>WFLX010240858.1_pt1 | contig 12485 bp, 6 predicted proteins | sample 4967041 | NCBI WGS metagenome assembly WFLX01 (sample SAMN12857096, study PRJNA449069) | gut metagenome | isolation source: stool from male and female vole | host: Microtus ochrogaster | place: USA:Florida | collected 2017 | reverse complement strand
TCTGGACGGCAGAAGTTGAAGCAGTGCCACTCATTACTACCTGACGAGCTATGTCTTTCAGCAAAGGATCGAGCTTGCCTATGCTCGCGGTGTCTACTTCCTGAGCGTCGCCATCTCCGCCCATTTGCGGCTCAGGGAGCATATAGGGACCTTGCGGATACGGCTGGCGGGCGATATAATCGCATACCTCTTCCACTTCCGGTGTGTCGACAAAGGCACACTGCACTCGGGTCATCTCTCCATTGTTGCTGATGAGCATGTCTCCTCGGCCGATAAGCTGCTGAGCACCCGTTGAGTCAAGGATGGTCTTGGAGTCAACTCCAGAACTTACCTTAAAGGCTATACGGACCGGGAAATTGGCTTTGATCATACCAGTGATTACATTTGTGGAAGGGCGCTGCGTTGCGATTATCACGTGAATTCCGACTGCTCGGGCAAGCTGTGCCAGACGTGCGATAGGAAGTTCCACTTCCTTACCTGCAGTCATAATCAAATCAGCAAACTCATCGATGATGACTACAATATATGGCATAAACCGATGCCCTTCACGCGGGTCAAGTTTCTTTGCCTTAAACTTGTCGTTGTATTCTGTCACTTGCCTTACGAATGCCTTCTCAAGCAGCATATATCGCTCNTCCATCTCTACGCANAGTGAGCTGAGAGTTGCCACTACGTTCTCCATATTGGTGATGATNGGCTGCGGGCTGTCTGGAATCTTGGCAAGATAATATTTCTCAATCTTGGCATAGAGTGAGAATTCTACGCGCTTGGGGTCAACCATCACAAACTTCAATTCCTCGGGCCGCTTGGCATAAAGAAGAGATGTGACAATAGCGTTCAGACCTACAGACTTACCCTGTCCCGTAGCGCCAGCCACAAGCAAGTGGGGCATTTTAGCCAAGTCTGCTATATACACATCATTTGAGATGGTAGAACCTAAGGCTACCGGCAATTTATATTTTGAACTCTGGTATGCCTTTGACTGGATGATAGTGCGCATGGATACTGTCTGGGCTTCCTTGTTCGCCACCTCAATGCCGACNGTCCCTTTGCCAGGAATTGGAGCGATGATACGCACTCCATTNGCAGCCAAGGAGAGTGCCAGGTCATCCACGAGNTTGCGGATTTTTGCAATCTTGACTCCTGTGTCAGGGCGTATCTCATAAAGCGTGACCGTCGGACCAACTGTCGCTTCTATGCTTACGATTGGAATGCCGAAGTCAAGAAGGGTCTGTTTGATCTTCTGNTTNTTTTCNAGAAGTTCGTCGGCATCTACCGATATCTTGTCGGTTCCGGGACGCAGATAGTCCGTAGGAGGAAAATGATACTCATGAGTGTAAAGCTCTGAGTCATAAGTGCTCGCGCTCTTGGTGCTCCCCTTCTCAATCTGATTGACATTCACTGTCATGACTTCCTCGGGTGTCTTGTTCTCATAGGCTTCTTTCTCAGACTCATCTTCAGCAGCTTTCGCAGCTGTTTCACTTACAGCCTCAGCCTTCATTGCCTCCTCGACTGCCGCTCTTGCAGCCTCGGCCATCGCAACTTCTTCGGCTACGGCTTTTTCAGCTTCTTCCTCTGCCTTCATTTCTTCATCATATAAGGAGGCAGTCTCTTCTTCGATATATGAGGGNGCAGTNTCTTCCGGCTCTGGTTCCTCGACGTGTTGATAAGTTTCAGACTCTACAGGGGTCTCCTTGACAGACTCATAAACTGGTTCAGAAGCTGGCTCATTTTGAACGTACGGATCCTCTTCATAGGGGTCTTCAGAAATCGCGAGAGAATAAGGGTCATCCTCTTCCAGGGAATCAAAGAATGGCTCCGGTTCCTCTTCATCCTCAAGGTCTGGGATATCAAACAGTGTGTCTGCATCTGGATCAAACTCTACGTTTTCAGCCGTTGCAGGTTCATTCTTCTCTGCTTTCTCAGTCTCGGAGTCTATGCCTTCTCCCGACATGGCCTGTTCGCGCATTTCACGGCGCTTCATTTCCTCTACTTCTTCCTGCTTCTGCATCTCAGCCTCTTCGGCTTCTCTCTGTATGCGTCGCTTTTCGTCGTAAGCCTTTTTCTTCTTGATTATCCACTTGATGGCATCGCGCAGACAAATGACCACGAAGAGTGAAATGAGCACAACAGAAAGAATTATCGCTCCACTCCACCCAATATAGTTGTAGATTATCTCATNGATATATCTCCCATGAAAGCCCCCCCAGTTGACCTCCGTATCAAGGCCGATAGTTAACATACCGACCACAACGCTGAGTGTGATGAAAGCTATCAGCGACTTGATGGTGAAGTCGAGTGTCCTGAACTTAGGATACCCTACAAGCAGTTTCATAGACATGCACAGAAGCCAGATGACTATCACTAAGGCTCCTACTCCGAAGCCTTGATTGATAAGGAACTCAGTTAACCGTGCCCCTCCTTCCCCGGCATCATTAGCTACGACTGTCTCAGTACCGGTCGCAGGGTCCAAAGCCATACTTTGGTCTACAATGCAGGTGCTGAAATAGGATGCGAATGCCACTGCCAACCATACTCCAAGTCCTCCTAATATGAGGCCGAAGACAAGGCGCGTCACGATAGAGTCGCTCCACTCCTTAATCGAAGCGGAGATTGNTTTCNTTGGCNTTTTGGNCTCCTGCTTGGCAGGAGCAGCAGAAGCTGTCTTCCCTTTATTNGTGTTTCCTGCGGCGGATGCACTATCAGTGCGCGGACGCCTACGTCCACCCCGTCTTCGGGGTTCCTCCACTGGCTCAGGGGGTGTCGTTGGTTCTTCAATGATGCCTTCCTGAGTCTCATCAGTGGTTGATATTTCGGGTGCGTAATTATGATATTGCTTCATATGTGGAATGTCTCGTTCTGGATTTCGCTTGTTGTTTTCAGAGTTTTTTGGCCTCTTCTATTATAGAAATGCAAAATTAGTAAAAAAAATCGGGATTATGTCAAAAAAAAATGTTAACTTCGCATTTGAAATGAAACCTACAAGAATCGCAGGACTCGCAGTGCTTGCCCTTTTATGGGTATGGCTATGCGTGGGGTTGCTCACTTCCGCCGATGGATTCAATCTGAAAAACATCCTGATATCGGCCATGAGCGGCATCATCATTTTTGTGCCCCTATATAAAAAATACTTTGGGGGCGATAAGAAATAGCTTGACATGAAACAGGAATCGGTAAAGTCTTCTTCCGTCTCTACGGCCAAGTCGCGTTATGGCCTGCTGGACACAATATCGTCGCCTGCCGACGTGCGCGCGCTCCGACTCGATCAGTTGCCGGAGCTCTGCGATGATATCCGGCGCTTTCTGATCGACCATCTCTCGGTCAATCCAGGCCATTTCGCCTCAAGTATGGGAGCGGTGGAAATCATCGTTGCTCTCCACTACGTATATGACACTCCTTCCGACCATCTCTTCTGGGATGTCGGCCACCAAGCTTATGCCCATAAGATACTGACCGGAAGAAAGGAGGCTTTCGCCCATCAACGCACCAAAGGGGGTATCAGCGGTTTCCCCTCCCCTCTCGAGTCGCCATATGATACTTTTATCACTGGGCATGCTTCCAATTCTATTTCTGCAGCTCTTGGCCGCGCCATCGCCGACCGCAACACTCCGGGCAAGGAAGACTGCAAGACAGTTGCAGTAATCGGCGACGCTTCCATTTCGGGAGGACTGGCTTTCGAAGGTCTGAATAATGTTGCAAACAATCCCAACAACCTTCTTATTGTGCTAAATGACAACGAGATGAGCATCGATGCCAATGTTGGTGGTCTGCACGCTTATCTGTCGGAACTATCCACTTCAGCCGGCTACAACAAATGGCGCTCGAAGCTTTACAATGCTTTCCGCCGAAAGGGAGTCGTGACTGAAGAGGGAAAGGGTCGTATCCAACGTTTTGCCAACTCGGTGAAGAGTCTCGTAAGCGGGAAGCAGAACATCTTTGAGGGTCTCAACATCCGCTATTTCGGTCCATTCGACGGTCACGATGTGATTAAGATTGTGAAGATTCTCAACGATATCAAGAATATGCAGACTCCTCGTCTGCTCCATCTTCACACAGTGAAAGGGAAAGGATATCGTCCTGCAGAGGAGAACCCTGCCAAGTGGCACGCCCCTGGTCTTTTCGACCCGGAGACAGGCGAGAAAATCTGCAAAGATGATAAAGACAGTCCCCTACCTTGGCAGGAGGTGTTCGGACGCACATTAGTAGAACTTGCAGAGAAGGATGACCGCGTGATGGGTGTGACTGCAGCCATGCCAAGCGGCACTTCGATATCCAGGATGTTGAAGACATATCCCGACCGCACTTTCGATGTCGGAATTTCCGAAGGTCACGCTGTGACCTTCTCAGCCGGATTGGCTACTGGGGGAAAACGACCCTTTACAGCCATCTATTCTTCTTTCCTTCAGAGAGCATATGACAATATTGTCAATGACGTATGCATTCAAGGGCTACCTGTCACGTTCTGTATCGACCGCGCTGGTATCGTTGGAGAGGATGGCGTGACCCACCATGGTCTTCTCGATATCGCATACCTCCGATGCATTCCTAATATGAATGTGTCAGCACCGGCTGATGAGGAGACTCTACGCAATCTTATGTTCACTTCCCTCCAGTCTGATGGTCCGATGGCTATACGCTATCCCCGAGGTAAAGCTACTGTCAAGGATTGGAAGACTACCATGAAGAAGATCGAGATCGGCAAAGGACGAGTGATCAGCGAAAATGAAGGTGCTGATGTTGCAGTCCTTACTGTAGGTCCAGTGCTTCATGATGCGAAAAGGGCCTTGGATGCCCTTGTTGAAAAAGGAGTGAAAGCGGATTTATACGACATGATTTGGATAAAACCTCTCGATACAGATCTGCTTTGCCATATAGCATCAACCCACAAAGCAATCGTGACTGTGGAAGACGGTGTGAAGACGGGGGGATTCGGTACTGCTGTGACTGAATGGTGTCGCGATAATGGCCTCCAGTTTCCCATCACGATTTTGGGTGCCCCAGACTCTTGGGTTTCTCATGGCACCGTGTCAGAGCTCAAACATGACTGTGGCTACGACAGCGAAGGCATTGCCGCCGCAGTCGAGCGCGCTACTGACTCTAAACCCACAACCCCATAACCCCATATACCCATAAATCCATAAACCCATAAACCTTAAGTGAAGCTTGCGATACTTAAATATAATTGTCTATGAAAATTATCATAGCCGGAGCCGGTGAAGTCGGTACGCATCTTGCCAAGATGCTGAGCAATGAGAACCAAGATATCATCTTGATCGATAGCGACCAGCAGAAGCTCGATACCCTCGACTCTCACTATAATCTGATGACTCTATGTGGGTCTACTTCCTCTTTCGCCACTATGCGCAAGGCTGGCATACAGAATGCCGACCTTTACATTGCTGTAACTCCTTACGAGACCCGAAATATCACTTCTTGCTCCATAGCCAAGAAACTTGGAGTGAGGAAGACGGTAGCCCGTATAGACAACTATGAGTTCATGAGGAAGGAAAACAAGATGATTCTGAAGGAACTCGGCATTGACACCCTTATTTATCCTGAAGACCTGGCTGCCAAGGCCATCAATGTGGCATTGTCGCACAACTGGGCCAGATATTGGGGTGAGATGGGCAATGGGCAGCTTATTATGATTGGTGTCAAGATTCGCGATAATTCAAAGCTTTGTGGTCTTAAGCTCCGTGAACTTCCTGCGTCGGCGCATCATCATTTTCATGTTGCTGCTATCAAGCGAAATGCAGAGACAGTCATCCCCGGTGGTAATGATTCGATTGAAAAGGATGATATAGTCTATTTCATCACGACTCCGGAATATGTAGAGGAGGTGCGAGAACTTTGCGGGAAGAAGACGCGCATCATCCGTAAGGTGATGATCATGGGAGGAAGCCAGATAGCTCTGAGATTTTGCTATGAGTTTCATGAAAAATATCATATCCGAGTGATCGACATTGATCGTGAGCGTTGTGAGTATCTCGCTACGGAAGTTCCGGAGATTGAAGTCATCAACGGCGATGGCCGCGATGTGGAGATACTTAGAGAAAACAATATATATCAGTACGATGCATTTTTGGCTTTGACATCCAAGTCAGAGACTAACATTCTGACATGCCTTACGGCGAAGGATTTTGGGGTGCCAAAGACTATTGCGGATGTGGAGAATCTTCAGTTCTATAGCGTGGCGGAAAGCCTGAATATCGGTACATCTATCAATAAGAAACTGATGGCGTCCTCAAGCATTTTCCAGATTCTCCTCGATTCAGACGAGTCTAACTCCAAGTTTCTCGCTCTCTCAGATGCTGAGGTCTGCGAACTCGAGGTAAGGGAGAAGGCCAAAATCACAAAGGCGCCCGTAAAAGACCTCAATTTGCCTTGGGGAATGACCCTTGCTGCTCTGATGCGCACGGATGGAAAAGCTGAGCTCATCGGAGGTATGACGCAAATTCACGCAGGTGACAAGGTAGTTGTCTTCTGCCTCAGTGGTACTATCTCAAAGATTGAAAAGTGGTTCAACTAAAGTTCAAACATAACGCATATATCAATTTGCGCATGCTACTGCGCACTATTGGATGGCTGCTCATGGTGCTCGCGTGCTTCATGATTTTCCCTCTCGTGACCGCCTTTATATATGGAGACTCAAAGATTCAACCTATCCTTCTCTCAATGGGAATTACACTGGTCAGCGCCCTCTCGCTGATGAGCCTCAAGCCGAAAAGCAAGGAGATGGGCAAAAGGGAGGCTATCCTGCTGACTTCTCTTATCTGGGTGATTCTATCTCTGTTTGGGATGCTCCCGTTTATACTCTGTGGCACTCACGACAGCGTGACGGATGCTTTTTTTGAGACTATGAGCGGATTCACCACTACAGGCGCTTCAGTACTTGGTTCATTAAAAGATGTGCCTCATTCTTTGCTGCTTTGGAGGTGTCTGCTTCAATGGATAGGTGGTCTCGGTATCATCCTCTTTACCCTTGCAGTAGTCCCCATGCTGAATAATAAAGGGGGCATGCTCATGTTTAATGAGGAGGTCACTGGTATCACACACGATAAGATTCGCCCACGGGTGAGCAATACGGCCAAGACCCTGTGGGGCATCTACATTAGTCTTACGGTCGCCTGCATTCTTCTTCTCTGGCTGTCGAGCATGAATCTTTTCGAAGCGATTTGCCATGGTCTCTCTACCCTTTCAACTGGTGGATTTTCTACGAGCGACATGAGTGTCGCTGACTGGAACAGTCCTTATATCATCATCATACTTACGGTCTTTATGTTTATCGGAGGCGTTAATTTCAACCTTATATTCTCCACTGTGGAGGGGGACTGGCGAAAACTTCTAAAAAACGATGCGTTCCGATGGTTCTGCTATGTTATATTGTTTGGATATGTAGTCTTCACAATATCTATTATTGGCAAAGGACATGTCCACAGTTGGCAAGAAGTGTCCATCGTGCCTCTGTTCCAGAGCGTTTCAATCCTTACCTCTACCGGGTTGGTGGTGCCCCACTTCACGCACTGGGGNGCAGTTCCATATATCGTGATGCTNATCTTTATGGTGATTGGTGGATGNGCNGGTAGCACNTCCGGTGGAGCAAAAATAGACCGTTTTCTCATTTTCTTCAAGTTTTTGAANAATGAGATGTATCGCACTATGTATCCCTCTACAGTTCGCACCGTGACGGTCAATGGCAAGGGTACTTCTTACGTAATAGTGATGAAAGTGCTTGCCTTCATATCCCTTTACTTCCTTGTGATTTTCGTCGGTGGTTTTCTTCTTACAGTACTTGGAGTTCCGTTTGAGGAAAGCTTTTTCTATTCTCTTTCTGCTATCTCAAACGCCGGTATAGGCACGGAGGTGCATCAAGGTGTCTCCTGTTTTTCCATGATTCCGGATGCCGCAAAGTGGATTCTGAGCTTCGTTATGCTTACTGGTCGTCTTGAACTCTATACAATCCTCCTCCTCTTCACGCCAGCATTCTGGAAAAAATAATGGTATGGAGCGCTGCCTTAAAAATAGCGGCGGTTTCCCAACCGCCGCCGCCCTTCCAGTGATATCCAGTAACTATGGCCCGACCCTTCCGTGCCAATTCCGTTCGTTCCGTGCTGTAAAAACTGTGCCTAACCCCCACCCTTCGCGCGACATTAGGTAACTTTCAACTAAGAACCATACTTTCACTTAGCCAAAGAATAAATCTTCTCTGCCGTGTCCTTATCAATCTTGATATAGTTTCCGAACACCTCACCCTTGTTCTCTGTCACCTTTTCGGCAAGAAGTTTGACATCAGGATTCTCTATGCCAAGTTCCTTCATATTTACTGGCATTCCTATTGAGGAGAGGAACTTCTTCAGAGCCTCGATTCCAAGCTCAGCAGCTTTCTTGTCGTCTTTTTCTTCGATGTCAAAGACACGGCGGGCGAATTGTGCAAGTTTGCCGGGATTCTCTTCTTTGGCATATGTCATCCACGCCGGGAACATAACGGCAAGTCCCGCTCCATGTGTGACGTCATAGACGGCACTCAGTTCATGCTCGAGACCATGAGTTGCCCAGTCTTCTTCGCGTCCGCCGCTGCAGACTCCATTGTGGGCAAGCGTTCCACTCCACATGATATTGGCGCGCGCATCGTAGTCTTCAGGATTTGCTATCACCTTCGGAGCTTCTGTTATGATGGCTTTCAGCACGCCTTCGGCTACTCTGTCTGTTATCTCTACGTTAGGGGTGTTGGAGAAATAACGCTCCATGATGTGCGCCATCATGTCGGTGATGCCGGCTGCTGTCTGATATGGAGGAAGGGTAAAGGTCAGCTCAGGATTCATCAAGGCGAACTTAGGACGTAGAACATCGCTTCCCATACCCAGTTTATGAAGGCCGTCAAGTTTGGTGATGACTGTATTGCCGGATCCTTCGCTTCCTGCTGCTGGTATTGTAAGTACAACTCCTACTGGAAGCGCTTTCTTGACTTTTGCCTTGCCGCAATAGAAGTCCCAGAAATCACCATCATATGGCATAGCGGCAGCTATGGCCTTAGCAGTGTCGATGGCACTTCCGCCTCCTACAGCCAAAACTGAGTCTATGCCCTCTCTCTTGGCTATTTCAATTCCTTCATAGACTTTTGAGTCTACGGGATTCGGCTGCACGCCACCCAATTCGGCAAAAGGAATACCGGAGCTCTCAAGACTTTTCTTCACTCTGTCGAGCAGACCTGACCTTACGACCGAGCCCTTGCCATATACTATAAGAGGTTTCTTCATTCCGAAAGCCTCAAGTTGCTCCGCAACCTTATTCTCCACTCCCCTACCAAANACATACTTGGTAGCNGGGAAAAACACAAAATTATTCATATCTAAATTTTTAAGTTACTTCTACATTAAGCGCATCCCATCCCTCCCCACAAAATTACCAAAAATTCCCCATACCACCAAACATTCCCCAAAAACTCTTTCTGAACTGCGTAGCCATGGAATGGAGGCGGCCTCGCCTCCGCCGTACCGACCAACGGTAACTATAACCAAGCTAATGAGCGTATATTACCATATGCATAGTAAATGGACGGGAGGTTTTAACCTCCCCGAACCGTTTCCCCCTAACTATAAAAACAACTATACAATATTCCAGCACCGAAAACGTTTCAAACAAATACAACTTCTCATTTCCCTCCCCACCTCGGATAGCCCGGAGGACTACAAATATTGTTANCNCCTCCATCAATTAATNCCCNNCCNCCAATGAAAAATCTTCTAAATATCCTATTGTTACTCTCCTTGTTTGCCACCTCAACATGCAACAAAGAAGAACCTACCCCAAGATTCAAACCCCTCCCAATCCATAATCAATTCAAGACTCAAACCAGAGCCGTAAAACTCTCAGAACTCAAAGATTTCTTAGATTACAAAGACCACATCTTCGTAGTCAACTCACTCAACGAATTACCAGATGATATCCATTTTGGCACCTCCGATTTTAAAGATGCCGATATCGATTTCGCTCATTACTCCCTCATCATCGCATATCAATTGTGCCTTGGAGAAATTGTGTCATCTAAATACCTTTGGGGCTATAATACCCCACTATCAAGTTATGAAGTTAACCTCACCTGTGATTGTGTCAAAGACTCTAAATACCAAGACGGAGAAATCGAAAACTTCACCTATATCCGCCTCTCCTTCCTCGCAGACAAAATCCCCACCAACTCCAATTGTACCCTATCCTCCCAAACCCACGCAATCTAATCCGACCCTACCCAAAACCCTGCGTAGCCAAAGTAGTGAGCACGCTCTGCGTGCGTCCCGACACCATCCCAAGCGGCTCGTCCGCAATCTGAAGACTGAAGACTGAAGACTCAAATTTGCAAATCCAAAATATTTTTCCTAACTTTGAGCAATATTTCTATTCTAACCGAGACATAATGAGACATTGCCCATACACCAATCAATTTCTTGCTGTACTTTTGCTGGCCTTTTGCTGCTTAGTGGCTCCTACCACATCCGCGTACTCCAACAACAGCATTCAATTCAATGGCACCACCTATAACCTCACCGACAATACAATCCTCCTCGATGCCGAAAACATTTATGGTTGTGAACAGGCATTTTCAAATCCAATAGACGCTTTCGCAAAAATCAACTCTCTCAAAAGCAATGCCACCTTACTTATTGCTCCTTCTGTCTACTGGCTCGACGACCCGGATGATCCTGACGTACGCTCAGATAAAGGTGGNNTCCCATATGTCGTCAGGATCAAATGCGNTGACTTGAAGATGATTGGTCTTTCAGACAATCCAGAAGAGGTAATTTTCGCCGTAAACNNGGNTCAAACCCAAGGAGCTGTCGGCAACTTTACGATNTTCCATTTCNACGGCAAAAGTCTTGAGACAAAGAACATCACTTTCGGCAACTATTGCAATGTCGACCTCGAGTATGCCAGAAATCCCAAACTCAATCGTCAAAAAAGAAAAGATGCCATTGTACAAGCTCAGATAGGTATTTGTGAGGGCGCGGATAGATTGTTTGCTGAAAACTGTCGCTTCATTAGCCGCCTCAACCTCTGCCCTTTCGTCGGGGCGCGCCGAAGCCTTTATGATAATTGCTATTTCGAATGTACAGATGATGCCCTCAGCGGTTCTGCTGTATATNTCGATTGCCGCTTCACATTTTTCAGCAGCAAACCTTTCTACTCTACTGCAGAAACTGGTGCCGTCTTCCTCAACTGCGATATCACCTGTCTCGGCTCCGGCGTGCAATACTTTACTAAAGTTCCTGGACAAGTAACAGCCATCGACACCCGCTTCCATTGCGAAAATCCAATAGAAATCAAATGGACACGCGACGCCTCCGATATCATTTGCCTGCAGGAAAACATCTCCTTAAATGACAAACCATATGTAATTGATGCCAGTCGCCCGGAACTTGGACCTTCTTTGACAGGTACGGCCATAAGGAATGCTTATAAAATCGACCACAACGGCAAAACCTACTATAATCTCCCCAACCTTCTCANTGGAAATGACGGTTGGNATCCAAANTGGATGAACTCTGTGATTGCCGATATANAGGAAGCCACTGGAAGCAAATTAACTAATCTTCCCGTTGCATTGAAAATGGATGTGAAAGCTCCAAAGCCTTTAAGCGACGGTGGAGAAGTCGTAGTGACTTCCTCTCCCCTGCTTTGGGGAAGTTATCCTGCTGGTCAATCCGATACTTTCAAGATTGTTGCGGAAAACTCAAAACCGATAGAAAAGTTGTTGGTGATTCCTGTATCTACTCCTCAAGGTTTGAAAGCCCAGAAGTCTCTCACCATTGAACCCAATCTTCGTCCTGCTCCCAAATTCAAGAAAAAACCATCCGTTAGGTTTGATGAAGCCAATAATTGCTTAAGAGTGGATTATGCTCTTTCAGGCAAGGGTGATGATGACTCTCGCATTGTCTGGTGCAGAGTTATGACTGATGATGGCACTCCGCAGGTTCTCGCAATGACTCAAGCAGATGCTCCTTCCGGACGTTGCTTCAAGCCAAAGGCCGGGGATTTCGGATACGGACTGACCGCTATTGTCTTTCCGAAGTTTAAAGATTCAAAACATGGACCACTCGAGTCTTCGGAAGTATTCGAGTTGACTGACCCTTCTCAAGTNGAGCAACTTCCTGAATCTCANCTTTCTACTGANTTCANTGATATAAGCATAGTTGAGCGCAAACCCGGCATTCCTGGTTTATGGAGCTTCGACGTCTTCAAACCGACGGACACTGCGCATGTCGACTGGATAGCGAAAGATGGACCTGGTTGGTATTATGGCAAAGGATTCGATGCGTCTAAAGGCCTGGGATTGGTGCAAAGCGAGAAAGGTGCTCGCCTTAGCTACATTCCGGCTCGCGATGCTTGCGAAGATATGACCGTATCTCTGGTTGCCGAACCTGCAAAGAGCGGTGGCCAAGGGTTCGGAAGTGCCACAACCCAATATATGGACATCTGTGTTAAGTTCGATC
>WFLX010048043.1_pt1 | contig 12485 bp, 9 predicted proteins | sample 4967041 | NCBI WGS metagenome assembly WFLX01 (sample SAMN12857096, study PRJNA449069) | gut metagenome | isolation source: stool from male and female vole | host: Microtus ochrogaster | place: USA:Florida | collected 2017 | reverse complement strand
TAAGTTTCGAAAAACAAAATAACATCTTTTTTAATTAACAATTTAATTATGAAAACATTGAAAAATGCAAAGAGATGGTCGATGCGCTTTCTGATGGTGGCGTTGATGGCTGTTTTGTCGATCGGCGCTAACGCACAGGTGACGACTGCTTCTCTTTCCGGTCAGGTGACCGAACCCAATGGAGAGCCGATTATCGGGGCAACGGTAATTGCTGTTCATCAACCGTCGGGAACAAGTTATGGCACAGCTACGAATGCTGATGGTCGTTACTCCATTCAAGGTATGCGCGTGGGAGGACCGTATAAGATCACTTACAGCTACATTGGAAAGCAGTCTGTGGTGCTTAATGATATCAACCTCGAACTTGGTGAAAACACACAGCTCGACATTTATCTTGAAGATGCTTCCAGCGAACTTGATGAGGTGGTTGTGACAGGTAAGGGTAGTAAGTTTATTCAAGCCCGTACAGGTGCTACTACAAATATCTCCGGTAGTATGATTGAATCAATGCCAACAATCAACCGTTCTATTTCCGACATCACAAAGCTCTCTCCTTATTCAAATGGTATGAGCTTTGCCGGCGCTGACGGCAGAAGCACAAACTTCACTGTAGACGGATCAAACTTTAATAATAACTTTGGTCTTTCTTCTAAGCTTCCTGGTGGTGGCAATCCGATTTCACTTGATGCTATTAAGGAAATGCAGGTAGTGGTGTCTCCATTTGATGTTCGCCAGACCAACTTCATCGGTGGTGGTATTAATGCTATTACAAAATCAGGTACGAATACCTTCAAAGGATCGGCATATATCTATTATAACAATCAGGATTTGAGAGGAAACCGTATTGATGGAACTGATCTTGGAGCACGTGCTGATGCATCCACTACTATCTATGGTCTGACATTGGGAGGCCCAATTGTAAGAAACAAGCTTTTCTTCTTTGTGAACTATGAGCATGAGGGTCATCCGGGCGAGGTGATCAAATACCGTGCGGCTGCCGACGGTGAGAATCCCGGAGGAATGGTGTCTCGCACTACTGCTGCCGATATGCAGCGTATGTCTGACTATCTGATGAGCCGTTATCACTACGATCCGGGTTCCTTTACTAAATTCCCTGGTGACGAAAGCAATAATCGTTTCCTCGTTCGTCTTGACTGGAACATCACAGACAATCATCAGTTGGCATTCCGCTATAATTACACTAAGAATGTAGCGTGGAATGGACCTAACGGAAACTCTTCGGATACCGGCTACCGTCTGAACAATACATATCGTGTTGGCCCCCAGTCAATGGCGTTTGCCAACTCTATGTATTCGATGGACAACAAGGTGAATTCATTCTCTCTTGACCTTAACAGCCGATTCGGCAACAACATGTCAAATCAGTTGCTTGCTACCTATTCAAACATCGAGGATATGCGTGGCACAAACTCTTCTGATTTCCCATTCATAGATATCATGGCAGGAACACCGGAAAATCCTGTTGTGCTTGAGCCTTACATGAGTGCAGGTTACGAACTTTTCACCTACAACAATGGTGTGAAGAATAATGTGGTGACTATCAATGATAACTTCAAGTGGCTCGTTGGTTCTCACTCGCTGACTGCCGGCCTTGCATATGAGCACCAGATGGCTTCAAATGCTTACATGCGCAATGGAACAGGTTATTATCGTTATTACTCTCTTGATGACTTCCTAAATGATCGTGCTCCGGAATCGTTTGCCATCACTTATGGATTTAATGGAGAAAAGGAACCAACTGCAAAAGTTATCTTCAACCAGATCGGATTATATCTTCAAGATGAATGGGATATCACCCGCAAGTTTAAGCTTACTTATGGCATCCGTCTTGATGAGATGATATTCGATAATGGTTCACTTGAAAGGAACAATGCTATCTATGATCTTGACTTTGGCGGAAAGCATATTGACACAGGACTTTGGCCTAAAAATAAACTTCAGGTTTCACCACGTTTAGGTTTCAATTGGGATGTTCTTGGCGACAAGAGCTTTACAGTGCGTGGCGGTTCCGGTATATTCACAGGACGCTTGCCACTCGTATTCTTCACAAATATGCCTACCAATGCTAATCTTGTGCAGAACTCAGTTCAATTTAAGACCACTTATTCTAATGGTGAGCCAGTCAGCCATGACCCGCGTCTTGATCAACTTGCCGGAGGTATGATCACTGATATGAATGAGGTGATAAGTAAGTTTAATCTTCCTACATCAAATGATAACCATGTAGCTTCTAACAAGATTTCAGGGGTTGCTCCAGATTTCAAGATGCCTCAGGTATGGAAGACTTCAATAGGTATAGACTATAAGATTCCTGTAGGATTCCCTCTCTACGTAAGTGGCGAGCTTATCTATATGCGCAACTTCAACTCTGTGACTATTGACAACTGGAACATCAAGCCGCAGAGCGAATGGTCGAATATTGAGCACTTCTCGGGAGCAGATAATCGTGTGAAGTATCCTAAAGCTGCTGATTACCAATATTATCCCGGTACCAATGCAGTTGTGCTTACAAATACCAATAAGGGTCATGGTCTTATTGAGAGCTTTACTATCAACGCTCGTCCGATCGAAGACCTTTCTATCATGGTGTCGTATACTCACACTGCTAATACAGAAGTTTCCGGTATGCCGGGTAGTGACCCTGTATCGACATGGCAAGGTCTGCAGACGATCGATGGTCCGAACTTTGCTTTCTGTCAGAATTCACAATATGTTGTGCCTAATAAGCTCATCTCTTCTATCAATTGGACAATTCCTTTTGCTCATAATGGTCTTAAACGCAACACTAACATTTCTCTCTTCTACAGTGGTTACAGCTATAACGGATATAGTTATGTCTATACCAACGATATGAATGGAGACGGCATCAACAACGACCTTATGTATATCCCGGCAAATGATAACGAAATCAAGTTCAAGACTGAAGACGACCGTAAGGCATTCTGGGCATACGTAGATCAGGATTCCTATCTTAAGAATCATCTTGGCCAGTATGCAGAAGCTTACAGTGCACGCGCTCCATGGACTCACCGCTTTGATTTGCGTCTGATGGAAGAATTCCAATTCCATGTAGGTAATGCTAAGCATTCTATCCAGCTCAGCTTTGATTTTATGAATATCGGCAACCTTTTCAATAGCAAGTGGGGTGTTCAGCGCACTAATGCTAATTCTTATGCAAAAGGTCTTCTCAAATATGAAGGTGTCGATGCTAACAATGTTCCTACATATTCAATGGCCAAATTTAATGGTGAATATGTCAACATGAGTTACGACTATTATCGTGTAGACACTCAGTGCTGGCAATTCCAGATCGGTATCAAATATCTTTTCAATTGATATGGATTCATAAAAAAATCAGCGGTCGGACATTGTCCGGCCGCTTTTTTTATTAAAAATAAAAAGGGTTATTATTTGTCTGTCTGACGCTCAAAACCGTCTTTTTGGCAGCGTTTGGTCATTCGTTCGATTCGTTCCTTTGTCTCAGGATGCGATGAAAACATTTTCTGGACAGTAGTGGATTTTGTGGATCCTTCAAGATTCTGAAGTTTTTCAAATGACTTGACCATACCCCACGGATTTCTGCCGTGGGCTACCAGAAAGTCGTATCCGCAATCGTCGGCTTCCTTTTCTTGCTTTTGAGAATATTTTGCATTGATGAGAGACTCTCCAAGTGCTCCAAGTTGAGAATCAGTCAATGCTGCCGCTTTACCTCCGGTGGCAGAAACGGCATCTTTGACAGCTCCTGTCAGCAATTCGGTCTTGAATGCATTTTTGGAGTGGCGTTTCACTACGTGTCCGATCTCGTGGCCTATAATGCCGACGAGTTCATCATCGTCCATTATGTCCATCAAGGCGGCAAAAACGCGTACGCTTCCGTCAGGGCATGCAAATGCGTTTACGTCAATCACATTGTAGACCTTGAAATTCAAAGGAATCCCGTCAGCATCAGTTATGCCTTCCACAAGTTTGTTGAGACGCTGTGTGTAAGGGTCATCATCTGGAAGCACAGGATTATGTTTATCCATCCAATCTACAGACTCCTTGACATAGTCTGCCATCTGCTGATCGGTGAGGGTAAATGCTTGTACAGCCTTGGTGGCACTGCCTACGGCTTTCTTTAAATTGAACTGTGCGTGAGCCATATTTGTACAGCCCAGCACTGCAAGTGCAATAAGCACTTTAGCTACATGCTTTTTCATCTTTAATCAAGTAATTATTAGATTATTTATTTTTATGTTGAGGTTTTATTACCGGTATTTTGAAAAGCCCGTCTTCTATATATAGTTTCAGAGAGCTTCCTTTCTTGATTCGATTGTATTCTTGAAACGATTTTTCNAATCTTTTTAATTTCCCATCTTTCATCTCAATCTCAATGAAATAGACCTTGTATTTTTCTTGGCCATAAGTTCTTCTCCCAATTCTTTTCGATCTGGTTCGCTCCGCTCGATATTTCTTTACCACTGGTGCCTGATACTCATATACTGAGGAATGATCGGAAAGGCAAAAGTTGGATAAATAAAATGTTGCAAGTAATATTGAAAATGAAAAGATAAATGCGACTGGATATTCTAAAAATTTGAATATAGGTTGAATAAGGTAAGCAAAGAATTTGGATATCCATAATGTCAGGGGCAACGAGAGTACTCCACAGAAAACGACAGGTTTCCACCATTCAATAATNGTGAAAGAATGTAANCCTATTGAAACTCCCAAGGCAGTNATCACTAATAGAATCACAAAAAAAGTTATGGTTCCTTTAAGAATTCTATTTCGCATATCCTTACAGCGACAATTATTACCCTACAAAATTACAAAATAGTATTAAATTAAACAAGACCTATTGACAATATAATAACTCGGGTAGGTCTTTTTCAGACCTACCCGAGATTAATTATATTAACAAGTATAAAATCAACGTTTCATCAGCTTTTCTACATGAATGCTGCCATCTTTGAGCGTAGTTTTCTTTATGATGATGCCATGTTGTGAAGAGCCGGATACTTTTCTGCCATGAATATCAAAGAAATCGGTATTTGAAGTTGCAATGCTGTTGCATGCTCCTACGCTTGATGGCTCACCCGTAGTTGTGACAGCAACTGTCTCACTTTCGCCACGAATCTCTCCATCGATGTAAACTGCTCGAACGCCTACGGTCTCTATGTCTTTGCGTTTGAAGGCTATGCCATGGTAATTGCCTGAGCAGAAGATGTCGTCGCCTGCTTCAAAAAATACCGGGATATCTGTCAGCTTCTCTATTCCGGCTTCAAGGAGTGTAGGATATTCCTCTGCGGTAAATGTATAGAGCTCTCCGTTGACAAAAATATTATAGTAGATATTATTGTCGAGCAAGATCTGACCTTCTTTATTGTCGCCATAGATATTGAACTCAATCGCGTAGGAATAATCTGGATCGTAGAAACTAATGTCGTAGATATCAAGAATTTCTGGGGCAATCGGTGCGAAATCTGTGATTTTTCCCTGAGAATAAATGCGGTCAATAGCATAATATTCACAAGGGTATGTCTCTACATTACCAAAGTTGAAAATCACATACGAATAGTCGTAGCCTTCTCTTATTACAGGATGGAATTCATTAGTCGTAGGATCATAGTTAAGCACAAGAGGATCTTCTACAATTTCAAAAGAATACATTTCAGATTCCCAGTCTTCATCATACCATGAGCGACCTATACCTGCCATCATAAAAATGTAATGGTTGTAGTATTTGCCGAGGAATTGATCAGATGGGATGGTAAGTGTATTTTTTTCCTTATCGAATGTTCCATAGATTACGGCGTCGGGCATTCCACTTGCAAGCCCNTTGATATATGTCAAGCCATCGAGTTCTCCAATACCTATTTGGCGCATTACAGTGTGATCCCATCCTGTAAACTCATCAGCAAGCACATATGAGTAGTCATATGAAATTCCCTCAGGTATTTTGGCGGGAGTAGCTTCGAAAGGCAAGAGATTAAGGTACATTTCTCCATATCCTTGCCAAGCCCCCTCGAAAGTGACACCGAGCATATAGTCGTCTTCCATGCAATAGCTTCCATTTTCCATTTTTGTGAAGAGTATGCTTCTCGTTTCTTCAGTTGGAATGAAAGTGGGGTAATAGTCATCAGGATCGTCGGGCGATTCGACCTCTCCATATTCAAGCACATCTACATAGAGTTCGAAAGATCCATATTCATCTGTAGCCTTATATAGAGGCTGGGGGAAATCAAACAAAAGTCCATCCTCTGTCACTTTGCCTTTGATGTAAGTGTCCCAGTCGAGCATACTGATAGGATTTTTGAGGTAGACCTCTCCATTGTCAGTCCACACTCCTTCATAGGCTATACCATATGTCTCGTCCATCGACACTTCATCGTAATATAGATAGAAAGTATTGGAAGAGCCAAGCATTGTCTCAATCTTTCCGTCAGGTGCTTCGGTGATGACTCCTTCTTCAGAACGTGTCATTCCAGAAGCTTTTGCTGCTTTTGCTCTCTCGATGACAGAAGAATTCTTCAATGCACCGAATTTTTGAGTAGACTGGCAGGGGATACCAGGAGTGACTGCAGAACTGCTCTTTCTTGCCACATTAGTGGATGCAAATGCCGACATAGTAAGGGAGGCGGCTGCAATAGTAAGTAATAAATTCCTCATAAGCTATCTTGTGATTTTTGGTTTTATTATTCATTATTGTATTTTAATTGCAAATATAGACCAAAAATCTACAATAATTCTTAATCTGGTTTAAGAAATTCACTTTTCAGCTTTTGCTGGGCAAAAATTGAAAAGCGAAATGCTTTGGTGTTCTGAGTCGAAGATTTAGCCTTTGAGTAGGCGACGTTTCAGAACGCTAAAATATTCCGATGTGATGCCAAGATAAGATGCAATGATTTTTTGAGGTACTTTTTCAAGGATTATAGGACGATATTTGAGCATAGCCTCAAATCTTTCGCGAGCCGTACCATTGTTGATGGTGCTTTCCTTAAATTCATGGCTGTATAGCTCGCCATAGGCATTGTGGAGCATGAAAATAGCAAAACTATGGTCTTCAGCTACCGTTTTCCAAAATTCCTTTTCGGGTATTCTCAGGATTGTAGAGGGGCAACATGTCTCTACTTGATAATAAGATGGACCATGCATCACAAATGAATGTTTCGACTCGAATATTGTGCCTGGAAGCCCAAAACCGAAGGTGCGTTCTTTTACTCCATCAAAGTCCCAAACGCGAATAATGCCATCCTTGACAATGAAAACATCAGGGCAAGTTTTCCCCATCTCAATGATTACATATTTCGCGTCAACTTTTTTCCATTCTGCATTACTCAGGGCATAATCAAGACCTGGACTTTCAGGAAGAAAGCCCACCTCTTCTTTTAGGAGACGCTTCATTTCGTCTATATCTCCATGATCTGGTCTATGTATGACTTCCATCTGTAAATATTATCTTTTCCCTTTGTTTCCCTCATACCATTCTACATAGGCTTTATTTACTCTTCTTGTCCCTCCTTGCTTGGGATAATTTCCTGAGAAATACCAATCGCCGGGATGATTTGGACAAGCCTTGTGGAGATTTTCCACCGTTTGATAGACTATTTCCACTTCTTTATCGATTGGCTTCACAATTTCAGCAATCCTCCTGGATATCTGTTCGTCTGTAAAATGATCGTAAATGTTTTTGACATGATTGGTAAGTGGCTCTCCGGGCTTTTTTTCTACTTCTTTTCTACATGCTGCATAAGTAGAAGCCAAAACATATTCCATCCCCCTTTCCATTAGAAGGCTGACAGCAGCTTTAAATGCAATGAACTCATCCATTCGGCTCATGTCAATTCCATAATAATCCGGATATCTAACCTGTGGAGATGAAGACACGACTACAATTTTCTTTGGGTCAAGGCGAGCAAGCATGCTAAGAATCGACTGTTTCAACGTGGTGCCCCTGACAATTGAATCGTCAATCACTACAAGAGAGTCAATCCCAGGGCGAAGGCAACCGTATGAAATGTCGTAAACATGAGCGGCGAGATCATTGCGTACATTTCCTTCTGTGATGAATGTACGAAGCTTTATATCCTTTATCGCTGCTTTTTCGATGCGTACTTCAGCTTCCATTACTTTGCGAATGGAATCTCGGTTTAATTTTCCGCCGCTTTGAAGCGCAAGTATGCGATCTGTCTTGTAATCGTTAAGATACNCTTCAAGACCTTCTACGAGCCCGTAAAATGCCACTTCCGNAGTGTTAGGAATATAAGAAAAGACGGTGCTTGCAATATTTCCTTCGACAGCATCAACTACTTTTGACACAAGGAGTCTCCCTAATTCCTTACGCTCCTTATAAATTTCAGAATCGCTGCCTCGAGAGAAATAGATCCTTTCAAAGCTACATTTGGAATTTGATTGTTGCGGAAGAATGCGTTCTACGGTTGGAATCCCATCTATTGATACCAACAAAGCCTCTCCAGGTTCAAGTTCCTTTATCTTATCTTGTTGCACTCCAAAGACTGTCTGGATCTGTGGCCGTTCTGAAGTGGCTATTATGATCTCATCATCAATATAGTAATATGCCGGACGAATTCCATTAGGATCACGGAATACGAATACATTGCCTGACCCCGTAGCTCCGCATATCACATACCCACCGTCCCATTCCGGAGCTGACGCTTTCAGCACATTGCGTATGTCGAGTTCATCCTCAATGATTTCTTCGAGATTTTTATCCACAAAGTTTTCAGCATCATCGTCGCGGTGAAGTCGGTAAAGGCGATGGTTTTCCTTATCAAGAGCATATCCCAGCATTTCAAGAAGGATAATCGTATCGCTATGAAGGCGCGGATGCTGTCCTCTGCTGACTACTGACTCAAAAAGCGTATCTACATTTGTCATGTTGAAGTTGCCACACATCAAAAGATTGCGGCTTCTCCAGTTGTTTCGTCGTAGAAAAGGGTGAACATACGACATGCCNCTTTTGCCGGTAGTNGAATATCNTAGGTGTCCAAGATATATTTNGCCTATNATAGNANCTTCCGTCTCTGCTTCNTGAGGNGTCATATTTTCAAGNCCTANTTCTNCCAGTCGCTGACNGATTNGGTTNAATNTTTNTTGGATAGCTTGTGNACCCTGTTNNNGTTNNCGCNNTACATATTCNTGANCGGGAGCNGCNTNNANGTTTACTACNCCTACACCTGCTCCTTCTTGGCCTCTATTGTGCTGCTTTTCCATAAGCAGATACAATTTGTTGAGCGCATATGCATAGCTCCCGTACTTATTTTTATAGTAGCTTAATGGTTTACGGAGGCGGATCATCGCAATGCCGCATNCATGTTTCAGTGGTTCNAAAATTGAAATNTTTTTGCCTGTTTNTACTGTAGATGGTGCCCTAAGGCGGTTTCACCCGCCTTAGGACTATAATTATTTGAATTTATGATCGCAATATCTGCATCTCAATGATCCGTCGGGTGCTTTATAGGCTCGGCGGGGTGAGTGTTCATTGCGAGTGATGCACTTCTTATTTTCGCATCGTAGGTTGTCTGGAACTTCCACCTCTTCCTGTTTCGGCATGTCATGCTTTGGATCGTCTTTCCAATCAAGAAGACTTGAAATGAGAGCCATACGCACAAACTTGCCATTTTCTACCTGTCGGAAATAGGCAGCCCTGGGGTCAGCGTCGACTTCTTCAAGTATTTCGTTGACACGCGGGAGTGGATGAAGCACAGCCATCTTTTCTTTTGCAAGTTTCATCTTGTCGCAGTCGAGTACGAAAGAATCTTTGACAGCTTCGTATTCATCTTCATCAAGGAAACGCTCCTTTTGCACTCTCGTCATATAGAGCACGTCAAGTTCAGGCATGGCTTCTTCAAGAGTGTTAACTTCCTTATATTCCAGTCCGAGACGATCGCAGACATCTTGCTTGATATAATCAGGAAGCCTCAGTTGAGGGGGCGCGATGAGCACAATCTTTATTCCTTTTTGGCGAGACATTGCCTTGATAAGGCTATGTACGGTACGCCCAAACCGAAGGTCTCCGCAGAATCCTATCGTAAGATCGTCGAGTCTGCCAAGTTCTCTTGTGATGGTGAGAAGGTCTGTAAGTGTTTGTGTAGGGTGGGCATGGCTTCCGTCTCCGGCATTGATGATAGGCACGCGGCTCACTTCTGTAGCAGCAAGCTGTGCTCCCTCGATATGATGACGCATAGCGATAATGTCGGCGAAATTCTCTACTACGCGGACAGTGTCGCGTACTGTCTCACCCTTGCTGACTGAGCTACTGGCAGCATCGGCGAATCCGAGTACATNCCCTCCNAGTTCCANCNTGGCAGCNGNAAAGCTGAGGCGTGTCCTGGTAGAAGGCTCATAAAAGAGAGTTGCAAGTTTCTTACCCTTGCATTTTTCAGAATATTTAGCTCTGTTGGCAATTATGTCAAGAGCGAGAGTGATTATTTCTTGTGTTTCTTCTACCGTCAAGTCGGTAGGGTCAATAAGATGTTTCATCTCTAAACAATTAAGCGCTTAAACGATTAAACCGTCATCCAAGATGTGTCGCTCGGATTATCGCGGAATTTTAGGATGCGGTTTTTCCATACTGGTTCTATGTAGCCTTCCTCAGCTGCTACCTCTACGAGTGTATCAAGGTTAGAGAGGGAATGATTGGTGACGTTGGCTGCTGCCAGGCGATCGGTAGCTTTCTTCATACCGTAAGTGAAGATTGATACGATACCTAATACTTCGGCCCCTTCTTCACGGAGAGCCTCGACAACTTCGATGCAGCTTCCCCCTGTAGAGATGAGATCTTCTACTACTACAACCTTTGTTCCAGGTTCGCATTTACCTTCAATACGATTTCCACGACCATGATCTTTTGCTCCGCCGCGCACGTAGCCCATAGGTTTGTCGAGAAGCCAAGCCGTGATAGCTGCGTGTGCGATACCCGCTGTAGAAGTGCCCATAAGCGATTCGGCTTCAGGATAATATTTTGTAATAAGTTCAGCAAGACCCTCTTCGATATCTTTTCTAACTTTTGGGTAGGAGAGGGTAAGTCTATTGTCACAATACATTGGGCTTTTAATGCCTGACGCCCAAGTGAAGAGTTCTTCCGGACGTAGGAATACGGCACCCACGCTCAGAAGATCTTTAGCTATTTTCTTTTCCATCTTTTTATCAATCCATAATTCACAATGCATAATTTAATCCAATTGCAGTCAGCATTATGAATTAGAGTTCTTTATTTATTATTTTTTATATTCAATCAAATTATCCACATTCTATCATCATGCATTTCCGATTGAATGTCAGTTACAGGAAATTATGAATTATGCATTAGGTTGGAGGAATTCTTCGCAGCAACGCTTGGAGGCAGCCACTGGATCTTCAGCTTTTGTAATTGGACGCCCTACTACGATATAGTCAGAGCCTATTTCTCTGGCTTTTGCCGGAGTCATCACGCGCACCTGATCATCAGCTGCAGAGTCGGCAAAGCGAATTCCTGGAGTCACAGTGACAAATTTATCGCCACATGCAATCTTTACAATAGATGCTTCTCGAGGTGAGCAAACTACACCGTCGAGACCTGACATTTGGGCATTTTTTGCATAACTTGCTACGACGGCATCTACTTCTCCTGGAATCAGAAGATCTTCATTCATGAGTTCCTTGCTTGTAGATGTAAGCATTGTCACGGCAATAAGCAGAGGGCGTGTGCCGTCAGGACGTGTGAGACCTTCAATGGCAGCCTCCATCATCTTATGGCCTCCAAATGCATGAAGGTTAGTCATGTCAACGTCAAGGTGGGAGAGTACCGACATTGCGCTCTTTACCGTATTGGGGATGTCGCAGAGCTTGAGATCGAGAAATATCTTGTGTCCTCTCTTTTTTATCTCCTTGATGATTTCCGGGCCGGCAGCATAGAAAAGCTCCATACCAATTTTTACGTATGGCTTGGTATCGCCGAAACGGTCGAGAAATTCGAGTGTCGCTTCCATTGAAGGGAAGTCGCACGCAATGATCACATCTTTCGCCATGATATTCCTATTATATCTTTTATGTTGTTTATTTTTAATTTCTTCAGAAGATTTGGAAGTTCTTCTGCAATTTTCTTGCACGCCAACGGATCCACAANATTTGCCGAGCCAATCTGAACAGCACTTGCTCCAGCCATCATCATTTCCACTACATCATCAGCACTGGATACTCCTCCACAGCCCATCACCGGAATGTTGACAGCCTGCGACACTTGATAGACCATTCTTACAGCAACTGGGAAAACGGCCGGACCGGAGAATCCTCCCATTCGGTTAGCGATGACCGGACTGCCGGTGTTGATGTTGATGCGCATTCCGAGAAGGGTGTTGATGAGAGTCAGTCCATCTGCACCTGCTTCTTCACAGGCTTTAGCTATCTCGACAATGTTGGTGACATTTGGGGAGAGCTTAATGAAGACAGGTTTCTTTACAGCATCTTTTACTGCTCGAGTC
>WFLX010258570.1_pt1 | contig 12486 bp, 13 predicted proteins | sample 4967041 | NCBI WGS metagenome assembly WFLX01 (sample SAMN12857096, study PRJNA449069) | gut metagenome | isolation source: stool from male and female vole | host: Microtus ochrogaster | place: USA:Florida | collected 2017 | reverse complement strand
CAGATAGCAGAATGGGCAGAGAGTATGGTTCTCACGCTTTTGTTTTAATAATTTAAATACACCTTGAAGAGAGCCACGAGGGTAGTATCTCAACATGAAGAAACTACTATCACTTACAATTCTTTTATTCTTTCTTCTTCCCTTACATGGTAAGAAAACTGACGAGAGGCTTGCCCCTGAATATCAGATAGAAGGAGCCGGCATGACTTCCCAAAATGCTCAACAGGTAAAAATCATTGTTCTTTCCAATAAGAAGGACATATCTGATGCCGATCTGGAGAAAGCTGCGGTACATGGAATATTATTTAGAGACTATGATGATGAAACAAACGCAGGTTTTGGTAGTGTTGCATCACATAAGTCAATCTTAGATCCTACAGTTGAAGCTGAATATTCAGACTTTTTCAAATCATTTTTTTCAAGTGGGGATTATTCCAAATATGTTGAACTTGTGGGTGATACAAGACGCGTTGTAAAAGCCGGCAAACAATGGAAAATTTCTGCTACAGTGAAAGTAAACTCCGCTGCGCTTAAGAAAATGCTTAAGAAGCAGGGTATGGTTAAAGATCTTGGTGGAGGATGGTGATGAAAAAAGATATAATAGCATACTTTACACTACTTATCCTATCGTTCTCGGCTCCATTATTTACCGCATCGTCACAAAACAACGAAGTCAAACGCATTCCGAAAATTAATGCTGATCATGTGCAGCAGACATATACAAATTACGACCGTGGATTTTGGATAACAGCCGAAGCAACGGGGGGATATTCATGTCGTATCTCTCACAAAAACGGAGCATTTACAGAACTATCGGCAACAGGTGGTTACCGTTTGAATGATTACCTAAGATTGGGTGTAGGATTTGGAGCAAGAATATATATTGCCAATCACAATCTTAGATATCGACATGAAATTTGGTCATTCCCTCTATTTTTCGATGTTAGAGGTAATTTTATTCGAACTGACAATCGGTCTGTAGTCCCATATTACTCATTGGATATCGGTGGTGCCTTCCGAGATGGATTCATGATCCGACCTACAGTAGGCTTAAGAATAGGACAGTCCCGTTCAGCAATGCTTGTCGGTTTAAGCTACCTTGGTCAGGAAACAAAATCTTTCAGAATAGCAGATAATTCAGAGAAGGTTCCATTTAATACTTTTTTAAACTTCATATGCCTTCGAATTGGATATGAGTTTTAAGACTAATAGTTTGAAATTTCAACCCATTAATAATTTAGCTACACTATTATGAAACGGTTTACAATTTATATTTTTCTGATAACAATTATCCTTTTCACTGGAATTAGCAGTTGTAGAAGCACTCAGAAAATTTCAGATTCATATTCAAACTACAAATTTGAGACATCTATTGTAGCGACTTCCCCCTCCGGTATGGTAACGGTGCGAACTTGGGGAACAGGTCCGGATAAGGACAGCGCTATAAGAGAAGCTCTCAAAAACGCGGTTGCAGATATGATCTTCAAAGGAATAAAAGGGGGAGGCAATAATTATACGACACAGCCCATAGTCACAGAAGTTAACGCCCGAGAACGCTATGCAAACTACTTTGATCCTTTCTTTGCAACAAACGGAGAATATAAAAAATTCGTTACTGAAACTTCTAAAAAAGATGGCTCTCGGACTGAGTCTAAAAGTGCCGGACGCGTAATGTATGGAATCACAGCTACAATAGATCGTTCAGCACTTGTATCCCAGCTCAAAGAAGACGGTATTATTAACAGGACAAAATAACATCTACCAACAACATATTATAATTCAAAATATATGAAACTTTTCAAATACGCACTATCACTAATCGTTGCTCTCTCAGCGGCATCATCAGCTTTCGGAGGAGCACCTCCAACTGTAATGTTTCTTCCTGATAAAACATGGTGCAATGCAAACAATTACGTTGACAGAATAGAGAAAAACGGTAGAACCCGCGTGATGGAAAAATATGATGAAGCATTCCTCAACCCTGATCTTAAAAATGTAATCGTCCAACTGAATGGTCTAATGAAAGACAATGGTCTACCTGCAAAAGATTATGGAGCCACATCGGAAATTGATGATGAAGAGGAGATGGAAGAGGCCGCTTATGCGGAAGATTCTCAATCCGGAGGTGATATGGCAGAGACCACCTATGAAGCGCTTCTAAGTAAGCTTCGTCCGGACATAATTATCAAAATTGGATGGGACGTCAACAAAGTTGGTTTCAATTATACTTTATCCTATCGTCTTGAAGCACTTGATTCATATTCGGGAAAGAGTATCGCTCAGGTTACTGCAGAAACACCCTCATTAAAAACTACAATCCCTGTTGCAGCTGCACTTAAAAATGCTGCAACTGAACATATGAGTGCTTTTGTCTCCCGCTTNCAGGATCANTTTGATGANCTTCAGGAAAATGGACGCGAANTAACANTTGCNTGTANAATNGNNGATAATNGAAGCNGAATTNATATNAATTNANATTTTNATGGNAAGGAATTGTCAACAATTATCTCGGACTGGATGAATGACAACACCGTAAATCACGTATATAGCACACGTAACTCGAGCCGTAATCGCATGAGTTTCGAACAAGTCCGTATCCCATTTAAGGATCCCAATGGCAGAGTTATGCAGGCAAAAGAATTTGTTGATCAACTTAAGCGATATCTAAACTCTACCTATGGTCTCAAATCGGAAAATACTACTAAGGGTCTTGGTTCAGGAAGGCTCTATGACTTATGTAAATAAAATAGATTGAAGACATGAACAGAAAATTATATATTGCGAACTTAATTGTTATACTATGTCTATGCTTCTCATTAAAAGCTCAAAATGAATGTAGTCTTGACATATCAATTGCAAATATAACAAAAGGAGATGTTGTACCCGAAGCAATTAATTCCAAACTTGAAGGAAAACTGACTCAGGTTCTGGGACGAGCAGGTATTGTGACAGCCCCATATGACAGCAGGTTCTTTATTGCCGGACGCTTCGATGACGCAATAAACGATATCACGGGTGGACCATCACCTAAAACATACGTAAAGACCACTCTAACTCTTTATGTGGGGGATGCCGACGAGCAAAAGGTTTTTGCGTCTAAATCTTTTGAAATAAGTGGTGTTGGAGCTACTGAACAGCAGGCATATACAAAAGCGTTGAATAAGCTCAATCTCTCAAATAAAGATCTTGATGAATTTATCACCACAGCCCATAAAAGGATCATAGATTTTTATGATTCCCATTATAATGAATATCTAACTAAAGCAAAAGAAGCTTTAGCAAACCGTAACTATGACGAAGCGATGTACTATGCAGCTACCATTCCTTCATGCTGCAAGGGTTATTCTCAAGCACACTCGTTAATAATGGGAATAAGTGAAGATCGGATTAATTACGATGGTAATCAACTTCTTGCTAAAGCTAAAGCGGCTTGGGCAGCAGATCCCTCAGCTAAAGGAGCAGCAGAAGCTCATAAATATCTTACTCAGATAGACCCTTCAGCTTCATGCGCCAAAGAAGCCCAGACTCTTAGCCAGACAATATCAAAAACAACTCAAAAGCAATGGGAATTTGAGAATGTCACTAAATACAACAATTCCGTCGCGCTAGAGAAAGAACGAATACGCGCCGCAAAAGAAGTGGGTGTGGCATGGGCAAAGAGTCGCCCTAAAATAGTAAACAGATATGTATTTTTAAGACGATATTGATTAATAATCATTTAAATTATGAAACTAAATTACATCATGGGTTGTGCTCTCCTTTTAATGGGCACATCTGGTTATGCCGCAAAAACAGTTGCAACAGATTCTTTAGTAAACAATTTCAAACGTAGCTCTCTCTACACATTGATTTTGAGTTCAGATGCTCAAAATAAGTATTACGAGGATGAAACAAAAAATGGAGAAGGAGCAAGCGAATTAATGTCAATTGCTAAATCCTTAGCTAAAACTGATCAAAAAAAAGCTGCCAATGATTCAGCGTCAGGCTCGATCTTCTCCTTGCCTGCAAAAATTTTCCCTACAATAGCAATCCCAAATCAGTTTAATGACCACAACCTTCAATGGAGAGTATTGGATTTTGACGCGCTAAAAAAAGAGGTCTCTGCTGAAGATCTGGAGAAATACGCTCCTAAAAAGAAAAAAGGCGGTGGACTTGGTAAATTTGCAAAAAGTGCTGCAGGAATGAATACACAAGGTGACGATATAAACGCAGATTTTGATAAGTATGCCCCTGCTGTCCTTAATAACTTCTTTTCTACAAACCATGTTCCTGAAGAAATAATAGCAAAATGGTATGCATATAACCCCAACAATGACCAACATTGGAGTGATGCTATAGTTCTCGAACGAGGAGAGTATAATTTCACGCCGGAGGAAATTGCAAAAGCTGCCACAGATCTTTCCCTAAGATCAAAAATTGATCAGACAGCGTTCGATCTTATTGGAAATACATATGTATTAGCTGTCAATCTTCGTTTCCGTTCATATCAGGCAATAGTAGCAGAAGCTGCACGTTTAGCTGAGGCTGCGGGTTCACAATTTGGAGGCATTGGTAGTTTAGCATCAAAAGTTGCTTCTGCCGGTGCGAGCGCAGCTGCGGGCGATGGATATACAGTTCAGGCTATCAGCGACCTCTATCGTTTGAAATGGAATGATGATATAAACCAGAAATTTGCTGTTGATATATTTGAAAAAAACGGAACCCTTCAGGATTTAATTGATCTAGGAATATGTGAACTTGAATACGTAGGTTCAGAGAAATCTTCAAGTAATATCCGTCAGAGCTTATTTTCTGACAAACCGATAAGTTCTCTCGTAACACGTGCCACTGCACGCGCCATTGACGAAGCGATCATTAAACTTCAGAACAATCATGAAGAATTCCGTACCGTATTCCCAATTATTGGTGGTGATGGAACAACAATCTATGCAGCTATCGGTACTAAAGAAGGTCTCGGTGAAAAAGATGAATACGAAATCCTTGAGGCAAATGAAGACAAAAATGGCAAAATTACCTATAAATCAGTCGGTACTGTAAAACCTGTAAAAGGTAAAATCTGGAATAATGCATATGGAGCCCTTGAAGAAGTAGAAGAGAACTCTAAAGCAAGTGATGCTGACCGCGCAGCAGTAAACTATGGTCATTCAGAATTCGCAGGAAAGAAAGGTGATTATACAGGATATTATCTGCGCTTAAAGAAGAAAAAATAATTTTGATACTTAACCAGAACACTTAATCAAGAGGTTGCAGCTATATATGAAGCTGCAACCTTTTTTTGTAAAGTATCGATTAAGATTTATTAAGTAAGTTTAAGAAATTAGCTAATAGTCATTTTTGGATTTGAGCGGATGGAGGTGTTTCATGAGAAAAGGAGCGTAGCAGGCTTTACGACTAAACGAAAGGTACAAATAGACCTTTCAAAAACAAAAATAACATTAGCTTATGATTTTAAGCTTATGATTGTAATAATATATACAAATTTTGAAAACTTACTTAACTCCAATCAATTGATACTAAATGCTGTTTTATGACTCTTTGTTATAACAATAAATTATTATTAATATAGAAGAACACCGTTTTTATTATCAAATGCTTATCCGATTCTCGGTTTTTTTTATTAATTTTGTGAAAATTTGTCTAACATGGCACATTCTCTTCTAAGCCTCCTCGAGCAGCTTCAGTCTAAAGTCTTGGCCCTTCAGCAGGACAATAATATGCTGAGGAAGAGAAACCGTGAACTGGAGCTTCTCAATGCGGAGCTTCTTGAAAAAGAGGCGGAAGCGGAAAAAAGGCGTGATAAAGCCATCCTCGATGCGGAATACCTTTCGGTTTCCCACAGGCTCGCAGAAAGCCCCGACACAGTGATAGATGCCCGCAGAATGATTGCCGGATTGATCAGAAACATCGACCGATGCATCGAAATGCTCAAGGAATGATGAAAGATCAGGATAAGATTAATATGGAAATCATCATAGGCGGTGAGCCAATACAGCTCATTGTCCCCTTTCAAGACCAGGAACTAACCCGCTCTATGGAGTATGAGATTAATCAGTTCTATTCCCAGTGGACACACTCTTTTCCCAAGANNACAGAGAAAGGTCTGCTGGCTATGATTGTTTATAGATATGCCTTGAAATTCCGTCAGCTTACGCTGGAATACCAGCAAGCGGAAAGAAAGGCAGAGGAATGCCTCGACATGATCGGGGACCCTCTTGAAAATTCATAATCCTTACCCCTGAATTATTTCCCATTCCCGAGTGATTCGACATCGTGAGATGATCGGATGCATCATTGCGTCCCTATGATTGGCTTTGAAAACGAGATTAATAATTATAAAAAAATAATAATAACCCGACATACCAATGGAAACAGCGATATGGATAATAATTGCAGTGGCTGCAGCTATCATAGGATATGCTGTGGCTGCCATAAGCAGTAAGAAAAACGCCAATTCCCGCGCCAACACAATCATCGATGAGGCTAAACGGGAAGCGGAAGTGATAAAGGAGAAGAGGATTCTTCAGGCAAAAGAGGAGGAGATGAAGATACTCGGCGACGCAGACAGAGTGGCCGGACAGCGTCTCCAGAAAGCCCAGGCAGCTGAGGCCCGCAACAAGCAACGCGAGATGCAGCTCAACCAGCAGCAGAGCGAGAATGCACGCAAAAAGAAGGAACTCGACAACCTTAAAGGAAACCTTGACAACCGTGAGGCCCTGCTTGAGACTCGTCGCGCTGAAGTGGACCACCTCCACCGCCAGGTCACCGATGAACTTGAACGTGTTTCCGGACTTTCAGCAGAAGAGGCTAAGGAGAAACTTGTGGAGTCGCTTAAGGATGAAGCAAAGACAGCAGCAGCCGGCTATATCAACGACATAATGGACGACGCGCGCATGACAGCCACAAAAGAGGCTAAAAGGATAGTAATCCAGTCGATCCAGAGAGTGGCTACTGAAACGGCTGTTGAAAATTCCGTAACTGTCTTCCATATTGACAATGATGAGATCAAGGGGCGCATAATCGGTCGCGAAGGCCGTAATATCAGGGCTCTTGAAGCAGCAACAGGAATAGAGATAATTGTCGATGACACCCCTGAGGCAATCGTATTGTCTGGGTTTGACCCTGTTCGCCGCGAGATAGCTCGTCTCGCCCTGCATCAGCTTGTGGTGGATGGTCGTATCCATCCGGCACGCATCGAGGAGGTTGTGGCAAAAGTCCGCAAGCAGGTTGAGGAGGAGATCATCGAAACCGGTAAGCGAACCGCAATCGACCTCGGAATTCATGGCCTCCACCCGGAGCTTATCCGGATGGTCGGAAAGATGAAATACCGCTCATCATATGGTCAGAACCTTCTCCAGCACTCACGTGAGACGGCAAATCTATGTGCGGTGATGGCCTCCGAACTCGGTCTCAACCCCAAGAAGGCTCGCCGTGCCGGTCTGCTCCACGATATTGGTAAGGTGCCCGATGATGAGCCCGAACTTCCTCACGCTCTCTTCGGAATGAAGCTTGCTGAAAAATTCAAAGAGAAACCTGAAATCTGCAACGCAATCGGGGCTCACCATGATGAGGTGGAGATGACCTCCCTGCTCGCCCCCATCGTGCAGGTGTGCGATGCAATATCCGGAGCGCGTCCCGGTGCCCGCCGCGAGATTGTAGAGGCTTACATCAAACGACTCAACGATCTCGAACAGCTTGCACTCTCATATCCGGGTGTGGTAAAGACATACGCTATCCAGGCAGGCCGCGAGTTGCGAGTGATTGTCGGTGCCGACAAGATCACCGATGAGGAGACCGAAAAGCTGTCGGCTGAGATTGCCAAGAAAATTCAGGATGAGCTCACTTATCCGGGACAGGTGAAGATTACAGTGATACGCGAAACACGCGCCGTAAGCTTTGCCAAATAATAACCACTTTACAGATCATAGATTTTGGACACTACAGACAATATAGCCAAGAATTTCGGCAGCCGGTGTCCCCGCGGTAAACTCTTCGCCACAAACTGGCTGGAAGGTATTTCATCCCTGCATGATTTCGATCTTGTAGAGGTGGTGTTTAAAAACACCCGCTCTGGATTCTATGCCAACACCAACCGTCTCGATCTGAAAATCGGGGATATGGTGGCTGTCGAGGGGGCACCCGGACACGACATCGGCCGCGTTTCCATGATCGGCCGTCTCGTGCGGTTAAAAATGAAGAAAGCGAACGTAAGCCTTGATGCCGATCATAAGAAGGTGTTCAGGCTCGCCACTCCCAGCGACCTCGAAAAGTATAAGGAGGCCTGCTCACGGGAGGATGATACGATGATTCGCGCCAGAAAGATCGCGGAGGAACTCGGCCTCAATATGAAGATCGGAGATGTGGAGTATCAGGGCGACGGAGGAAAGGCAATATTCTATTATATCGCCGATGAACGTGTAGACTTCAGAAAACTGATCCGCATTCTTGCCGACACTTTCAAGGTGCGCATAGAGATGAAACAGATCGGAGCGCGCCAGGAGGCCGGACGGATCGGAGGAATCGGCCCATGCGGGCGCCCATTGTGCTGCTCAAGCTGGATGACTCATTTCGTTTCTGTCGGCACCGGAGCAGCCCGTACCCAGGATCTTTCTATGAATCCTCAGAAACTTGCCGGCCAATGCGCAAAACTGAAATGCTGCCTTAATTTTGAGATTGACTCATATAGCGAGGCCCATAAGAAGTTGCCTCCTAAGGATGCCGTGCTCGAAACCAAGGATGGCCTCTTCTATTATTTCAAGCCTGACATTCTTGCCNGCAAGATCACATACTCTACCGACAAATCCATTCCCGCAAACCTTGTCACAATTGATGCTTCCCGTGCTTTTGAGATCATTGCCCTCAACAAGCAGGGAATAAAGGTTGACTCTCTTGAAGCCGACTCCGGGAAAGATAAGAACCGCAAGGAATATGTCGACCTTGTTGAGCAGGAAAGCCTAACACGTTTCGACTCCTCAAAGAAGAAAAAGAAAAAGAGAGGGGGCGATTCAGCAAAAGAGGAANTGCGGGAGGANAAGAATCAAGNCAAACAGAACCGGGAACCTAAACGCGANAACCGCGACAACAAAAGGGATANANCCAAAAACGCGAACGATAACCGTCAGAATCCTCAACGGAATGAGGGCAACAAGTCGACCGAACGTAAAGGAAATCAGAAGCAGGATGAGCATCGCCAGTCGCGGAGGCCACAACGTTCAAAGAATAATTCGGCCAACCAGGGAGGGGTAAACGAGAATGGGGCTAAGAAAAGTGATTGAAATCATCCCGATAGCCCTGTCGGCATGCCTGGTTATGTCGGCTGCCTGCAGGAGGGTTGACAATGTGGCTTATGCCGATTTCGAGAATTTCGGTTCTGAAGGATGGGATCCGGCTCTTCCGCTCCCTTTCGTGCCCTGGCCTATGGATTCAATCGTGAATCCGGGTGACAAATTCGATCTGGTGCTCACAGTACGCTATTCTCCACGCTCCTCAATATCTCAGATACCCATCGAAATATGCGAAGAGGATGAGAACGGTGTCTTTGCTAAAACGCGCTTCACTCTTAACCTCCGCGACAATAAAGGGGATCCTCGCGGAAAAAAGGGAATATCCCTATATGAATTCTCAGATACGCTCCGCAGGAATTTCTCAATCCCCGACGGATACATGATAGAACTCCAGTCGCTTTCTCCTGTAGAGGCCACTTACGGCCTTAACAGCATCGGGTTCTCCCTGCTTGAAAGCGGAACAAGGGGTAAACTACAAAAAATCTTTTAACTTCAATGAGCTCGACAACCATACCCTTACTTACCAAGGAGCTTGAGTCAGAATTCCAACTCCGCACAGACAAGGTGAGAGAGAAAATGATAGAGGCTGGTACAGATGCTATCCTCATAGGATCCTCGGTGAATATTTTCTATATGAGCGGAGCTGTTTTCAGGGGATACATCTATATTTCCACCAACACATCTCCACTCTTCTTCCTTATTCCCCCGAGCGAAACGGAGAAGATGGAAAATATCATCCCGATACGCAAACCTGAACAGATAGCGGAGAAACTTTCCGAACAAGGTATCAGTATCCCCCGGAAAATAGGATTTGAATTCGCAGACCTCTCCTATTCAGATATCGAACGCCTCAAAGGCTGCTTCCCGGCTTCTGAAGCTACCGACGCCTCCTCAATTATGCGGAAGGCAAGGATGGTCAAGACAGATCATGAAATCGGGAAAATGAGAGAGGATGGTGTGCGCCAGGCGATGGTGTATTCAAAGATTCACCGTTGCTATCACGAGGACATGACCGACCTTGAGTTTCAGATCGAAATTGAAAGGATACTTCGGCTCGAAGGATGTCTTGGGATCCTTCGCACTGCCGGCAGCCGGATGGAACTCAATATGGGTTCCGTATTGAATGGCGACAATGCCGACAATCCATCACCTTATGACTTCTCTATGGGCGGACGCGGTGTAGATCCTTCACTCCCGGTGGGGGCCGATGGACTCACAATGCGCCCGGGCACTGCCGTGATGGTGGATATGAACGGGGGATTCAACGGATACCAGACAGACATGACCCGCTGCTGGATGATCGGAGAAGTCGAACAATTGGCTGTCAAGGCTCACGAATGCTCGCGGGCAATACTCCGCCACCTTGAAAAGATCGGCACACCCGGCACGCCGGTGGCCCTACTTTACAATGAGGCAATGGAAATGGCAAAACAGGAGGGGCTGCATGATTATTTCATGGGTCATCATCATAAGGTCTCATTCATCGGTCACGGTGTAGGAATCGAACTCAACGAACAGCCTGTGGTCATGGCAAAAAGCCGCGATATTCTGGCTAAGGACATGACGATAGCCCTTGAACCAAAATTCGTTATCCCCCATGTTGGCGCAGTTGGCGTCGAGAACACATATCGTGTCGGAGATGAGGGGCTTGAAAATCTCACCTCTTTCAAGGAAGAACTTACCCAGTTGTGAATATTGCTGAAGAATTGAAATTGCCGGTATTCCGGCAGATTGGAAACGTGGCCGACGAGATGGGTCGCGAAGTATATGTTGTTGGAGGCTACGTCCGCGACATATTCCTGCACAGACATTCATCTGATCTTGATTTCGTGACAATAGGAAGCGGAATCCAGCTCGCCGAAAAAGTTGCTGAGCGTCTCGGACGAAAAAAAGGTCTCAGCGTATATGCCAACTATGGGACAGCTCAGGTAAAAGCCGGAGATCTTGAACTTGAATTCGTAGGCGCGCGTAAAGAATCCTATTCCCGTGACAGCCGTAACCCTATCGTGGAGGATGGCACTCTGGAGGATGATCAGAACCGACGAGATTTCACAATCAACGCAATGGCTGTCAGCCTGAATGAATCGCGTTTCGGAGAACTGGTGGATCCTTTTGACGGAATGAAGGATCTGAGCGAAAGGATAATTCGCACCCCGCTCGATCCGGATATCACTTTCTCCGATGATCCGCTCCGCATGATGCGTGCAATCAGATTCGCGACTCAGCTTGACTTCGAGATCCTGCCGGAAACCTTCGATGCTATCCGCAGAAACCGTGAAAGAATCGCGATTATCACCAAAGAACGCATCAACGACGAGCTGTCAAAGATAATGCGTTCGCCGATTCCATCCAAAGGCTTCAAACTTCTTGATGAATCCGGGCTGCTTGAACTTATCTTCCCATCTATCTGCACTTTGAAAGGGGTTGAGACAAAGGAGGGGAAAGGACACAAGGATAATTTTTATCACACGCTCCAGGTGGTAGACAATGTAGCCGCAAAAAGTGATAACGAGTGGCTCCGATGGGCCGCACTTTTCCATGATATAGGCAAACCCGCCACTAAACGATATGATGCCAAGTTAGGCTGGACCTTCCACAATCACAACTTCATCGGAGAGAAAATGATTCCGCGGATCTTCAAGCAGATGAAACTACCTCTGAATGAGAAAATGAAATATGTGGCAAAACTGGTTGGGCTTCATATGCGGCCACAGTCGGTTGGCGAAGAGGGCGTTTCAGATTCAGGTGTGCGCCGTCTGATCACTGATGCCGGAGAGGATCTTGAAGATCTTATGATGCTTGCAGAAGCAGACATCACATCAAAAAATCCGGCAAAGGTAAGACGTCAGCTTGCCGGATTTGCAAAACTCAGGGAGAGGATGAGCGAGATAAATGATGCGGATGCACTCAGGAATTGGAAAGCACCCGTCGACGGACACGAAATCATGGAATATTTCAAGATTCCACCGTCATCTGTCATTAAGGAGATCAAGGATGCCGTAAAAGAAGCTATCCTTGAGGGAGAGATCCCATACACCCACGATGATGCTTGGGAATACATACTCCGCATCGCCCCTGGAATACTCCAAAGTGAGAATGAGCAGTGAGTAATGATCGGCTGACAATTATTAATCAATAATTGTTTCTGGAATTCTCCGCCATATCTTCCCGACCCTTCCACCATATCCGAGCCTACTTCCCCGGC
>WFLX010053770.1_pt1 | contig 12486 bp, 9 predicted proteins | sample 4967041 | NCBI WGS metagenome assembly WFLX01 (sample SAMN12857096, study PRJNA449069) | gut metagenome | isolation source: stool from male and female vole | host: Microtus ochrogaster | place: USA:Florida | collected 2017 | reverse complement strand
GATAATTNTCNGGNAAAAGNGGACGAAGNACACGGTCTACAAGNCGTGATGTCAGGATTTCNTAATCGCTTGCNCGGCCCTCNCTNTTNAGGAATCCTCCCGGATAACGGCCAATNGANGAGTATTTCTCTTTNTACTCTACGGTGAGNGGCATGAAATCTACNCCCTCATTGGCCTCNGCGGCCGAACATACNGTGGCNAGNAGCATGGTGTTGCCCATNCGCACNTCCACNGCNCCATCTGCCTGCTTGGCAAGCTTGCCNGTCTCNATCGTNATCTGACGGCCGTCGCCAAGTTCGATGGTCTTCTTTACTGGCTTTAACATATAAAATTATTTCTTTCTTGTGTTTGCTTCGCTGAAAAAAACGGGAACCGCTCCTTCGGCTCCTTAATCAAAATTTCCGCAAAGTTAACATTTTTTTCTCTATTAACCACAGATTCTTATTATATTTGCACCCTAAATCGCAATTATAGTGCTATGCAACTGAATTTTTATTCCCGCTCAGGAGCCGGATCTCTCCTGATTATCGCTTCCTCTCTTCTCCTCGCCGCTTGTAGCGAACCATCTTTCAAAATCAAGGGCGACATCGAAGGTGCCGACAACAAAAGTATAGTTCTCGAAAAATCTGACTTCTACGGACGTTGGATACCTGTCGATTCCACCCGTACCTCAGCCTCAGGCGCTTTCTCAATCTCGCGGCCCGCTCCCGCTTCTCCTGAAATTTTCCGTCTCGCCCTCGATGACCGCTTCATCTATCTGCCTGTTGACTCCGTAGAGACGCTCACCGTGACTTCCTCACTCAAGGACTTCGGATCTGATTTCTCTGTCACAGGCTCTGACAAGGCTGAGGCAATAACCCGTTTTGAAAAGGAGGTGCTCGCGCTTCCGTCCAATATATCAGCCGACTCTCTCGACTCTTTCAAACGTAACGTGTATTCAAAATATATGCGCGATGCCCAGGGCTCTATCGTGGCTTATTACATCCTCACTAAAGTGAAGGACAACAAGCCCCTTTTTGACCCGGATGAGGATTACAAGTATTTCGCAGCCGTGGCTACCGGCTTCAAACACTTGCGACCTGACGACCCGCATACCGCCCTGCTGGAGGCTACCTCCGTTAATGCCCTGAAGAAACGTAACACAGGACGCGGACAGCAACTCGAGATCGCGGCTGACGAAATCTCAATGATTGAAATCGACCTTCCCGATGAAAACGGCCAAAACCGTAAACTCTCGGAATTTGTGGGCAACGGCAAACCTACTGTGGTGATGTTCACACTCCTTACTCACCCGGATGCACCGGCCTCCAACATTGAGCTTTCAAAAATCTACAACCGCTACAACGGTAATGTTAATTTCTATCAGGTTAGTCTCGACCCCGATCAGTATGCCTGGCGTGATGCTGCCCGCAACCTCCCGTGGACTACTGTATTTGACGCCGACGGCGAGTATTCCAAGGCTGCCGTCACCTACAACGTAGGCACTATTCCGGCATTCTATATCTACAACCGTCAGGGTGAACTCTCTGATCGCGCCGAAAGCGTCGACGACCTCTCGAAAAAACTCTCATCCTACTGATGTTCACACGGTTCTCGGCTATCCTCTCTCTGTCGCTTCTCTGCCCTTTGATTTCCGCCGCCCAGGATGCTCCAAAGCTTGAGGTGGCCCCTACGGGTCGCATCCTTATGGACGGGGCCCTCTATGCGTCTCCGCAAAAACAGCTATNTCCNGATGGTGTANCTATTCCGGAGGCCNGTNTGGGCGCTAAGATGAGTTACGGAAAATGGNCATCTTCAATCGACGTGAGCTATTCCTNTGCCAAGATAGGATTGCGCAACATGTGGATACAGTATGACTTCGATCCCTGCAATTCTTTGAGATTCGGCAACTTCATACATCAGTACGGGCTGCAGTCACAGTCACAATCTCTGAAGATAACTTTCGAACAGCCCACGGCTGCCACCCCGTTTACACCGGGTATTCAGCTCGGGGCCATGTTCGTGCATTATTCTCCTCAATTCTATGCCGCCGCCAGTGTGCATGTGGAGAGCAGCGCCCTGCAACAGATTGTGAACGCTCCTCTCTTCAATCAGCAGGGCTACGGAGTGTTGTCACGCCTTATCTGGCGTAAACCTCAGAGCGGGCCCCTATTCTGGCACGCCGGCATCAGCGGCGGCTTCGCAACACCACAACGACGCGTGGAGAATAATGTCGATATACATGACGGATTCACCNTCTCGGCCAATTTCCCTACCAAAGTGGTGCAGCTTCAGGAAATCGGTGCTACGGTCGATAAGTCAATGAATCTCTTCAAGTTCACCCCGGAGATTGTAGCCGGATATGGCAGGATAGCTTTCGAAGGNCANTACTTCTTCCAGCAGATCAACCGTCGCGAGAATCTGCGTGCCTACGTCTCACAGAGCGGCTATGCCACTCTTCGCGGTCTCCTAATAGGCAAAGCAGGTTATTCTTACGTGCCGTCTACTGCACAGATTGCCAATCCGGCACCGAAATCGCTTGAATGTGTGCTCAATTACAATTATTGTAATCTCTCCGACGTGAAAGCGAACATTCTGGGTGGCCGGGCGAACACAGTCTCTGTAACTTTCAATTATTACTTCAACCCTTACATTACCGCCCGTCTCAATTTCTTCCATGCCCATTCCTGGCAAAGAGCCGATGCGGATCCGCTAACGCTCAACGGTTTTCAGGCGCGTCTGATGGTGTTGTTCTGATCCTGAAGCTGGCTTTATTCTTTATCTCATATCTTTTCTTATGGCTATCGACTGGAAAGACGCTCTAAGCGCCCTTAAAGACTCGGGAAACATCCCTGTTGACAATACCCCTGATATCGCTGCCACCCCCGATGACAGCGATAAAAAAGTGCAGCGCACTCCCCTGCATGTAGTTATCGACCGTAAAGGACGCAAAGGAAAAACCGCAACCATAATCGAGGGGTTCACCGGTGACGACAACGAGCTTGAGCAACTCGCGAAGACCTTGAAGCAAAAACTCGGCACAGGCGGCTCGGTGCGCGACGGCGAAATATTAATTCAGGGCGACCGGAAAGCCGATGTAATCTCTCTCCTCAACGGTCTCGGATATAAGACTAAAGGCTGATCCGGACGACTCAACAGCAACACTNTTCTCTTCTTTATAACTATGCTTCAGCTTCAGCGTGCCTCGGCAGGATCGGGTAAGACTTTTACCCTTGCCAAGAATTTCATCTGGTTCTTAATCGCGGTAAAAGCCTCCGGCAACCGCTGGCGATTGCGCACCTCCCGTGAGATCGCCGACGGCCTTCCCCGCATCCTGGCCATAACTTTCACCAACAAGGCTACCAACGAAATGAAGCAGCGTATCGTGCAGAAGCTTTCTGACCTTACCAAAGCTTTCACCGAATATCCTCTTCCAAAAACACAAATAGACTCCATAACTTATCTGAACGATTTCTCCCGTATGCTACAGGTGGAGTATCAGGAAGTGGGTCGCGCCGCCAAAGATGCTCTATCCGTGCTCCTCAATAACTATTCTGATTTCAAAGTATCTACAATCGACTCTTTCTTCCAGACCGTGCTGCGAACATTCGCCTATGAATCGAATCTTAACGACACGTATCAGGTTGAAATAGACAACGACTATATAGCTGCGGCTGCCGTCAACGCCACACTCAACGAAATCGACACCTCCGGTGGACGCACATCTCCCGGGTTCTGGCTCGGAATCCTGATGGAAGAAGAATCGGGAAAAGGATCGAAAAACTGGAACGTCTTTCAGAAAAGCCTCTCAGACGCTTCTATCTATACCAAACTTCTCTCTTCTGTGAAACGTCTGGAGAGTGAGGATTTCAAGACGCCTGACAATCCTGACAAGGAGAAAACAGTGCGTGAGGAACTTGATGAATATTTCAATGACTCCGAGTCAACCGACCCTCTGAAAGACGCTTATCAAAAGGCTGTCGGCACGATCGTAAAACCGGCTAATGAGAAACTCGCCCGGGCTAAGCAGTGTGCACGCAAACTCAAGAAGCTGTTTGAGAAAAATAACGTCGATCCGGCTGAAGAGGCTCTGCGGTTTATGGCGGGTCATCTTCAGAAACTTCAGGTTATGAAGGCTGATGATTCAACCTCCAAATTCTTCTCTCCGATCAAAATGGAGGGAAAGACTTCCGTGTTCAAGACCACCGGAAAGGCCAAGAAACCGGTAAGGACCACTCCTGACGACAAGGAGATGCTCGACTTAGCTATCGAGATGTATGACAACTACTCCTCCTTTCTCGAGATTATAAATTCTTCCGACTGGCTCCATTGGAAAGTCTACGCACCTCAGATACCTTATCTGGGGCTGATTGGCGTCACCCGCGCAAAGATGCAGGAATACCTCGACGACAACAACACCATACAATTGGGAGAGACCAATTCCATGCTTCACAGAATCATCGGCGACGATGACACTCCCTTTATCTATGAACGTCTCGGCACACGTCTCAATCATTTTCTTATCGACGAGTTTCAAGATACGTCACGATTGCAGTGGGACAATCTTCTACCTTTGCTGAAAGAGAGTGAAAGCCGTAACGAAGATAATCTCATCATCGGTGATGCCAAGCAAAGTATCTACCGTTTCCGTAATGCCGATCCCACACTCATCACCACAGCTGTGCCGAAAGCTTTCCCTCTCCGCAGAGATTCAGGTATGGCCCGGGAGGAAAACACCAACTGGCGCTCTGACCGTACTATCGTGGAATTCAACAATTATTTCTTCTTCGCTCTGATGCGACGGGTGGCCGAACAGGTAGATTCGGTGAGGGATGAGATAAAGGCGTCTCCCACATCATCGGGGAGTAAAGCCGGCGACTCGGTCAATTTTCATGATCTCTATGCCAATGTGGTGCAGTATCCCTCGCATCAGACTCGTTCGGGTTATGTGGAAGTGAATTTTCTTGAGGCTCCGGAAAGCATTCCCGACCTTAGAGGACGCCTTAGAAAACTCTCTTCTGAAGAAAAGAATGAATTCATACGTAAAGAGGCTCTTTCTCGCATCGGTCCTCTCATCAGCAGTCTTCTTGAACGTGGCTATCGGCAAAGCGACATCGCTCTGCTTGTAAGGGTCAATTCTCTCGCCAAGGAAGTCATCGACACCCTTGTAGCCTACAACACTACCCTACCGTCTGATGCACGTCATCTTGAATTTATCAGTGAGGAGTCGCTCCTCGTGTCTTCATCTGACGCGGTGAAGATAATCATCAGTGTGATAGAGAAGATGATCGATGGAACATCATCCTCATCATCCGATTCCTCTGACGATGATAAATCAGAAAAGAAGAAATGGGCCGATATCCGTTGCAATTTCAGTTTCTATGCCTTACGGCATCCCGAGCTCGCCACCGCCGACCAGGTGAAGGGGTTTCTTGAAGAAGATTCTCCCACTGATGCAGTCAACGCCATGTTAGGCACAATGCAGACTGTAGCTCTCCCCGCACTTATCGAGGCTATCACCGAGAATTTTGTACCGGAAGATATGCGTCGGTCACAGGCGGTGTTCATAGCTGCCCTTCAGGATATGGTGCTCGAATATTGCGACAGTCACCCTGCCGATATATCCTCTTTCATTGACTGGTGGAAAACCAAAGGTGTCTCACGTTCCATTTCCTCACCGGAAGGCACTGACGCAATCCAGATCATGACAATCCATAAATCAAAGGGACTTGAGTTCAAATGTGTCATAATTCCCTTTGACGATGCATCTGTGGTGCCTCTAAAGAAGAACGATTGGAAATGGGTCACTCCTCAGGAGAACTTTCTCAGACTCGGATTTCCGCCCTATATCCCCATACCTACCGAACCGGCCTTGAAGAATACTGTCCATGCCGATATTTACCGTCGTTTCTTCGAGCTTTCCTCTATGGATATGCTCAATGCTTATTACGTGGCTTTCACACGTGCTGTCAGCGAGCTATATGTGTTCACACGCAAGCCTGCGGCATCATCGGCCGGACGTGGTCTCACACTCGGCAGCTGTCTGAACAATTTCTTTACGGATGATCCGGATTCCATATTCGGTGACAAGATTTCTGAAATCGTGAGTGAGGCCGGGGATATTCCTGAAAAGGATTATATGCTGCCTCCGGGCAGTGCAGAGTGGAATGATGATCACACACGCCTGACCATCGGCACACCCCCTGCCGTCAAAATTCCCGAAAATGCTTCCGCACAACCGGCCACTGCCACAAGAATTATTTCCGAATATCATGTCGACAGCAGTCCGTCGGTGCTTCAGTATGTCGAGACTGACGACACATCGGCCACCACCCTACTGCCGGATGCCGAAGACACCGACCCACGCTCTGAAGGGAATCTTCTCCACAGCATCATGTCGGCCGTGAAAGTGCCTTCCGATCTCCACAGGGCCTTAGTTCAGCACAAGATGCGCGGACTCATAACCTCTCTCCAAGCCAAGGAATGGGAAACGCTTCTTGCAGAAGCCATGACGGAACCCGTTGCCCGAGATTGGTTTGACTCCTCATGGCGTGTGATAAATGAACGCGATATCATTTTCCCGGGCATGAAAAACAGGCGTCCCGACCGTATGCTTATTGCTCCCGACAAATCATGCGGAGTGATTGTCGATTACAAATTCGGCGACATACCCTCAGGCAAGGCTCATATAAAACAGGTGGAACAGTATCTTGACGCTTTCCGCGAGGTCACTCATATCCATAATGTAAAGGGCTATGTGTGGTATGTAAGGCGTGGGAAAATAGTGGAAGTTTTACCCTCTTAAAACGGATTTGGTGGATTCGCTACAAATTATTAACTTTGCATTGTAAATCAATTCTTAAAAATTTTGGATACCGACCCTTTACCATCTCCATCACCCACGATATCACTTTTAATACTTTTATCGCAGGCAATTGAATTCACCGCTCCTCCCAACTGGGTGTCGTGGGGTGTAATTGTCTTTATAGCTTTCTGCTGTCTGCTCCTATCGGCTTTTGTTTCCGGCAGCGAGATAGCTTATTTCGGACTCACGCGCTCTGAAATAGATGAAATGAACGAAGAGGAAGACGATCCTCAGGCAGTGAAAGCCTGTGAACTACTCTCCGACAGCGAGCGTCTTTTAGCCACTATCCTCATCTCCAACAATCTTGTAAACATCACGATGGTTGTCTTGCTGTCTTTTGCATTCAACCAGGCCATACGTATCAACAGTCCGGTGCTCGATTTCCTGCTACAGACTGTGTTTCTCACGTTCCTGCTACTTCTGTTCGGCGAGATTTTCCCGAAACTCGTAGCCCGGAACCGCACGGTCAAATGGGTCAAGATGGCCTCCTCACCCCTTATGATACTTTACCATCTCACCGGTCCCCTGGCCAAATTCATGGTGAAATCATCTGTGCTCATCAATAAGGTTGTCACCAAAAAAGATGAGAATCTCTCTACCGATGAGCTGGAGAAAGCCCTTCAGATTTCCGACATAAAGGAGGGTGAGGATAAGGAGATGCTCGAGGGTATCCTGTCGTTTGGCGAGAAGGAGGCCAGCGACATCATGATCTCCCGTGTCGACATAACTGCCATAGAATATCATGACTCCTGGTCGGAGGCTATGGAGGTAATTCTAAAATCGGGGTATTCCCGTATACCGGTCTATGATACCTCTCAGGATACTATCCGCGGCATTCTCTATTCCAAAGACCTCCTTCCCTATATAGGCAAACAGAACGACACTTTCAGATGGCAGACTCTCCTTCGGCAGCCATATTTCGTGCCTGAGTCACGACGTATTGATGACCTCCTTGAAGACTTCCGTAAACGAAAGATCCATATCGCAATCGTCGTAGATGAATATGGCGGCACCCAAGGTATGGTCACTCTGGAAGATGTTATCGAAGAGATTGTCGGGGAAATTGATGATGAATACGATGAACAGACATCTGTATATAAGAAAGTTAACGCTAACACTTATATATTCGATGCCAAGGTGTCACTCGGAGAATTCTGTCATATAGTTGACGTAGATGAGGATGTACTTGGTGACACGGGCGATGCGGAAACTCTCGCAGGTCTCTTGCTTGAGATTAAGGGAGACTTCCCCACAATGAAGGAAGTGCTCGAGAGAGGGCCTTTCCGCTTTCAGGTGATACAGAAGGAACGTCACCGCATCACTAAGGTGAAAGTAACCGTCAACCTTCATCAGGAAGAAGAGAAATCTTAAAATATTATCAAGGAAATGGAAGACGAATTCATATATTGGCCTCACCACACTCCGGTGGGTATCAGAGTGGAGGAAGTATGCGGCATGGAGAGCAAGTCGGGGCGTATCTGGGAAATAATGGCTAAACAGATTTATTGCGAAAACGGTCGTGACGGTTATCGTGAATTGGGCCATTTCCCTAACGGAGCACCATTCCTGTTCGGACAGACCACACGAATATCGCTTACCCATACAGGCCATCTTCTGGCAGTAGCCTCACTACCCAAAACACCTGAAGCCGATCTGGCTCGCTTCGCACAGCGCACAGCACTCGGCATAGACGCTGAACTTAACAATCGGCAACAGGTTCTTAAAGTGCGCGACCGCTTCCTTTCAGATGCAGAGAAAGATCTGATTCCCGCTGATGATCTCGAGGCTAATATCGTGGCATGGACAGCTAAAGAGGCGCTTTATAAGGCCGCAATGACCGAAGGTCTTGACTTACGCACCGACCTCACCATCACCTCTCTTCCTGTCGTCGATCGTAAAATGAATCTACCGGGTGCCCCGGCTCCTGTGTTAGGCAAAGCCAAAATCCGTATCCCGAAGTCGACTGTTGCAACCACCACATCCACTGATGGCCAAGCGGAAGCATCACAGTCCTCAGCCAATGGTGGCAGCGGTTCGATTAAAACCGGGGGATATACACAATATGAGATGGAGCTTTACTCTTATGAAAGTAAAAGCGAGAATGAGACATACATCGTCACCCTCGCCTATTCTCCAAAATGCGCCAAATTCGGCCGCCATTGATTCTTCTCTCTTTCCAAAGGTAAATTATCTCACTCTTTCTAAAAGTCAATTTTTTCATTTCCTCTAAAGATATATTTCCTCTAAAGATAAAAATAGGATGACATNTAAATGTCATCCTATTTTTATCTACTGTTTTTNTTTNGTCTTTATCTAATCTGNATCTCATTNAGTAAACATGCCGTCGCGTGATAGCTGATGATCAAGATTAGCTATACCCAAGGCAACGATAGCAGTCACCATAGCGGTATGCTTCTGATAGTCGGGCACCTCCTTGTTGAGTATGTCGTTTTCTGTATGCCAGATCTCACCATAGCTGAAATTCGTACCATCCACATCATTCAGCCGGAAACCGTAGGTAGGCACACCCTCCACTGCAAAGACNGTGGCATCCGTACCACCGAACTTGGTGGGACGCTGACGTGGTTGAGCCTCAGTCACTTCAAAAGGATAACGGGGATTTATAGAGCCAATCGACTCGCATATCTTCTCCATATCAGCCATCATGGCTTTCGGCACAGCGATGCCTACAGGAGGTTCCGGNCCACCGTCGCGATTCAATAAAAGCGAAATCTTAGGCAGTTCCTTGGCATGGGCCTTGCAATAGGCCTGTGCTCCAAGCAGACCGAATTCCTCGCCTGCGAACGCTACAAAACGTATAGTGCGTTTTGGTTTCGCTCCTGCTACAGCCAACAGTCGGGCAGCCTCCAGCATCGGGCCGATACCGGTGCCACAGTCAATGGCTCCCGTACCGACATCATAAGCGTCAAGNTGACCGCTGATGATCACATATTCATCGGGATAGTCTGTGCCTTTTATCTCAGCAATGATATTATGGTAAGGCACAGGACCGAGCTTGAAGTGATTACGTATCTCAAACTCCAGATAGACATCGCGACGTTCCTTCACGGCCTGATCTATAAGTTCAAACTGATGACGGTCAAGCAATATTTCAGGTTGTGTAGGAAGATTGTCGAATGTAGTGGAGGAATCATTCACCAAAGGACGGTCATACAGAGCACGTATCGGAGTTTCGGCTGCCTGAATGAAGCCCAACACTCCGGCCTCGCACATTTCGCGATAAAAAGGTGCGAACACATCACGGTAGGGAATCAAGGCCGAATCGGCATTGTTTTCGCGGTTATAACGGCGAATCTCATCATTCTGACGTGCAATCTTCTCATTCTCCATACGGATCGAATCTCTCGACGACTCCCCTTTTGCTGTCTTATCAATGGGGAAACCCCGGTTATAACCGGAAAGAAGCACCCATGCACCTTTCAGCTTACCCTTCATACGTTTGAATTCATCCATAGTGCGGGGTTCACGCAACACATGACCCATCTGTTTGCCATGCGTGCCTGAAGTATAAGACGGTGTGGCAAAATGCAGCTGGCCGACTCCGTCAACCCCTAAGGCCCTTCCGAACCAGGCATCACGGTTAAAACCAACCGGCACCTGTCCCGCCAGCTCTTTACGCACGGGAATACCCCATTGGCCGTATTTGTACATCAACCAGTCAGCGGCATTGTCGTAGGCATCCGAGCCTACGAGACGACCACCGAATCTCCCGGTCAAAACATCCAGATGATCCATCACCTGATTGTTGGTCGTCCCCTCTTCGATAATTTTCTCTACCACCTTTTTCTGTGCCGGTGCATACAAACACACTGCCAGAAAGGCGAGAGCTACACAGATTTTTCGCATATCTCGACTTTATATCACTTGAAAGTTAATTATTATCGCTTATAAATTAAAAGGAAATAATCAGTACTGCAACGCAAAGTTACATAAAAAATCGCGATTTTCTCTTTTCTTGTGAACCTATTTCACCTTCCGGATGTTATAATATCAGAAAATCGTTTGATACATGAACGAAGTTTCAAAGATAATCGACGGTTTTCTCGTTTCATGATGTTAGGTTAGTTTGAAAAGTATTATGGAAAACATTAAGCGAGCGGTCGATGTGAATCGATCGCTCGCTTGATATTATCTCGTTTGATATCACAACATATACCCGAAACCTAACATCAGATTGTTCTGTCGCTGGAAATCTAAAAGCTGATAACCGATATTGACGAAAAGACCACGATAAACCCTAATCTTAAGATTAGCCATCTGATAAGTGGCACGTGCCTCCTCAGGTCCGATAAAATTATATCCCATCCCTACATTTACCGAAAACAAGGGCATTACCAATTCTCCCCTGGCAGCGGCACCTACAGATACCTGACTGAAAAACGGCGGACGCCGGAACTTGATATCATCCGCCGTAGAACCATACGCATGATGCCGACGCAAATCACTGCTCTCATCCCACTGGAAATCGGCAGACAGTCCGGCTCTGAAAACTCTCCCTACGCGCCACATAGGCGCAAAACTCATTCCGGCCACGGCAAAATGGCTATGTAACAGTATCGGTGTTTCCCCACCTCTATAAACACGTCTACGCAGGGCCCCGTAGAGGGTAAAGTCAAATGTAAGTTTCCTTTTGTCACTCAATATATCATTCTGCTCTCCCTCTTTTGGCGCTTGTCGTGAAATCTCTGAAGAGGGTCCGAAACTATGACTGATTCCGATCTTTACTCCTGCCATATTGACTCCCGGATTAGGATAGGAGGTATTGCCGTTCGAGAAATGGGTAAGATCCACGCCGGCGGTCATGGCCACTGTCTTCCCCAATTTCCACTTAAAGCCAAAACCGAGATTTATATAGGCGTTCACCCGTGAACCCACTATAAGATTTGACCGTGCTATCACACCGTCACACGGCTTCCAACCGAAAGATGCCCCGAAATTCCACTCGTAATATAACGACAAACGGTCATTTAAGTGAGCTATCGGTGCCCCTTGAAACAGATAAACGGATACCGGGATCCCGAGACCATGGACATTTCCGAACATATTCAATCCGGTTCCTATACCCTGCCATGCACCCGGATAATATCTACCCTCTTTTGTAGCCTGTGTAAAAGAAAAACCAAATTTAATATGGGTAGAATAAGCTATCCGTGTACGAATGGCATGATCAAGTATTAGATTCTCTCGCAACACATCATCACGGAACGAAGAAAAAGCATACGAGGGTCTGAAATCCACTCCAATCATCGGCAAAACTTTAGAGAAAGAATTCCCTGTGCCTATCAGTAGAAAAACCACTACGGAGAGTAAATTCATACTTCTCATACATCTATCTTTTATTTCTAAGTCCAAAGTAATATGGTTTAACGTCTCAAGTTTTCTTAGTTAACGTCTTATCTTCCTCTGTTATTCTCTCAAACCTCCTTTTATCGGCATTTCAAGTCAGTTTGCAATAAAAATATTCAATAATTTTATGTTTTTAATGAACCACGCGCAATCTTCCGATGTTATAATATCAGAAAATCGTTTCATGATGTTAGGTTAGTTTGAAAAGTATTATGGAAAAATAAGCGTACGGTCGATGTGAATCGGCCGTACGTTTTTATATAATATTATCATAA
>WFLX010251485.1_pt1 | contig 12487 bp, 14 predicted proteins | sample 4967041 | NCBI WGS metagenome assembly WFLX01 (sample SAMN12857096, study PRJNA449069) | gut metagenome | isolation source: stool from male and female vole | host: Microtus ochrogaster | place: USA:Florida | collected 2017 | reverse complement strand
GAAGCTATGTTACATCAATCCATCATTGACAAGATAAAAGCGAAGTATGGCCGGGAGACAATTTACTCGGCTGATTGCGAACTGATAGCCAGTGCTATTAATTACGGGCACCGAGGACCGATAGTCAGCGTTTCAACAATCAAGCGTTTACTTGGCTTCGCGGGCACGCCTGAAACCGCACCTACCCCGCGAGCTAATACGCTTGACATTATTGCCAAATGGCTTGAATACGATTCGTATAAAGCATTGCTCGAATCTATCGGAGTGAGTGATGAGGTGTCGGAGTTTACTTCGATGCAGAGCATTGAAGCGGCTAATCTTGACGAAGGTTCTCAAATCCAGATTCGCTATGAACCGTCGCGGGTTGTCGTTATGACGTACCTTGGCAAAAATGAGTTCCTGATTAACGAGTCAAAGAACTGTAAGCTCATGAAAGGTGATCGCATCACACTCACCCATTTGGTGCTTGGGCAAGAATTGCTTGTCAGTGATGTGATTCGTGACGGGCATTCGCTCGGCAGCTACAGATCTGCGAAAAACGGTGGTCTGACATCCATTGAGGTAATTGTGTAAACAACAGGATTGGCTAATTGATGGAATATATCGAGTTTGATTCGCAAAAAGAAAAATTACTGGCTACGGAGTCAAAAATACGCGAATTGGTTGGCGATAATCCGGAGTTTATCAAAAGCGAGGCGTTTAATACGCCGGACAAAATAGCGGTATTAGGCAATTTGTTCGATGAAAGGCAACTCATTTTGAATCGGTTGTTTCAGGCAACGGAAGAAGAGATGTGTCACCTGAAACGGGTTAATGACTATCTGTTGCAGCTCAGGACGAGGCTACAAAACAGGGTAGAAAAATTATCAAACGACATTATCGCTGACAAGTCATTCGATGATGATTATAATATTGACGGACACATCTATCTACCGTACAATGATGAATCCTCAGTCCTGAAATTGGAAACGGACAGTTTATACGGGTCTGATTTCCACTTGATGATTAGTGCTCTTGATGAATATTATTTTTATTTGAAGAAAAGATATTTATGGCCATCAGCTTGTTCGCTTAATACACTTGATGACGGTGTGTCATGGTCTAATGATGAAAGGCTCACCGGTATTATAATATGTCATGATTTTTACGAATTGTGCTATAATCGGTATTACTCATATCAAGACATAATACGGTTGAACGACTTTTGGGCTGAGGCTACACTCGTGTGTCAGAGTATTACTACGCAGGCCGGAGACAGGCTGACCGTTGACTGAACTCAGTTCTACTAATCCTCTACATTTCGTGCTTTAGCTGTATCTGCGGCGGCTTGTGTAAATGTCTGGAATAGCCGGAAGGCGCGGCTACGTTCCGATTCACTGGATACTACCAATTCTATATCCATGCCGGAGGCTTCCGGGTACTGAGCTTTGGTGTCGTTGACTATATTGCTATAGGTNNTNGTATAACTTTCGGTTACCTCANTTATCAAATCNAAAATNGCACTNTTNCTNATAGTNGTATCATTCANCTCANCNAGAGCATTNTCAGCCANTGCTATGAANGANTNCATTTTGCTNTCAAANTCNATNCTNANNGTNNGATTATGTTGNGGGGNNTCTTGCAAGACAGGTTCAGAAACAATCTGCACGACTGTATCTTGGACAATCTTGATACTTTCACTCGGTAATACCGTCTGAGTGGTCTTCCTATTTGTTGCTATTAAAGAGGCGATAATCGTAGTAATAATTACTATTCCAATTAGTAAGATATACCAGTTAGACTTAGCCGGGTGAGTTAATATTTGGAGAAGGCTGTCAGCTGAGACTTCATCAGAATCGCAAGCGTTCCGGAATTGCTTAAATTTCTTATACGGGAAATCTTTGACTTGAGATACGATAACGTCAATAATTTTTCCGATTGCACGAAAGTCTTTCCGGGAGGTTGGCTTAGCATTTCCGGACAGCGGTTCGCTGAAATTACTTGTCCCGCCGTGTGTGAGATCTAAAGTATCGGAGTATGCTTTATCAAAATCGATAAGCATTAAGCCTCTATCGCTATTTCGGAGTATAAGATTGCCCGGTTTTATGTCGCAATGAATTACTCCTGAGCGATGCAGATATGTCACGACGTTCAGCAGCTCAAAGATAAATCTTCTAACGTTTGTTCTTGATTTGAAATATTCCTGACCTTCTTTNGTNTNGAGGAATTCTTCAAGCGAGATACCNTCAACATAGTCCATGACAATGTAAACGTCATCACAACCTTCGTAGTAGTCCCTATATATTGGTAATGCATCATGCTTCAGTCGCTGCCCGATTTGATACTCCTTGCGATATGACGCAACAAATGTCGGATTGGTCTTATGCTCTTCTCGCAATCGTTTGACAGCGACTCTAATACCCTCAATGCGCATCTGATAGACAATGCACGACGCTCCCGCTCCGCAGATATGTTCCGTGGAGAAACCGGCTTTTACAGAGTCCTGCTTNGTTNTCCGAGAATCCTGANCCGAAACTTGATGAAGANGNTNCATCAAACATATTGCAAATTTACNAANTTTCANNGNATTAGNCATGAACAAAAAGAACTCAGGCGTTACAAAAAATGATTACTACTTTTGTCGGTGAAATGAGAAATAAATCACAACAGATTATGAATATTGATCCGAGATTTGAAATATACTGTAATATGGCTGACACCACAAACGCTGGCGATGCTCTCGATAGACTTATCGAGATATATATCAATGCTTGCGGAGTGTCGTTGGGAGAACGCTCAGTGGCAGCCTGTGCCTGCTATTACTGGATATACAGATATAAAGAGGAGTACCCTAATCTTCCGGAAAGTCTTACGATTAAAGATGTTATGGCACTCCGGTCTAAAAGATATAAACAAAACAAGGAAAGTATCGACAAATATGATATCGCATACCTTGCTCCGAAAAAGATATTACGGGTAACACCCCTAATGCTTGACGACTATACCGATGAAGGCGTGAGAACAGCACTATGTATGGGANTATTATTCTACGTCATGANTTTGTTCGAGAAAGAAACAGANTNAACNNATGNAGTATTATCCCGAAAAAAGAGANGAAATTCTTGCAAANCGNAAGNNGNGTAANAATAAGANACAAAAGAATAATGATAAAATATCCAAGTCAATTACACCGCTTGATATAAGACTTGAAAAACTAAAGAATATGAAGGAAAATCAGCAAAAGCCACGCTCAAGAAGTGATGAGTTTCTTGACTCTGTGGAGAACCAGAAAAAATACGGCTTCAGAACAGAGATTGTAGATGGTATCAGACACATATATTACGATGGAGACCTTGACGTGTTAGAAGAAGCTATGTATGGGCCGGTTACAAAAACAATCGAGCCTTCAATAGATCCTGAGCGTATATTGCGCCTATCTATCATAGATGAAAGACTTCTCGTAGTTCTACCGGATAAGACTGAAGGTGTTCCTGTGTCTATTCGTGTTGGCACATGTAATTCATCGGAACCTCATTTCGGACTCGTTACTGATGACGGAACAGTTCTTGTGCAATTTGGTCTTACCCAACCTTTATATTATCCCGAAGAGACTGCAGGTGACTATCTTCTAGACATGAATGGAANGACAGTCATAAANCAATACGTCTACAATAACATTGACCCTATGANTGATGACTGGAANCGGTTGAATCCAAACAATCAAATAGGTTACCTAAGTCAGATTCCAAACTATCGTTATTTAGGATCAGTAACTTACCTCATGTCCAGAAGAAAGAATTAGAATTTAGTCTATAACGTGGTAGCCGAGGAAAATCAGGAAAAGTATGGCTTCACGATAAAAGGATACAAGGTTATAAGCATCTATGGAGAAAGCCCACCAATATAATACGTCTATCTCTCAATGACACCAATCTATCCAAATCTGTTTGAACTAATATGGAGGTATATCGTCGGGCAGAACTCGCCGAAGTCGGGTCATTTCAATCTAATGGTAAGAACTTCGTAATTTATATANCATNAAGAGACACTATTAAAAATCCACATATCCATATAGGAGATGCAGAAACCTATCCGTGCTGTAAGAAGTTCAATTGCTGTCTTGACTTAATCAGGCCGGAGTACGTTCTGCATCACAAGAAACTTCAAAGCAAACTTAATGATGGCGAATTAAATGGTCTGATTGAGTTCCTTCATAGCATTGATGAAGATGGAGACCGCGTATGGCATTACATCATTAAAACGTGGAATAGAAACAACTCGAATAACCGATTGACATTAGATACTCCCATACCGGATATCTTGAAATTATAAAGGCGGAATAACGCAAAAATTGAGGTGAAAAACATGAACAAAAAGAACTCAGGNTTTTCAGCAGTCGGGTTGTNATTTTGCAGTACAAGAAGATGCCGAGTCGCTTGAAAGGATGTAGNCAATAATTTAATATAATCAAATATGAGAGGAAGAGGTCAAATGTTTGAAGGTAGAGGCGATGGCCGTTATGACGCAGTTCGCATCAGCCCAAGCAACTCCCATTTCATTGAAGTACGTTATGAAAATGGGAATTGGTATAACGAGTGGGGGTCTGGTGGCTCCGATATCGTGATACTGGAATGGCAAGATAACGACTGGGTTGANNCGGTCTTCGCTGATGGCAGCAAGAAGCACGCCGTTCTTCTCCGTCCCTAAATTTTAAGTCTGCGGCAATTAGAATGCAATTGCCGCAGGCTTTTAATTAAAACTTACTTATTAATATGACAAAATATATCTGGTTGCTCGTTCCTATAATGCTGATCGCGTTAGGCTGCACAACTGAAAGTAGAGGTGAACGCAACTCGCCTTCCTATGAAACCGCTTGGTTCTCATATCCTGATTCTACATATTGCAGTCGCGTAAAACTATGCGAGGTGAATTATTATGTCAACGGCGACACACTCTTCACATCTGAGAAATATCATTTCTTGACGCTCGTATATTCTTGGGATGAAGACAACTCGATGGCTTATCAACATATCATCTACTTCGACAAGTCCCAAGAAGCTGATCCAAAGGGATGGTATCACATAGTCATCGACCAATACAATATTCCGCGAGAATCCGCCACTCATCTCTCAGGACTTGTACTGAGAAGTTATATGGGAGAGAAGTATGATTACAAGAAGCCGGGTCAACCGCACGCAAATGCCTATCTTTATAATGCTACCACGGAAATAGATGCAGATAGAGAAAGAAGCAAGCTATCTAAAGAGTTAAGTAAACTATATGAGATTATAAAATAACGACTTATGGCAAAAGAACGATTCAAGATTATAGAAGAAGACGATGTGGTAGTCTACGACGAAAGCGATGATTACGACCCCGGTGAAGATGAAGAATCGGAAGAGTTTCGCTTGATGACTAACGAAGAAATCTTCACTGACGAATATCTGCAAGCCTACGCTAAGGAAATGGATGCTAAAATCAAACGCGAGAAACGTAATGATAGGCTGATATCGGTTGGGGTAGTTGCTGGAGTGATTGTATTCATTGCAGCAATAACCTATCTTAATTTCAAAGACTTATTCTAAAAATATGGATATTGATACTCAAAACATATATGGAAATGGAAATCCTCCCTACTCGCTGTATCAAGCAGAAGATGGGAAATGGGGGTTGATTGACGGCTCCGGTAACAAGCTCGGCGCAGTGTTTGAGCGTGGCGAAAGCGACTGCTTCACTTGTGTTCCCTGGGAGGTTGTCAGCTTTGACCCGCAGGAAGGCTTCAAATTGGTCGCGTGGTACGACCCTTGCGAAGTATGGTTTGATTTCACGATCGAAATTCCTGAATATCCATCAGAGTTCAATCATTTCCTCTGGGAAAAGCAGACACAAAAGCTGCAAGATGTAAAAGAAGAAATCTTACCAATATTGCCGGAGGAGGCTCATTGGCTNANTGAGTGTATGCTNCTTGCTGAGCGNAATANNGANGNCGNTTGGGANGANGAGGAGCGANAGATNGAAGCGATNNTAAAACAATATCCCACACTAGCTCAACCAAAGGAATNCAACAATCTGCTCGACCCNATNATGCGCAACAACGATATATCNGAAGATATTCAACGCACTATCTGGACTNCGAAAGTTACTCTTGATTATCAGNTCCGAGACTACCTTCATNTATTANCAAACTAAGATATGAATAGATTGACTAAAATACTAACTGTTATTGNACTGCTTATAACTATGAGTGCCGCAGCCCAAACGCAGAGCAGACAAGAAATCGCAGAAGCGATGCGCGAAACGACGTGGAAACGACAGACGGTTGAAGAATCCCACCCCATAATTGTACCGTTTGAGGTGCCGCTACGTAAAATCAATCAGCAGCTCAAAGATATCGGCCATCGCCCTGTGTATGAAGTAAATGGGTATGTGATAATACCTCCCACAATGTACAAGCAAACTCGTGGTGGGTCGTGTGGGATCATGATTGCGTTTACTGACTATGAACATTTCGTAGCCGCAGATCTCCGCTGTCCAAACTGCTATCGTAACTATGGCAAAACAATAACGATGAAGCTGGGGATCCACGGTGGGAAATATACCCCGACTTGCCCCGAGTGCAGCGCGCAGGTGATGGCCTTCGTCTTTAGTGGTAGCAGAACTCTCAACGCTTACGATTTTGGCATGGATGACCCGGAGCATCTTGATGGTTATATGGTTGAAGTAAAGAAAAATGACAAAGGTGAGACAATTCTTAGAATTTCCAATCCCACATTTCTGACGCCTGTGGTCAATCCTAATAGAAACAAGCCTCAATACCAATACGAGCCGACCTTGGAAGACTATTTTGGCGGAATGAAATAATATTGTAAAGACCCAAATACAAAAACTATAAACGAATATATCTATAGAAATTAATAGAAAGTTTTTAAGGCTCCCCCATTAATTATCAACCGTTTATACGTTTGTAAAAGCCCATACGATCTTTTTAATATCTCAATACTCAAAAAACGGTAAACTTTGCAAGATATCGCTAATCCTTAGATGTTTTTATAATGAAATAGGAATTCCTTCTTTTATATGATACAAGCAAACGTGTATTCTAACCCGTGGAATTATTGGTAAATATTGGTAGTCAACTCAAAAATTCATTTTTTATCCTCTGTGCCGTCGAAACCGAGACATCACAGAGCTTCGCTGTACGTCTAACAGAGGTCCCTCGTCGAAGCTCGCGTATAACAGTCCTATATTCATTTTCTTTTTGCTCCTTTGATTTTACGCTTCCGACTTTTCTNCCCAACTTNCCNCCANNNTCNACATANCNNTTNCGNCCNGANTGNANNCGGAACTGGATGTTTTCCCTTTCCATTTCAGCACACGTACCGAGAACCGAGACAAAGATATTAAGGAACAGATTCTTACTCCCATCCGGTTGGAAGAGACTAAGATTTTCTTTTTGAAAAAAGATATTCAGATTGCATTCTTTACAGTAGCGAACGGTAGCGAGCACTTCATCAACATTTCGTCCTAAACGCGAGAGTTCTGATACCAATAAGCAGTCAATTTTATCTGCTACGCATTTCGACAAACACTCTGTCAATATACGTCGTTCTTCATTGCGTTTTGCACCACTAATGTGTTCTTCGTAAGTTTGGATAACTTCATAGTTGTTGTTTCTTGCGTAATCATAGAGATCTCTTACTTGTCGTTCTGTAGACTGCCGGTCTCCGATACTTGAAACCCTGGCATAGATTACTGCTTTTCTCATAAATTTCAGTTTTTATTAGCTCGAAGGTAGCAGGAATATCTTGATTACACCAATTTTGGTACCTAATGTATCCTAAAAAATCAAAGATTAACCTGAACACTGTGATCATAATATTCAGGGAATTAAGTGACTACTTCCTAAAATTTCCTAATTGCCCATGAATAGGGTCGTTAGCGATTAAGTCAAAGATTTTTCTGAGAACGGAAATTGAGTGTATTCAAACGTCTTTTCTGATTTTTTTTGAATACACCTATTATTTGGATACACAAAAACGTCTGTTCTGAGTATACTATATATAGAAGGACACCAAAAAAGGTGAGCCCTACTTTTCACCAATGTACGAAAATGGTACACTCAACATCGAGGATCTCTACCTCACAATAAAGAATCTTGAGAGCAAGATTGATTTACTTCAGGAGCAACTATCGCAACTGAGTGCTTCTACTCCACAAAAAGAATGGTTCACGTTGGATGAACTTAGAAAGTATCTCCCGTCTCACCCATCGGAATCGACAATCCGTCGTATGGTCAAAGACGAGACCATTCCAACTTATCGTTCGGGTAAGCGACTACTCTTTCGCCGGGAAGATGTCGATAAGTGGTTGAGCAGTTCAAAGACAACTCTTACGAGCAGCTATGAAACAGACGCTACCTGCTTCTTGTCACAGACGCGCACTACTGGTGCGGCACCCTGGCGACAACACGCCTAAACTTTCCAATCAGATGTTAAACTATCCAATATTCAGCAGTGGAGTTCAAGTATAACAGAAGGCCTTCATTGCGTGTCATTAACAATCATATCATGTCAGGAATTCCGGCACAATCTTGTCACATCAACTTGTAGTAGGTTGATACTCACGTTCTCTTATCNTTGANGAAGTGAAGTAATTCCTGTCGACTAAATATAAAACATAANTGAATTTGCAACCCGGTTCATCACATAATGTTTGATGCCGGGTTGCTTTTTAATATAAAGATATGATTAGACTTAATTGTTTTCTTGAAATTTCAGATAGCTCGCTAAAGCAGAAAGCTATTGAGGCAGCCGTTGAGCTTGTGGAACTATCAATCCACGATGAAGGCTGTATAACTTATGAAGCTTTTGGTAGCCTCACCTCAGACAACCACATTGAAATTGTTGAGACATGGAAAGATGAAGATAGCCTTCAGGCGCACATGGCAGCACCACATTTCAAGCGTCTTGTTCCTGAACTCGAAAAATGTGGAACCCTTACCCTGGAGAAATTCAATTTCTGATAAACGGTCTAAACAGTGACATAACGTCGGCATCCCCAGCCGGCGTTTTCTATATCCCTAAGATTAGTCGATGATTTGATACTTATTGCTCATTTGCTTATCTTTGTGGATTAATTGCCTTATTCTATGTTACCTATGGATGCCGTTCTAAAAAATCGTAAAGTGAGAGTGTTCCTGTCCTCAACGTTCAGGGATATGAATGCAGAGCGTGATTATCTGGTCAATTATATCTTCCCGCAAATAGAAGATTATTGCACGAAGCGTGCTCTTGACTTCACTCCGATTGATTTGCGATGGGGTATAACAGAGGAGGAGAGTCGAAATTCTGCTGTGCTTAACTCATGCCTTGAGGAGGTCAACAATTCGCGCCCTTTCTTCATCGGCATACTCGGTGACCGATACGGTTGGTCTCCTGATATTGAGGAACTCGAAAATCTTGGACCGGAGCTGATGAAAGAACAGGATTGGTTGCTTGACAAGGTGGCAGAAGGAGCCAGTATAACTGAAATGGAGATTGATTTCGGTGTACTTCGGGATTTTGAAATTCCACATGCCGCTTTCTTTGTACGGGACACTAAAATGACGGCACTGGAACATAAGGAATCTCTGGATTCCATACAGGCACGGAAACTTGAAGCGCTGAAAGAAAAGATACGAAGCCAAAAGAAGTATCCCGTAATTGATTACAATTCAATTGATTTTTTTGGTGAAAAGATTAAGGATACACTTATTGGAATGATTGAAAGGGAGTATCCTGTCACTGAGTTTGATGCCGAAGATGCAATAGTCGCTCCTCACGAAGATAAACTTGCTCGACTGTCATATGTAGCGTGTGAGTTAAAGGACTGTTTGGAAGATTTTGATAAATGGACACAAAGCCTTGAAAAAATACTGGTGGTAATAGGCGGGGCTGGTATAGGAACTTCAACAGCATTGGCACATTTTGTAAGCAGCAAAAGAGAATATTATGCGGGATCCGATACTAAAATAATTTATTTTGATTTCGAGAGTCTGCCGTCTGGCGTGGAGCCCATGAATGCTTTTTTTGAGTTCATGTCACTTGAAAGGAATAAGCCAAAAAGCGATGAATGGGCAATCGTTGCAATTGACAATGCATCATGGCTGTCAACAGAAAATATAAATCTTCTATCCGATTGGATTGAGGAGCAAAGCGTAAACACTCATATAGCATTGGCTCTAACTGAGGGCTCTTCTACTTATGATAGTTTATACTTTCGTTTCCGATCTCCGCGGATTACTCTGCATGGATTGAATGAAAGGAATCGTAGTGAATTTGTTGTCAATTATCTTAGGCGTTATGGCAAACGACTGACCGATACACAAGTTTCCAAAATCGCTTCTGAGCCCAAGCTTGGCAATGCGGTGAATATGAGGCTTGCGCTTGATTCCATTGTGGCACATGGTAATTTTGAGACTCTTGACAGGCACATTGAAGAAACAGTGAAAAACAGCCATCTGTCAAATAAATTCAATACTTTGCTCAGGTATTACCATAATGTCTTTCTAAAGACTAAATTCATAAAAGAGTATATCCATGGGCTGGTTGCAATTTCTTTGTGTTCTGAAGGAATACCGGAAAGTGTAATAATGAACGCATTTGATATAAGCCAGGCAAGGTGGTCTGCAGTTAGACCTGTGATAATGCGTTTTTGTAAAGGTAATAGCGATAGCCTTCAGCTTTCAATGCCCTCTTGGCAACATGATGTCAAAATGTATTACCCAACGCCACTCCGAGGTATGATTGGCAAAAAGATTTCCGGTTACCTCCTCTCTGACCCAAGAAGGTCCCGAAAGTATGCTCGGTTAATCTCGGCAATATATAATGATATCTGGCATCTTCCACAATCTGATGATAAGGAAGAAGATAAAAAAATCCAAAAAGAATACCAGAGAGACATTAAGGTGTTTTCTACATCTTATGATGCGGTGATGACTTGTGAGCCAGGAATGCTCGATGGCATGTTGAGACTTTACTGCGATGAACCTTTGGTGTTTGACAAGCTCGAAAATAGGTCTGTGGGAGAAAAAATATCTTATTTTGTTCGCCTAGCACGTGTCCTTTCGAGCTTTAATAGAAACAGTTTGGCTTCACAATGTTACGATGCTCTTGCTGAAGTACTTGAATCGGAGCAACAGTTGGATGCAAGTTTGTACAGAGCGTATTCTTTCTTTGAAAGAGGACGTGCCGCAGACGCATTGAGGATTCTAAAAGAATCTGGATTGTTGCCGGAAAAAGGATTTAAAAAATTCTTCTCCAAAAATAGGAAGAATGAAATAGATAATGTTTTGCGGTTGAAGGCAATGGCTATTGAACTAAAGATTTATTGCATGACTGGAGAATTTGGAAAGATGCAGGCTTCTATTGAACCTTTGATGGATCAATTAGAAATGATTTCTGAAAAGGAACAGAAGGAAAATTATGAAATAGCTTTCTCTGCCATATCAAGAGCCTTGCGATGTATAGCTATGTTTGGCGATAGCAAGGCATTAAAAGAAGTGGACGGAATATACAAAGAGCTTGATGACAGGTTCCGTCTTATAGGTCTTGAGTCGGAAACGACCTATGAATATTTGCTTGGTCAGGCTATCTTGGCTTATTATCGCCAGGATTATGCAGGAGTTCGCTACTGGTCGTATTATGCAATGAAAAGTGCAAACAGGATTTATGGTTCGCGCACTAATAACGTGTTGATATTATTCAATTCAAGGTCATACCAGTATTGTCGTGCCGCAAACTTGTATGCAATTGCTGAATGGCAACAGAATCATCGGTACATGGACTGGCATGGACGTGGATATAAGCAACGGTTCTACGACGCACTTNCTGACGGAGTTACCTTTGACANTAGAGAAAAAAATAAACNTGATGGCANTGATTCATCGGTTAAAAAGATGGTTGACATGGAAAAAATANGGNTTTTAAANGCAATCCGCACAATTCAGCCGGCANAAAAGCAAAAAGAAATTGATATAGAAATAATGAAACTGACAAATAAGTAAGTTTAACATATAAATAATTTAGAAGCAATGAAAAATGTAATTAGTGTATTAATTTGTCTTGCAATTGCNTTGACATTAGCATGGATGTTGNAAATCAATCCGGAAAAAGAGTATGGTTGGTTTATGGGCTTCATTCATGGCGGATTCCTCGTTCNTAACTGGATTATCAGCCTTTTTTNANAAGGATGGTTATGCAAAGCACCTCTCNACANCACAATGTACAATGTAGATTGGTGGATAATGGCTATACTTTGCACANCAAGTTGNGNATTGATGATTTTAGGAACAATAATGAACCTGTTTGTTAACAAAAGGTAACGGCAGTAATAAATCACCCTCCCCAATTCCATTAAGTAGCCGAGGGCGGCTTGTCTGTATATGTTTTGAAATAACCTTATACTGCTTTGAAACTCATGTCCAGTCCTTTTACTGACTGGGTGTGTGCGCCAACAGCTCCATTGCTAT
>WFLX010005953.1_pt1 | contig 12489 bp, 7 predicted proteins | sample 4967041 | NCBI WGS metagenome assembly WFLX01 (sample SAMN12857096, study PRJNA449069) | gut metagenome | isolation source: stool from male and female vole | host: Microtus ochrogaster | place: USA:Florida | collected 2017 | reverse complement strand
TTTCTTGATGAACTTAGGAGCGTCGTCACGGCTGTAGCCGAATGTCATCTGAGTGAGGTCGTTTGTTCCGAATGAGAAGAACTCTGCTACCTCTGCAATCTGATTTGCTGTAAGGGCTGCACGAGGAACCTCAATCATAGTACCTACCTTATAAGGAACTGTTTCGCCTCTTTCATCGAATACCTTAGAAGCAGTAGTGTGGATCACGTTAGCCTGGTGCTGAAGTTCTTTGAGTGTACCTACGAGTGGAACCATGATCTCAGGATGAACCTTGATGCCTTTAGCCTTGCAGTTGAGGGNTNCCNCGATGATGGCACGAGTCTNNATCTCAGNGATCTCAGGATATNTAATNCCNAGACGGCAACCNCGGTGANCGAGCATNGGGTTGAANTCTTCGAGTGAGTCTACCTTAGCCTTAACTTCCTCGAGTGTGAGACCCATTTCTTCTGCCATCTCTTNCTGAGTTGCAGTCTGGTGAGGCACGAACTCATGCAATGGAGGATCAAGGAGACGAACTGTCACGCCGAAGCCGTCCATTGCAGTGAAGATGCCTTCGAAGTCTCCACGCTGCATAGGAAGAAGTTTAGCAAGAGCCACACGGCGACCTTCTTCGTCGCTTGCAAGGATCATCTCGCGGATAGCCTTGATGCGGTCACCCTCGAAGAACATGTGCTCTGTACGGCAAAGACCGATACCCTGAGCACCGAACTTGCGAGCCTGCTTNGCATCGCGAGGAGTATCAGCGTTAGTGCGGACGAGGCATTTAGTGAATTTGTCAGCAAGATTCATGATTGCTGCGAAGTCGCCGCCAAGTTCTGGTTCAGTAGTCGGAACCTGACCGTCATATACATCGCCAGTGGAACCGTTGAGGGAGATCCAGTCGCCTTCCTTATATGTCTTGCCACCCATTTCTACTGTCTTAGCCTTGTAGTCAACGCGGATTTCACCAGCACCTGACACACAGCACTTACCCATACCGCGAGCCACAACTGCAGCATGGCTGGTCATACCGCCACGCATTGTGAGGATACCCTGGGCAACAGCCATACCACGGAGGTCTTCAGGGGATGTCTCGATACGAACGAGAACTACTTTGCGCTTCTTATCAGCCCATGCTTCAGCATCTTCTGCTGAGAATACGATCTGGCCACAAGCTGCACCCGGAGATGCCGGAAGACCCTTAGCCACAACCTTAGCACGCTTGAGAGCGTCTTTGTCGAAGATAGGGTGGAGGAGTTCGTCGAGTTTCTGCGGCTCCATGCGGAGGAGAGCAGTCTTCTCGTCGATCATATTGTCNCGGAGGAGATCCATCGCGATCTTAACCATAGCGGCACCTGTACGCTTNCCGTTACGAGTCTGGAGCATCCAGAGTTTGCCATTCTGAATTGTGAACTCCATATCCTGCATATCGCGGTAGTAGTCTTCAAGACGGTTAGCGATAGCAATAAGTTCAGCTGCACAGTCAGGCATAGTCTCTTCGAGTGCAGGATATTTAGCCTTACGTTCTTCTTCAGAGATGCCCTGGAGCTTAGCCCAACGGCGNGAACCNTCNATNGTNATCTGCTGAGGAGTGCGGACACCNGCTACNACGTCNTCACCCTGAGCNTTGATAAGATANTCACCGTTGAAGATGTTTTCGCCNGTNGCAGCGTCNCGGCTGAATGCAACGCCNGTNGCAGAGTTNTTGCCCATGTTGCCATAAACCATTGCCTGAACGTTAACGGCAGTTCCCCATTCTTCAGGAATCTGGTTCATGCGACGATAAAGGATAGCGCGTTCGTTCATCCAGCTGTCAAATACAGCGCAGATGCCACCCCAAAGCTGTTCCCATGCTGATTCAGGGAAGTCTTTGCCGGTGTATTCCTTAACGGCTGCTTTGAAACGCTTAACGAGTTCCTTAAGATCGTCTACGTCAAGTTCGGTGTCAAGTTTGACGCCCTTCTCTTCCTTCACCTGATCCATGATAGCCTCAAACGGATCAATGTCGGTCTTGCTCTTTGGCTTCATGCCGAGAACAACGTCGCCATACATCTGTACGAAACGGCGGTAGCTATCCCAAGCGAAACGTGGGTTGCCGCTCTTTTCAGCCATAGTGGCAACAGTNGCNTCGTTCATACCNAGGTTGAGGACNGTGTCCATCATNCCNGGCATAGATGCGCGNGCACCTGAACGCACTGANACNAGAAGAGGATTNGAAGGATCATTGAATTTATTGCCTGTCAGATCTTCGATGTGCTTGATAGCAGCCTCAACGTCTTTTTGAATGTCGGCTACTACTTTGTCACGTCCGTACTGAGTATACTCTGTACATACTTCTGTAGTGATAGTGAATCCGGGAGGTACGGGCATTCCCAGAAGATTCATCTCAGCAAGGTTAGCTCCCTTGCCGCCGAGGAGGTTTCTCATCTCGGCATTACCTTCGGCTTTACCATTGCCGAACGTATAGACTTTCTTTGCCATTTGTAATTATTATATTAAAAATATTGTCTTAAAGGTCATATACCATTAATATACCTGTGAATTTGACAATCCATTTGAAAGTAAAATCTACAAATTCATCGGATATGTGTGCAAATTTAATAAAAAACATCCGAATAACCTAAACATAAGCACAAATATTTTATCCAAAATGCCGAAAAATAGGCTTTTTTTAGACATTTTTTAATTTCTGTCAAGGTTTATGCTTTTTGCTAAAGATTTTTTTATTAATTTTGTAAACTGAACTAAAAGGGTCTGTCCGCTTTTTACTCCTATGGCAATTTGTCGGGCTCCCACAATCTTGAGTCGCTGATGAAAAGGTACATTCTAAGCATCGCTGCTGCGATATTCTTTTTTTCACATGCCTCTGCACTTAGTCAGGCATCCAATCTTCCCAAAGTGAATATTGCGGGAAGCGAATATTATATGTATGAGGTAAAGAAAGGNGATTCACTCTATGGCATATCCAACAACTTCGGTTGGAATATAAACCGACTCTCTGAATTNAACCCTTCTTTGGGCAATAAACTCGAGAAGGGCACCAAGATCTATTATCCTGTTGAAAATTCAGAAAGTAGCGCTACAAAAGAATCAGGATTCATTGCTCCCAATGAATATCCAGTGATNCGCCATGTGGTAAAAAAGGGGGATTCTGTCTATTCCATCGCCAAAANGTATGGAGNCACAATCGANAAAATTTATCTATACAACCCCAGTACGAAATCCATATTGAGAAGGGGAGATGTAATAACAATTCCTCAAGAATCTGATTCAATCAATGATGGGTCGAGCTTCCTTTATTATACTATAAAATCAGGAGACACTCTTTCTGATATTGCTTCATTCTATAACACAAGCGTAGAGCAATTGCTTAGAGACAATAAGGGAGTGTCTGAAAATAATTTCACTTCCGGCGATATCCTTCGCATAAGTGTCAATTCCAATAAGGATAACACCGTAATTAAAGAAGTAGAAGAGACTACGATTGCAAGGATCGACACATATAAGGCAACAAAAAATGACACTTGGGAGACAGTGGCTGAAAAGACGGGGGTCAACATAGAAGAGCTGCTTGAAGCCAATTCAGGCACAGAACTCAAGAAAAATGCCCACATCGCTGTGCCGGTGATCGAGACAACTACTGTAGAAAAGGAAGTTGAACCTTTCGACAACCGGGAAAATTCGTTGGAAGGCATGCGTGATATATATAAGGAGGTGCACATGTTAGGAGTCAACGATTCAATCACGGACACGTCAAATACAGTGAGCATGGCTATTCTGATTGAAGACCCGATGTCAAAGCGCGACAACGAATTCGTGAGAGGTGCTCTTCTCGCTGTAGACAGATTGAAAAATTCTCCTTACGAGATAAGNCTTAAGGTGATGGTAGACAATCACACGCCCTCCGACTCCATAACAGTGACAGAATTGCTCATTTCTCAACTGGCTGATTTCAAGCCTGATGTCGTAGTAGCCACTCACGAGAAGAACTTTCCCGCATGGCTCGCTTCATATGGCGAAGATAATGGAGTAGAGATTGTCAATTCTTTTGACGTTAAAAATGAGATGTATATTGATAACCCTTCGATGATACACCTTATGACACCATCCGCATATTTTAGCGATGAGGTTGGAGAATGGGTATCTTCTTCAATGGGTTCGTACACGCTTGTGATGGTTGGCAAGGAAGACTTAGATGATGCATTCGCAGAGTCGATCAAAGGACGTCGCGATCCATCTTCAGTAACTAAAAGAAAACTCGATGATCTTGCCGAAATGAAACTTGAAGATGGAGGCCGTTACCTATTTTATGGCTATCCCACTAACAAGGATGATGTGCTAACTATGCTTACGGCGATTGCCACTCTGAAAGAAAATAATCCCTTTGCAGATATCAAAGTGATGGGGCGTCCTAATTGGATCACTTTTGGAGAAAGCATGAAGGAGCAATTTCAGAAGGCCGACGTTTATTTCCCATCCAGATTTTATTTCGACCATACTGCTGGAGCGGGTAAGGAATTCGTTTCTTTCTATTCCTCAGCCTATGGACATACCCCGATACGCTCTTATCCCACTTATGCTGTGACAGGATATGATATAGCCAACTATTTTATCCCAGGAATTGCTGCAAATGATGGAGACTTTAATGCTATTGTTCCTTCAAGAAATGAAATTCAAACTCCCATCAATCTTGAGCGAGTAGGAAATTGGGGCGGTTTTTTCAATCCATCAGCATATATCATTCGATTCACTCCCTATGGCGACATCGAAAAGATTCTTCTGCGCAAATAATCTAATCAGATGAAAAGATTACTTTTTTTATTCTTGGCTATCTTGGGCTTATCAGATGTGGGAAAAGCGCAGACTCATTTTGACTCGAAAGTTGAACTGGGTGTAAGAGGGGGCGTCACTTTTTCCACTGTCTCGTTCCGCCCGTCTATCACCGGTAAATTTGGAATGGGATACACAGGAGGCCTGACTTTCAGATATTCTGANGAAAATCACTTTGGNNTAATTGCAGAAGTAAATCTTGTGCAACGCGGATGGGCTGAGAAGTTTGAGGATCTTCCCTATAAATATCAGAGAATATTAAATTATGTGGAGGTTCCAATAATGTCNCACATCTATTTCGGGCATCGAGGCAAGTTCTTCATAAATGCCGGTCCGGAGATTGCTTATTATCTTGGAGATAAGATCAAAAGCAATTTCGACTATACAGACACATCAGGTCTTGAAGGCTTCCACGACAAGAATCGACGCACTGAGCAACTCACTATGAAAGTAAGTCAGAAGATCGACTTTGGAATAGTAGCAGGACTGGGTGGGGAATTCAGCCTCAACCGCAAGAATGCCCTTGCAGTGGAAGCAAGAATCTATTATGGCATAGGCAATGTGATGCCTTCAGGACGTCAAGACACTTTTAATCTCTCGAATCAGCTGAGTGTAGCAGTGACAGCCGGCTATTGGTTCAGGATAAAATGAAAATTGACAATTGTAACTTTGTAATGATTTTATTTCATTCTCAATAATAACTAATTTAAATAACTCATCAACATTTTCAGATTTCACTATGGTAAACAATCTGTTTTGGCTTGTGCCTGCCTCATCTGTTGTGGCCCTGGCATTAGCTTTTTACTTTTTCCGGTGGATGAAGAGCCAGGATGAAGGCACCGACACGATGAAGAAGATAGCTTCTCACGTGCGTCAAGGGGCTATGTCTTATCTGCGCCAGCAGTATAAGATAGTCACTGTGGTGTTCCTCTGTCTCGTGGTTCTTTTCTCCATCATGGCGTATGGCTTCGGAGTGCAAAATGAATGGGTGCCTGTGGCATTCCTCACCGGTGGCTTCTTCTCCGGTCTTGCCGGATTCCTTGGCATGAAGACAGCGACATACGCTTCAGCGCGTACGGCCAATGCGGCTCGCGAATCACTCAACTCAGGCCTNAAGGTGGCATTCCGCTCCGGTGCTGTCATGGGTCTTGTAGTGGTAGGTCTTGGTCTTCTCGACATCTCTTTCTGGTATCTTATTCTGAATTGGGTGATAGACCTTCCTGACACTCAAAAACTCACTATGATCACAACCACCATGCTTACTTTCGGAATGGGTGCAAGTACCCAAGCACTCTTTGCCCGTGTAGGAGGTGGCATTTATACCAAGGCTGCCGACGTGGGTGCTGACCTCGTAGGTAAGGTAGAGGCCGGCATTCCTGAGGATGACCCACGCAACCCAGCGACTATCGCAGATAATGTTGGCGATAATGTAGGCGACGTGGCCGGTATGGGCGCTGACCTTTATGAATCTTATTGTGGCAGTATTCTTGCTACAGCCGCTCTTGGCGCAGCTGCAGGTGCGGTAGGATTCATGGATGTNGAGGCTGGCAGTGTCGCTCTCCAGACTAAGGCTGTTATGGCTCCGATGCTGATNGCTGCNGTAGGCATTCTCCTNTCTATTGTAGGTATTTTTGCCGTTAAGACTAAGGAAAATGCCACCATGAAGAATCTTCTTGGTGCACTTGCCACCGGCACCAATCTCAGTTCAATTCTGATTGTAGCCGCTACATTCCTAATCATGTGGGCTCTTGAGATTCCAAATTGGATAAATCTTTCACTCTCAGTAGTTGTTGGTCTTTTCGTAGGTATAGTCATAGGTCAGGCCACNGAATACTACACNTCCCAGTCTTATACACCGACCAAGAAACTCGCCGAAAGCGGCACAACAGGACCTGCAACAGTAATTATCTCAGGTGTGGGTCTTGGTATGATCTCTACCGCTATCCCTGTTATTGCTGTGGTGTTTGGTATCATCATGAGCTATTACCTCGCTTCCGGTTTTGATTTCTCCAATATTTCATGGGGNCTTTATGGNATCGGTATTGCCGCNGTAGGCATGCTTTCTACGCTTGGCATCACACTTGCAACAGATGCATATGGTCCGATCGCTGACAATGCCGGCGGCAATGCAGAGATGAGCAGCCTTGGCGAAAATGTTCGCAAGCGTACCGACGCTCTTGATTCNCTNGGNAATACNACNGCNGCNACNGGNAAGGGATTTGCNATCGGCTCAGCNGCACTNACAGGCCTTGCACTTCTGGCTTCTTATGTAGAGGAAATACGTATGGGTCTCCATCACATCGGTCAGGAGTTCATACAGGTTGGAACTACTATCGACCCTGTTAGCAATCTTGAAGTGCCACGAATGATTGCCCTGAATCAGGCTACATTCCGTGATTTTATGGTTGCATATGATGTCAATCTTATGAACCCNATGGTGCTTTCCGGTATGTTTATCGGNGCTATGATGGCATTTCTTTTCTGCGGTCTCACTATGAATGCGGTAGGACGCGCTGCCTCTCACATGGTAGAGGAAGTTCGCCGTCAATTCCGTGAGATCAAGGGTATCTTAACTGGCGAAGCAGAACCGGACTATGCACGTTGTGTGCAGATCTCCACTAAGGGTGCACAGCGCGAGATGGTATTCCCATCACTTCTTGCTATTGCCGTGCCAATCATAGTAGGTCTTGTGTTTGGCGTTCCGGGAGTGATTGGTCTTCTCATCGGTGGTCTTTCTGCCGGATTCGTACTCGCGGTGTTCATGGCAAACTCGGGTGGAGCCTGGGACAATGCCAAGAAATATATCGAAGAAGGCAATTTCGGTGGCAAAGGCAGTGAGGTGCATAAAGCGACAGTAGTAGGCGACACAGTCGGCGACCCATTCAAGGACACATCCGGTCCGAGCCTCAACATTCTCATCAAGTTGATGTCGATGGTGGCAATCGTGATGGCAGGTCTCACAGTGTCGTGGAGCCTCTTCTGACACCACTTTATCATCGAATACAAAAGGAGTCAAGATCGTCAAAGATCGAGACTCCTTTTTCTTATTAAAATAAACCATCTAATCCCGAATTCTAAATTCAAAATTCAAAATTCAAAATTCTCAACTCTCCATTCTCAATGAACGCATATACGCATCAAGCTTGGCTTCCGCCGGATTAGGTTGAGGAGTCCAGAATTTGGCTCCGGCAAGAGCGTCGGGTAGATACTGCTGAGCAGCATAATGGTTTTTAAAGTCGTGGGCATACTTATAGTCATGACCATAACCCATATCCTTCATCAGAGATGTAGGCGCATTCCGCAGATGCAATGGCACGGGCAAATCACCAGTTTTCCTTACCATCTCCAATGCATTGTCGATTGAAAGATAGGCTGAATTGCTTTTAGGAGAAGTTGCAAGGTAAATAGTGCATTCAGCCAAAATTATCCGTCCTTCCGGCCATCCTATTTTCTGCAAGGCATCAAATGTGGCATTGGCGAGAAGGAGGGCATTTGGATTAGCAAGACCGATGTCCTCCGCAGCAAGGATTACAAGCCTGCGTGCAATAAACTTAGGGTCTTCCCCCCCTGCTACCATCCTCGCAAGCCAATAAATAGCAGCATCCGGATCGCTACCACGCACTGACTTAATGAAAGCAGATATTATGTCATAATGCATCTCTCCGTTTCTGTCGTAGGCCGCCGGGTTCACTTGAAGACTATTAGTGACAAATTCATCATCTATCACCACTGGCTCCCCATCGGGCACACTCTGCTCGAGCAAATCAAGAATATTCAGAAGTTTTCGGGCATCCCCTCCAGCAAAGCGGAAAAGAGCCTTTGTGGATTTCACTTCCACCTGACGTTTTGAAAGCACCCTGTCGTTTTTCAATGCTCGGTCAAGCAGTGTCTGCAAATCTTCTTCCTCAAGAGATTTAAGAGTATATACCTGAGCACGGCTGAGTAGAGGACGTATCACTTCAAAAGAAGGATTTTCTGTAGTAGCGCCTATGAGTGTCACAACACCTTTCTCAACCGCTCCAAGCAACGAGTCTTGCTGGGCTTTGTTGAAACGGTGGATTTCATCTATGAATAGAATAGGACGCGCTTTTGCAAAGACACTTGAAGCCTCGCGAGTGCATTTCTCAATCACATCCCTTACGTCTTTTACTCCGGATGTCACAGCACTCAGAGTATAGAAAGGCGCATCTATCGTATTGGCAATAATGCGTGCGAGAGTAGTCTTTCCAACTCCCGGAGGTCCCCATAGGATGAAAGAATTGACCTTTCCTGATTCAATCATGTTGCGGATTATGCCACCTTGCCCCACAAGGTGTTTCTGCCCGATATAGTCATCGAGCGTATTAGGGCGAAGACGCTCCGCTAATGGTTCAAAATTATGCATATTCACCCTCTGTTTTTTAATATATCTTCAAGTTCTTCTATATTGACATCTGCCACTTTATTCACCACAATATCTGAATAAGGGGCAATGTCAGAAGCCTTCAATGTTCCAGCCACACCTACCACATATGATCCGGCAGCCTTGCCGGCTTTTACTCCTTGCAAAGAATCCTCAAAAACTGCACAGCGTTTCGGATCTACTCCTATCGCCGAAGCCGCAGCAAGATACCCTTCAGGATTGGGTTTTGAGCATTTCACCTCATCTCCCGTGATAATCACATCAAATTTCTCCTTCAAGTCGGGCATATCATTCCAAAGATGAGCCATCTTATATCCATTACTGCTTGTCACCATGGCTCTTGGAATACCTTTCTTCTTCAGGTCATCAAGAAATTCAACAGCACCCGGAAGGGCTCCATATATCATCATCCCCTCCAGACGAAGAAGCTCTTTAGTCACATCTTCCCTTACTTCTTCCGGGAAATATCTTTCCAAAATGTCTTCGAGAGTAGTTCCTTTAATTTTATAAGCAAAATTATCAATCCCTGTTGGCCATTGTTTCTCAATGGCCTCCCATATTTTAGTGTATATACGTTCACTGTCAACGATTACTCCATCACAGTCAAAAAGGCATCCTATATCTTTTTTCTCTTTCATAATCTACAAAATTACGCATTTTTTATGAAGTGCCAAAAATATTTATTAACTTTGTAGTGAAAACATTTATAAGACGGTTTTGTTCCGCTAATTTTGTTTCTCAAGAATTATGATAAAGGATATATCGCTGCGAGTATCGCCTGAAATAGCCGCAACTCCGGAATTGCTTGCCCCGAAGATATATGGGGCTGCCGGATGCAGAGTCAACGATTGGAAAATCGTGAGGCGTTCAATTGATGCCCGTAAACGTGACATAATAATTAATCTGGTAGTAAGGATAGCATCTGGTGAAGACAAGAAGGTGCCATCGGGTTATCAGCCTGTGAAATTTCACAATGTCTCAGACGCCAAACATACTGTAATAATAGTAGGAGCAGGCCCGGCAGGGCTTTTTGGGGCTCTCGAATGCATCCGCCTTGGCATGCGTCCAATAGTGCTTGAAAGAGGGAAAGATGTAGATTCCAGAAGGCTCGATATTGCAACGTTGAATAGAGAAAAGAAAATTGATGCCGAATCCAACTACTGTTTTGGAGAGGGTGGAGCCGGTACCTTTTCCGATGGTAAATTATTCACCCGAAGTAAAAAAAAGGGGAATCCTGTAGAAGTTCTGTCTCTACTCGTTCAGCATGGTGCAGATGAAAATATTCTGATTGATTCTCATCCTCATATCGGGAGCGATCGTCTTCCACACATCATGAAAAGTATCCGGCAGACCATCATTACGTCTGGAGGAGAAGTAAAGTTTCAGACAAAAGTTGATAGACTGCTGATCGAAAACGGCGNAGTAAGAGGCGTAGAGACTGCAAATGGCGAAAAAATAATGGGAGACGCTGTAATTCTCGCCACCGGACACTCCGCTCGCGANGTCTATCGCAGTCTTGCCAAAGATGGAGTGAAGATGGAGGCAAAAGGACTCGCGGTAGGAGTGCGACTTGAACATCCACAGCGTCTCATCGACCAAATACAATATCATAATCCTGCAGGGAGAGGCCGATGGCTTCCAGCCGCAGAGTATAATTTTGTGACTCAAGTAGATGGGAGAGGGGTATATAGTTTTTGCATGTGCCCCGGTGGAGTAGTGGTCGCTGCAGGAAGCGGATCGGAGGAACTGGTGGTCAACGGTATGTCGGCGTCTGCGAGAAGCAGCATCTGGGCCAATTCCGGTATGGTTGTAGAGATTCGACCCGGTGATTTCCCTGAATATGCAGGGAGTGGGGAATTTGAGATGCTTGACCTTGTGGAAGATCTTGAAAAGAAATTTTATATGCAATCAGATGAAAGCATTGTGGCTCCNGCGCAAAGGATGAAAGACTTTGTAGAGGGAAAAGATTCAAAAAATCTACCCCCCTCAAGCTATCTACCGGGTCTGTATGAGGCTCGGATTGACCGTATGCTTCCCCCTTTTATCGGACAAAGACTTCAAAAAGGATTCAGTGAATTCGGTCGAAAAGCAAAAGGATTTCTTGACAACAATGCTATATTGATAGGGTTGGAGTCGCGCACATCAAGCCCTGTCAGAATACCCAGGGATAAGGACACTCTAAATCACGTAGAGATAAAAGGACTTTATCCTGCGGGAGAAGGGGCCGGATATGCCGGAGGCATAGTTTCTGCGGCAATCGACGGAATGCGATGCGCCAAAAGCATCAGTCAATCACTTAATCCGAACTTACCCCTCAACTCTTAACCCTTTACTCTTAACTCTTGACTCTTAAAAAAAATGAGCACTATATTAGCAATAGAAACCTCCGGCAAATTCTGCAGTGTGGCCCTCATCCATGAAGGTCTTGCTGAATTCAGCCGTGTGGATGAGACAGAGATGAATCATGCCAGAGCCATAGGACCCTTCGTGGATGAATGTGTAAAAGAGGCACGCAGACGCGAATGGAAAATAGATGCTGTAGCCGTCAGCATGGGACCCGGCAGCTACACCGGTCTGCGTATCGGGCTTTCAATGGCTAAAGGCCTCTGTTTTTCTCTTAAAGTTCCCCTCATCGGAGTCTCCACATTGCAACTGATTGCTGTAAAGGCAATGTTTAGAAACATTGATTGGCAAGGGGATGAAATCCTGGTTCCAATGATAGATGCGCGCCGCNTGGAGGTATATACTGCCGCCTATGATTTCCGTCTTGATGCGCTAATGTCTCCACAACCTCTAATCTTGGAGCAAGACAGCTATACCAACCTTCCGAAGGACCGTGACCTCTTTTTCATGGGAGACGGGAGTGCAAAATCAAAAGAAGTATTGAAGGGGGAGAGGTACCATTGGCTTGATGGTGTGAATCCAAAGGCTTCTGATATGACAGCCCTTGCAGAGAAAGCATTCCGNGAAGGGGATTTCCTCGACACTGCCTACAGTGTCCCTGAGTATCTGAAAGAATACGAAGCAAAGAAATCCTCAGTCAAAGGCCTCTGACAAATCAGCNCNNANGNCTGACCACTCCACAAACAGCACAGAGAATTAAAATGTCTCAAAGCAGCCCGGAGGGCTGAAAATATTGTTAAACCCCAGTGAAATTGGGGGAAATACATCAAACCTTATCCACCGACCCCGTAGGGGTCGAATTAAAAGTGAACAATAAAAATCCCAAAGAAATGGACAATACAATATACCAAGACTCAACAGAATCAATAGCCCAA
>WFLX010008167.1_pt1 | contig 12492 bp, 9 predicted proteins | sample 4967041 | NCBI WGS metagenome assembly WFLX01 (sample SAMN12857096, study PRJNA449069) | gut metagenome | isolation source: stool from male and female vole | host: Microtus ochrogaster | place: USA:Florida | collected 2017 | reverse complement strand
GGCTCTACCGTTACAAAACCGGCAGACCCGACTAAGGCCGGTTATACCTTTGCTGGTTGGGTTCCCGAACTTCCTGCAACAATGCCGATAGACGGTATCATTGTTAAGGCACAGTGGACTCTTAACAATTACACCATCAAGTTTGACAGTGACGGTGGCTCTGATATAGCCTCAGTAACACAGGCTTATGGTTCTGCTGTTACAAAACCGACAGACCCAACCAAGGTTGGTTATACCTTTGCGGGTTGGGATCCTGAACTTCCTGCAACGATGCCGATAGACGGCCTCATTGTTAAGGCACAGTGGACTCCTAATCAGTACACTATTACGTTTAACAGCGCCGGTGGCAGTGATGTTGATCCGATAACACAAGATTTCGGTTCTGAAATAGTTGCTCCTGATGTTCCGGTTAAGTTTGGGTATACCTTTAACGGTTGGAGTGAGGAGCTTCCGGCTACTATGCCTGCAGAGAACAAGACCTTCACAGCTACCTGGATTGTGGCCTGCCATGATTGTGCTATGACGTTGTCTTCCGGCTGGAACTGGATAGCGTTCCCGATATGTTTTGAGGAAATGAGTGATGTGGCTACTATGCTTGTCGGTGGCAATTGGACCTCAGGTGATGAGATAAAGACCCACACACATGTTGCAGCTTATACCAAACAGTACAACAAGTGGATAGGCTCACTCACACGTCAGGACCGTCTTGACCATACCGCTATGTATAAGTTGCGCTCTAATAATTCCCAGACTTCGATGGTCAAAGAGGGTGCTCGTGTACTGATACCGTCTGAGGTGAATATTACTGTAAATCAAGGCTGGAACTATATTGCATTCCTTCCCGCCGATGATATGACGCTTTCAGAGGCACTTTCCAACTATGTTCCTTCTGACGGCGATATAATTAAGTCTCAAGACGCTTCTTCTGTATATTCAGATGAAGAGGGATGGGTAGGTGAACTGAAAATATTGTGTAAGGGACAGGGTTATATGCTTAAGCGTACAGCCTCACAACCGGTAAATTTCCGTTATCCTGACCAGGCGCAGACAAAGGTCGAGAACGTTGCCTCCAAGCAGCGTAATTATCGCTTTGCTGACAATATGACAGTGGTAGCTAATATTGAGGACATCGCAACCGAGGCCGGCGACAGCATTGTCGCTATGGTTGACGGTGATGTTCGCGGTGCGGCAGCTGTGGCAACCGATGGCAAACTCATTCTCACCGTAGAGGGTGACAAGGCTGCTACCGTATCACTTGCATTGATGCGTGACGGTGCTGTCTATGCAATGGCCAAGACCTCTGTTTGCTATGAGGCTGACGCCGTAGTGGGTTCTCTTGCCAATCCTACCGCAATATCATTTGTTGAGGACGACGTCGACCGCTCTTCTGTATTTGATGGCAANGCTNATTNNAATCTATACCGTNNACGGTATGAGACTCAACACCCNCAATCCAAGTGCTCTTTCTGCCGGTACGTACATCGTTTATGCAGAGGCAGACGGTAAGACAAATGTAACAAAAATAACAAAGAAGTAGTAGATGATGAAAAAACTTATAACAATATTTCTCGCCGCCACATTGTGTCTTACGTTGACCTCATGCGGTGGTGGAGGAGATGATGCACCGGCACAGACTAATCCCCCCGGCTCTAATCAGGGAAACAACGATCCCGGCCAATCCGGTCCTTCCAATCCGGAGCCAATTAAACCGGAAACACCGGTGTATCCCACTTTTGATGCACCGCAGTTTAAGGCTGATGGCATGGAAAACAAGTACGATAACAATATGACCGTATATGTTGTGCTGCCTGATAACCTTTTGGCCGAGTCCGTTTCCGGTGACGAGCTTGCCGTGTTCTGTAATGGCGAGTGTAGAGGTGTCGCTTATCGTGAATTGCTGTCAGATAATAAATATGTATGGATAGCAATGGTTTATGGTAACGAAGGTGACGCTCTTACGTTCCGCTATTGGTCAAAGACCAAGGGATATATGTATAATACCACCCCGGTCGTAATGTTTAAGGCTGATGAGAGTTATGGTAACCCGGACAATCCGGAAGTTCTCAGTCTTAATATAGATATGGGCAAGTAGCGGCAAACCGGCCGATAGGATACTTAAGCCCCCTTTGTTCAAGAGGGGGGAATAAACAGACAAGCGTGAGGTATTACTGCCTCACGCTTGTCGTTTTTTCTTATCCGTTTATCGTATTTATTGTCCCCCCGTTGTAATCGCATTGCTTTTACGATGCAATCAGGCCTCAATTACATTACAATCGCATTGCGTTTACAATGTAAAAGCAATGCGATTGTAATGGGGACAGTAATGCCTTGTATTATAGATGTTTGCAGTGCTGTGCCTGGAAACCCGTCCGTCAGTGTGTTACAGAGACGGCACTCATGTGCCGGATGCTTGTCTGTCGCGTCAGTTTTTTACCACAAACGGTATGAAATCCTTGCGCTAATCTCCGGAAATACCGGAAATTGTTTTACTGCATCCACATAATCCTTAACGTTACCTTTTAGGTTTGTTATGTCTCTTGATATATCATACGTCATGTATATCGTCTCTCCGTCGGCGTTAATGCCTATTGGTGTGCGCACATCCACAGACGGATGGTTTCCCCAAAACATAATTCCCGCATCTATACCCACATGAAAACGCTTGTCTTTGTTTATTGAAGTCTCGTAGCCAATGCCAATATACGGTTTGAATTTTGAGGCCCTTGCGGTAGCCTTGACAATATTATCAGCATCCGGTATCATGCGGAATTCATCTCCCTCGTGGTGTATTACTTCACCTTTCTTGTAGCGTATCTCCCCTTTCTTTATATAACGGCCGTTATCATCCTTCTGATAGTGATACTCGTCAGCGTTCACGTCGATGGATAAATTCTGGTGATATGGATTTATATCTCCCGTATTCAGTTCCTGATACAATTTCTCCGTATAGTCATAGTATATGTCCTCTTGTGCTATTATGTTGTGTGCATATCGGCCTATCGGTATGCTTATGCCATGCTCTGCAAATGTTCCTTTCTTTAATATTATCTCACCGTCATCATAATGTTGGCCGCTTATTGCGTGGTCATATTCATATCTCACTACTTCTGTCTCTATTATGGCATTACCTTTTTCGTCATTGTTACGCGAGCCCCACTTCCTCAGCTTGTTTTTATATTCCTGTATCTGGCTTATCTCAAGCTCGTCGAGGTTTATGCCCATTGAAGACATGTCTATAGGGCTTTTGTTTTCCAGCACACGCTTATACATATTGTTGTATGTTGCGACAGCCGTCAGGGTGTTCATGCTCTCCGCCTTGTTCTTAGCCTCTATCAATGTTCCGTTGCCATAATAGAATCCTACGGTCACATACCAATGGCAGTTGTTCTTGAATGGGAACACGTCTACAAGGAACTTGAAATTGTTCATGCCCAGGTCTCCCTCCATTTCCACAACGCTCTTGGGCCTGTAACCGTTAAATNTCTGCATCATGTCAGCGAGTTTGNTAAACCTCTGGCTGTTCATGCTTGTGCNAAGATTCTCCGCTACCTCTATTCCGAACTTTGCGGTTTGATGTTTCAGCGGTCTGAATACACCTCCTGCACGTAGACGTGTCCATTCCGTTACGGGTGTCGCAAACTCAAATCCAAACCCACTCGTACCGCCTGTCACGGCGAAATCAATGTGGTTAAATATTCCGTTCCTTAATATGTTCGGAGTTGTTGCACTCTCTGATGATGCCTCTGTTGTCTGTGCAGCTATCGGCATGCATGGCAAAAGCCATATCAGTGCTGTTGAAAGTTGTTCTTTTATCATTAGATATTACTCCTTAATTCAATTATAACTCGGTGCCTTTGTGTTTATTCTATTACGGTATAGCGGAACACGCAACCGTTCTTGCGGTTGGGATCGCTTCCTGCAAACTGTGCGGAATACGGCTCACCCATATCAGGTGAGCATCCGACGAAACGGTTTGTCTTCAGTGACAGTAGCATACACTCGCCCCTAAGCATATCCTGCCATTGGAACAGGCTTGCCTCTGTCTCCTCTTTCTGCAATCTGACATCAGCGGAGATACCCATTCCGGTTATCGTAACGAAGCCCATACCGTTCATGCACTCCAATGCTACTCGTCCGTTACCACGGTCATGTACCTTGAAACGACAGTCGTTGGAATTATATTCTTGTGAACCTTTTCGGGTGGAGTGGCACAGTCCACGTCTCATACCCCACATGCGGCTGCCATTAGACAGATTGTCAAGTGTTATTATCTTGCCTGCAGGCAGGTTGGCAGAACGGTCCGCCATCGGCTCGTTCACGGTGAAATTGTCAAACTCCGCATATCCTGTTGCTTTAGCTTGTGCCCCGTCCATCTGTTGATTAAAGCAGAATAGCGCAAGCCTTGAGCCTTGGAATGTCCTCAACTGGTATGGCAGTCGTAGTGTGTCGCCCACGTTTTGGAATGTCTTGCCGTCGAGCGAGTAGCTGAATACCGCCCACATCTCGTCATAGTCGCCATGCACTCTGAGTGTGACGTCACTGTCTTTCATACCTTTTGCAGCTTTCATGCCCTTCAGTTCTCCAATCTCTTGCACTCCGGTCGTTTGCTGCATCCATTGCAGTTTCAGTGTCCCGTTGCTATTACGCACCCCGATCCATGCGTATGGCAGGTTCAGAATAGCCAGTCCGGCCACGTCATTATTCTTCAGCCCTTTGGCACTTAGCGTTACCGTTGCGTCCGAAACTGGTCCTATACATCTCTGCGTCAAAGTGTTTTTTGCCCATAAGAAGTTATCCGCCGGCATGGCGTTCAAACGCAGTTTCCCGCTTTTCAGAGTCCATTTGTCCTCCACCGGCTCATGGTTCCACTGCCATACGCGGCTCAACTGTTTGCCGTCAAAGCTGTCGTTGCGCTGATATGGAGAGTGAGGCTTCTCGTTTGCGCCGGTATTCGGCTTCACCCATGTCCGCGGACAGCGTCCGGGATTACCCTCCAGGCCGAACATTGGCCATCCATCCTGCCACGTAACAGGCACGAGACACACTGTTCTGCCTACGGCAACGAAGTCAAGCATGGATACGGCCCACCATTCTCCCGACGGTGTTTGCAGCATGCCGCCCTGATGAATGGTACCACATCCCAGCTCATTATCGCCCGGTTGCGCCACATTGAACCTGTATCCGTCTTTCATCCAGTCCTTGCCGTTGGCGTTTGTCACAAGAGGAAACTTCTTTGTGCCGAGCGATTCCATGCATGCCACAGCCGTAGTCTCGTATGGTCCGAACAGATTGTCAGCCCTTGCGCACTGCGAACGTCCCATAGGACTGTACTCTGCGCTGATGATATAGTACTTGCCGTTAATCTTATATGCGTGGTGTCCTTCGCCCATAGCGTTGCCTTTCGGTATGATAACACGTTCCGAACCCTCCACATATCCGGAGAAGTCCGGTTTGAACTGTGTTGCCTTCACCTCGTCATAGCCGTGTATGGCCCATGCCGTTCCGTCGTCATCAAACAGCACGCTGAGGTCGTATATGTTGCCGCCAAGTGCTTTATGCTCCCACGGGCCATAGGCAGACTTCGACGTAAACAATTGCAGACCGTTGCCATTGACGTTGGTGAATACGTAAAAAGTACCGTTGTTATATCGTATAACCGGTGCCCATACTCCCTGACCATATACCTGTTTCCCGTTCTTCAGACGGAATTTGTCGTCCGGCAGCACCTCGTTCCATCTGTCAAAGCAATAACTTGCCAGTTCCCAGTTTACGAGATCCTTACTGTGTAGTATCACAAGTCCCGGAGTGCAGTGCATCGTTGTGCCTGCCAGATAGTAGTCCTCGCCGACTCTTATCACGTCGGGGTCAGAGAATTCATCGTAGAATAAAGGGTTGGTATATGTGCCGTTGCCATTGTCGGCCGTCCATGACGTGTTGCCATAGCAAGGAGTTGTCTGTGCCATTGCCTCCATAGCTGTCAGCGCGGCCATAATGAAAGAAAGCAAGTACTTTTTCGTATGTTTCATGTTTCTGTTACTTGTTTATTTGCAAATAGTTCCGCAAAGGTAATAAAATAATTCTATCTGAGCAAACAAAACTCGCAAAGTTCTCGGCGTGTTGGCGGCATTTGAATAAAAAGACTAAAAAAACGCCATGAAATTTTGCCGTGTGAGATAAATTCTTTAACTTTGCAAACTATATTAGCTTAGTNTGACCNNGGTGTCACAAGACAAGAAATGGTAACAGACGACGATTTATTATTGATGCAAGATGCCATGTTCCTTGCACAGAAAGGGGAGGGCTTGGTAAACCCTAATCCTCTTGTGGGGGCTTTGGTGGTAAGGGATGACGAAGTGATAGCCGGTGGTTATCATGCAAAATACGGCGACTTACATGCGGAGCGTATGGCATTTCAGGATGCCGATGAACGTGGTGTCGACTGCCATGGTGCCACTATGTACGTAACCCTTGAGCCTTGTTGCCATGAGGGGCACCAGCCGCCATGCACCGATGCCATTGTCGAGCGTGGCATAACCCGTGTCGTTGTAGGGCTGAACGACCCCAATCCGCTTGTTGCCGGCAAAGGTATCGGTATCTTACGTGAGGCCGGTATAGAGGTGGATGTTCTTGAAGGCGCCGCCATAGCCGGCCGTATGGTAGAACAACTGCGTACTCAAAACCGTGTATTCCTGAAATATATCACAAGCGGAATGCCTTGGGTTACGGCGAAATGGGCCATGACTCTCGACGGTAAGATAGCCACCAAAACCGGTGACAGCCGTTGGATTACCGGAGCGACATCACGTGAATATGTGCATAAGGTGCGCAGAGTACACAGCGGAATATTGTGCGGCATAGGCACGGTGCTTGCCGATGACCCTCTGCTCAATGTGCGTTTGTCGTCTGAGACACTGGCAGAGATGGGGCTGAAAGAGCATGAGGTGCGTCATCCTGTGCGCATTGTAGCCGACCGGCAGGCCCGCATACCGATGGAGAGCCAGCTTGTCAGCACGGCAAGGGAGATACCAACTGTAGTGGCATACNNCGANGGTGCTGNNGAGGAGAAACTGCAAATGCNCCGTGATGCCGGTGTCGTACTATGGAACTGCAACACGCTGACGGAGCTGATACAGCGTGCCGGGGCAGAGAAGATAGACAGTATCCTGCTTGAGAGCGGCGGCACACTTAGCGAGGCGCTTCTCAAAGCCGGATTGATAGATGAGGTAATGGCATTCATTGCGCCTAAGATTGTAGGCGGAAAGATGGCCAAGACACCTGTTGAGGGAGAGGGATCGGACATGATGGCCGATGCCATTGAACTGCAAAACAGGGTCATTGTACCGATAGGCGAGGATATTCTTGTCAGTGGTCTGATAAGGAAATGACTGTCAGCCGTATGACCGTGGGCAATGAAATGCTGCCGATTACAAAACAGAGAGGTTAGAATAATAGTTAAGTGACCGTGTCTTTCATGCGTGCCGGATGTCAATCTTAATTTGCCTATTTAACCTATTGATGTTTAATTTTGTTACTTACTTAACTGAAATACAGACTGATGTTCACCGGGATAATAGAGGAAGTCGGCCGCGTCAAGACCATATATCGTGGCACAAGGAGCATAAGCATAGAGGTGGAAGCCACTGTTGTCATGCAGAATACCATGATTGGCGACAGTATAGCCACCAATGGTGTGTGCCTTACCGTTACCTCAAAGACGGCAACGGGCTTTACGGCAGACGTAATGCCTGAGACGGTGGAGCGTACCTCGCTGGCAAGTCTAAGGCCCGGAAGCCCCGTAAACCTTGAGAGAGCGTTGACATTACAGTCGCGGTTGGGCGGTCATATCGTGCAGGGACATGTTGACGGCACCGGCACAGTATGCCGTTGCACCAACGATGACAATGCCGTATGGCTGTGGATTGACTGTCCTTCATCCCTGATGAGACATATAATAACCAAAGGAAGCGTGACGTTGCAGGGCGTTAGTCTTACCGTGGCCAAGACGGGAGGCAATACATTCGCCGTGTCTCTTATCCCCCATACACAGGGAACCACCACGCTGTACGCCGCAAAGCCCGGCGATGTGGTGAATATAGAGACCGATGTTATAGCCAAATACGTTGAGAAACTGCTTACGCCACACGTCACTCCAGCAACGGAAGGAGTGGAGTCGGGCAATGCCGATGATAAAATTGAGGTGTACCGCCGTTTCATGAGCTCCACCATGTGAGCCTGTCAAAATAGAGAATAGACATCATAAATATGCAAGAAGAATTTCAATTCAATACAATAGACGAAGCCCTTGCGGAATTAAGGGCCGGTAAATGCATCCTCGTTCTGGACGATCCTGACCGTGAGAACGAGGGAGACCTTGTCTGTGCGGCTCAGTTTGCCACGACAGAAAATGTCAATCTCATGGCGAGCGTTGCAAAAGGGCTTATATGTATGCCCATGAGCCGTGAGCTGTGCGAAAGGCTTAACCTTCCGCAAATGGTGGCAGAGAACGGCGATAATCATCAGACGGCGTTCACTGTCAGTGTTGATCATGTCTCCACCACAACCGGTATCTCGGCCGTAGAGCGTGGTATTACGGCACGTGCCATCGCTGATCCCGCCTCAAAACCGATAGACTTCCGTCGTCCCGGCCACATGTTCCCATTGCAGGCGCGTGACGGTGGTGTGCTGGTGCGTACCGGACATACCGAGGCTACCGTAGATCTCTGCCGTCTCGCGGGTCTCACACAGGCCGGATTGTGCTGTGAGGTGATGCGTGAGGACGGCACGATGATGCGCACGGAGGAACTGAAACAGTTGGCGAAAGAGCACGGCCTGGTGTGCGTAACGGTTAAGTCGCTGGTGGAATATCGCCGCCATACCGAGAAACTGATAGAGAGAGTGACAGACGCTGAGCTGCCAACAAAATACGGTTCTTTCCGTGCCGTGGGATATATCAATAAGGTTACGGGCGAGCATCATGTGGCATTGGTGAAGGGAGACGTCACCACACCGGAGCCGGTACTGTGCCGTGTGCATTCGGAATGCCTCACAGGCGATGCCTTTGGTAGCTTGCGTTGCGACTGCGGAGAGCAGTTGGCCGAGGCGTTGAGGCGCATAGAAGAGCGTGGCCGTGGCGTGTTGCTGTACTTACGACAGGAGGGTCGCGGCATAGGCCTTATCAACAAGCTGCGCGCATACAACCTGCAGGATCAGGGCATGGATACCGTAGAGGCTAACATAGCACTCGGATTTGCGGCCGATTTGCGTGAGTATGGCACCGGAGCGAGTATCCTTGCAGACCTCGGGATACACGAGCTGATTCTTATGACCAACAACCCGTTGAAGATTTCAGGCATAGACGGGTTTGGATTGAAGGTCGTTGGCCGTGAGCCGATAGAGATGGAGTGCAACGAGAAAGATGAGTTCTATATGTATACCAAATACACCAAGATGGGACATCTGTTGCATATAAAGAACAAAAAGACTGAATAACCCGTGCCATTGTTCCGCTGCCGTTGTGCTGCGGCAATGTGTCCGGATAATAAAACGACAAAACAACCAAACTGTAAATATGAAGATTGTAGAAGGCAAACTGGTTGCCGAAGGCCAGAAGATAGGCATTGTAGCCTCACGTTTTAATGATTTTATAGTGTCTCACCTCATTACCGGGGCTGAAGACTGTTTCGTACGCCATGGCGGAAACACCGACAATCTGACGTTAGCCTACGTCCCCGGTGCGTTTGAGATACCGCTGACGGCACAGAAAATGGCCGAGACGGGCAAATATGANGCTGTGGTATGTCTCGGAGCCGTNATCCGTGGCGCCACGCCCCACTTCGATATGGTAGCCAATGAGTCTGCNAAGGGAATAGCACAGGCCGCCATGAAGAGCGGGGTACCGGTGCTTAATGGCATTCTTACGACCGACAGTATAGAACAAGCGGTAGAGCGTGCCGGTACCAAGGCCGGTAACAAGGGCGCTGATGCCATGCTCTCCGCGATAGAAATGATAAACCTTAACAATAGTCTCTAATAGCGGCAGGATGACAAAGATAGGTTTTGATAACGATAAGTACATCCGTATACAATCGGAGCATATAAAGGAACGCATTGCGCAGTTTCGCGGAAAACTGTATCTGGAGCTTGGGGGGAAACTGTTTGACGACCATCATGCCAGCCGTGTGCTGCCCGGGTTTCAGCCTGACAGTAAGCTGCGGATGTTCAGAAAGATAAGCGATCAGATAGAGATTGTCATAGTAATCAGTGCCGAGGATATTGAGAAGAACAAGGTACGTGCTGATCTTGGCATCACTTATGACGAGGATGTGCTGCGTCTTCGTGACGAGTTCATAAAGCGCGACTTCTTTGTCGGCTCCGTGGTCATTACACACTACAACGGTCAACACGCCGCCGATGCGTTCCGCCAGCGTCTGACGCGCCTCGGTATAAAGTCATATTACCACTATCTCATAGACGGCTATCCGCACAATGTGGATCTCATTGCGAGCGACGGAGGATTCGGCAAGNATGACTATGTAGNGACAGAGCGCCCGTTGGTCATCGTTACCGCACCNGGACCGGGTTCCGGCAAGATGGCCGTTTGCCTGTCGCAGTTATATAATGAGCACAAGCGTGGGGTGGAAGCCGGTTACGCCAANTTTGAGACANTCCCGGNTTGGAATCTGCCTTTGAAGCATCCGGTNAATATTGCATACGAGGCCGCCACGGCAGACCTGAACGNTGTCAACATGATAGACCCGTTCCATCTTGAGGCATATAATAAGATTGCGGTTAACTACAACCGTGATATAGAGATATTTCCTGTGCTCAACGCATTGTTCGAGGGCATTTACGGCACCAACCCGTATAAGTCTCCTACCGATATGGGAGTGAATATGGTAGGCTTCTGCATCAGTGATGACAACGTATGCTGCGACGCTTCCAAGGACGAGATAATACGTCGCTACTATGATGCCACCAATAAGTTCGCCGATGGGGCGGACAATGAGAGTGAAGTACAGAAGATACAGTTGCTCTTTAATCAGGCAAAGATAACGACGGCGACACGTAAGGTGACGACCGTGGCAAAGCAACGCCGTGAGGAAACGGGCACGCCGTGTGCGGCTATGGAACTGTCTGACGGCACTATGATAACGTCAAACTCCACCGCTCTGTTAGGGCCGAGCGCGGCGTTGTTGCTCAATGCCACCAAGCATCTGGCAGGTATAGACCACAGTGTGAAGCTCATACCGCAGAATATGATAGAGCTTATACAGAAGACCAAGATTGATTATCTTGGAGGCAATAACCCACGCCTGCATACTGACGAGGTGCTTGTGGCGCTGTCGGTACTCAGTCAGGTTGACGATAATTGTCGTAAGGCACTGGAACAGCTGCCTTCACTGCGTGGTTGTCAGGTGCATTGTACGGTAATGTTGTCTGAGGTGGACCGCAAGATTTTCAAGAAACTCGGCGTAGGGTTGTCTTGCGAGCCGGTAAAGAAAAAATAGCGATAAGGACATGGTTTTCGGAGGGCGTCGCAAACGCACCCTGATTACACTGTAATCGCAGCCCGATTGCAACGTAAACGCAATGCTTTTACAATGCAATCGGGCTGCGATTGTAATTGGGCAGTAACGGGCTTATTATAATTATGTATGCGTACATATTAATCATATATACCATATACTGTCGGTATGATGNCGTGCTCAAGGAATTGCGGCATTAATATTTTCTGTTACAAAAACGAAAAAGATTTGTTATATATAAAAACTTTTCGTAACTTTGCAAGCGGTTTAGAAACGAATATGCGGAATGTACTTTTTTTCATATTTGTCTTTATAATGTCTGCTGTGGTGACCGTTGATGTCGCCGCACGCCGCTTTACGCTTGTGATTGACGCCGGGCACGGCGGACATGACGCCGGAGCGACGGGCTCTTTTTCCAAGGAAAAGGATATAAACCTGAAGACAGCGATGGCTTTCGGACGCTATGTGGAGCGTAATTGCCCGGATGTGGATGTGATATACACCCGCAAGACGGATGTGTTCGTGACACTTCACGGCAGGGCTGACATAGCCAACAAGGCCAAGGCAGACCTGTTTGTGAGCATACACACCAATTCTCTGCCCGGAANGCGGATGGCGCNTGGTCTTGAGACATATACGCTCGGTATGCACAGGGCTGCCGATAACTTTGACGTCGCGAAGCGTGAGAATAGCGTTATACTTGTGGAGCAGAACTATAAGGAACGCTATCAGGGGTTTGACCCGAACTCGGCGGAGAGCTATATAATCTTTGAGCTGTTGCAAGACAACAATATGCAGAGGTCGGTGGAGATGGCAAAGTTGGTGCAGAGAAATGTGTGTGCCACGGCGTTGAGACCCGACAAGGGTGTCATACAGGCCGGTTTCCTGTTCCTGAGATTAACATCCATTCCAAGTTGCCTTATAGAATTGGGATTCATATCAACCCCCCACTAGGAGAAACAGCTGA
>WFLX010132129.1_pt1 | contig 12495 bp, 10 predicted proteins | sample 4967041 | NCBI WGS metagenome assembly WFLX01 (sample SAMN12857096, study PRJNA449069) | gut metagenome | isolation source: stool from male and female vole | host: Microtus ochrogaster | place: USA:Florida | collected 2017 | reverse complement strand
AGAAGTCTGGATAGTGTGAGCGGCAGCAGATATTACAGTCAGTTGATGGAAAAGATACAGACAGGTTCATCGAAATTTATAAACGGCAGGGATTTTATGCTGATAGACCTGTCCTCATGGTATAAAAGTTCTTTGGTGCCCAAGATGGAAGTGATTCAGAGCGCCATCGAAAACCACCACCTTATTTATTTCAAATACTATGCGCCTTCGGGGGACAGTGAACGGACGATTGAACCGTATTATCTTGTGTTCCGGTGGTCAAGCTGGTATGTGTGGGGGCGAAAAAGGAGCACAGACTGTAAGAGCGAAACCGGAGAGGAATTCAGACTGTTTAAACTGAACCGTATGGATCAGGTGAAACGGTTGGAAGAGTCTTTTGTGTATCGATATGTTCCGCTTCCGGATTTATCCAATGAGAAGATATTTCCGGGCGGAATCAAGGTTAAGGCATTGTTCACCCCGGATGTAAAATGGAGGCTGGTGGAGGAGTTTGGACCGGGATGTTTTACAGAGGCTGAGGACGGAAGACTTCTGTTTACCGCGGATTATACCGATATGGAAAATCTTGTCACATGGATATTGACTTTTGGGGCGAAGGCAGAGGTGCTGGAACCGAAGAGTGTGAGGGATCAGATTCGACATATAGCAGAGGATATCACAAAGATTTATGTGGAGAAAATGTAAGAAAAACGAAGATTATGGAAGGAGTGATGAGAGTGGCTTTCGACTATAAGAAAGAGTACAAAGAATTCTATATGCCAAAGGCAAAGCCGGAGATAGTGAAGGTTCCGAAGATGAATTATCTGGCGGTGCGCGGCAGCGGGGACCCTAATGTGGAAGGCGGAGAATATAAAGCCTCCATTGGGCTTTTGTATGCCATTGCATTTACCATCAAGATGAGTAAGATGGGAAGCCATAAGATAGAGGGCTATTTCGATTATGTGGTGCCGCCCTTGGAAGGCTTCTGGTGGCAGGAAGGAGAGGAAGGCATTGATTATGCCCACAAAGAAAATTTTCGATGGATATCCGTGATCCGGCTTCCTGATTTTGTGACAGAGGATGATTTTAAATGGGCCATATCCGAAGCCACAGCCAAGAAAAAGCAGGATTTTTCCAAAGTGGAATTTCTGACCATAGAGGAAGGATTGTGCGTACAATGTATGCATATCGGCGCTTATGATGATGAACCTGCCACCATTGCGCTGATGCACGAATATATGGAGCAGCAGGGCTATATGCTGGATATTACAGAACTGCGTAAACACCATGAAATTTATCTCAGTGATGCCAGAAGGGTTGCACCTGAAAAACTCAAAACAGTAATCAGACATCCGATAAGGAGAGCGTGAAGGATATGGGTAAAGAACAAAACAAGCGGATGATGGAATATGTAATGGATCAGCTTTCCGGACTCTCAGGAGTGAGGAATATTCCCATGATGGGAGGTTACATCTTTTACTACAATGAAAGAATTTTTGGAGGGATATACGGTTCCGGAGAGCTGCTGGTTAAAATAACAAAAACTAGTAAAAAATATATGCCGGACAGTGAACCCGCACTGCCCGCTGAGGGAACGAAGGAGGGGCTTCCCCGTCCGATTTTGGAGGACAGGGAAAAGCCCGAACAGCCGGTAATGGAGATGTGGGAGGAACTGCCGGAGAAAAAGAAGAGAACACTTGCTACTGCTGATTAATAAAAAGCATGGAAAAATATCTTACAATGATGTATAATGTTGTAGGAAAGCAAAATGCTGTGGCAGTTAGGCCCACAGGAATCAATGTAAGCAAGAGGTGGATTATGGCAGGAACGATGTTAAAAGCAGGAACAAAGGTTTATGAGTATGGTCAGCCCATGACGGCGCTGCATTTGATTGCATCCGGTAAAGTTGCGGCATTTTATCCGGGAGGACATTATGAACTTGGGAAAGGGGATGTAATCGGCATTTGTGAAATCTGTTCCGAGTTTCATTTTATCAGCTATACGGTGAAGGAGGATGCAACAGTTTTGACCTATCCTATCACTAATGTGGAGGGATTGGGAGATTTTTTGCAGAACCATCAGGATATTGCAAGGTTTTTCCTGCTTTCCACCTTTCGTCAGCTCAACGAACTGCAGAATCTTTGCTCTATTTCTCATTTGGAATGCAGCAATTTGTATCATGAGCTTTTGGGAGACTGTGAAAAATATAACCAGATTGGCAGCCGTTTTAGGATTCCGGTTAAACAATTGGAGGGAATGGATGATTTGACGGCTTATTTAAATGACGAGTCGCCGGATTTGTGGCTCAGTGAGTACTATGCAGGCATGATGCGTATTTATTCGGGTCCGAACTGTAAGGATATTTTGCAGGAATCTGCAGTGTCATTGGGTTTCCTTCGAAAGTGTAGTCTGGACTTCAGAAAAACTTATTCTAGTACAGAGGAACAGCACCGATATCGCAGACAGTTAAGCAGATTTTATTTTAACAGTGATGAGAATGATTTATTTGAACGTCTTACAAATCTCAGCTATAAGCTGGGTGCAGACAGTGAAGAGTTTAGAGAAGTGGTGCAGATTATAGATCGCATCATCGAGGCCTATGGGGCAGACAATGATTGTGACGGTGAGGCTGTGAGTAAGCGTATTGCAGCGTTTCGCTCCAATATGATAAATAAGAATGCTTCGGTGAATACAGAAGTAAAAGAAAAGTCTGCGGATTNGGAAATNACTCTGNNTTNTGAACTTGTAGATTCTCTGGGAACGATTTTAACGTTTGCCGGTGTGGAAGCGGAATTGGAAGATTCCTTCCGCAAACATGTGCAGGAGTACAGAAAGTTAGAGGATAAGGCGGATACGGATGATGCGGCAAACCGTCTGCGCAGGGCGTTGACGGAGGAATTTTATCTTATTTATACTGCTGTTTTTAAAAACACATTGGATACGGCCATGATTCCGCTGGCTGTGCGTATGTTTTTATATTTCGGGTATGTGGACGAAGAACTTGCCGGCACAGGGAATGCGGTGATGCTTTCAAAGATTGCAGGGAAGATGACAAATCACAGCGAGTTTGGTGTTTACACATTTTATGATTGGCTGCTGGCAGTCTATAATGGAAATAAGGTTCCCAGCCGTGATGAGTTTGGTCAGGACTATACGGAATATCTGAGTAAACAGAAACAGGCGGGAAATATTACGGAACAGCAGCTTCGGGATATGCAGGAAAGCGGCATGGAGAAGGTAAAATTTGAGTTGCAAAATATGTTCCCCACAGCCAATAAGATTACCTATGGCCGTGTTACTACCTTCTGTCCGCTGTTAGTCAAAGAAGATGTGTTAAAAGATTTGGAGGATTCTTATGTGACCTCGTCTAAAATTGCACGTTCTCTGGAGATGATTAAATCTGTGGATTATACTGCATTTTACCGCGAGAGTCTGGATATGGAAAATATGGCCGTNGTGNGGAAGGAGNCCATNCATNTGGAANATCTGCCGGATGTCANTNTNCTTTCCCNNCATCGGCATACGAGGCATTTTGTGGCAGGAAATTGAGGGGAAAGTACGAAATAGTCCAAGCCGTATGTTCCTTTCTGTTTTCCATCTAGAGGATTTGGATTCCTCTATGATACGAATGACGGGAGATTTCCGCTGGGAGCTGTGCAAGCGTGTTCAGGGCGGACGCTGGAACGATATTACAGAGCCGTCCCTTACCAGCGAATATTTCGACTATATTCAGTTTTATCGAAAGAACCGCGATTTGAGCACGGAGGCAAAAGAAAAACTGCGCTCGGGCTTGCAGCGTGCAAAGAACAGCTTTAAGGAAATGTTTATCAGAGACTATATGATGTGGATTTTGTTTGAGGGAAAGAATTCACCCAGAATGAACAAGGTGGCGCGCAGGATATTCTTTATCTATTGTCCTTTTCCAGAAAGCGTTTGCAGTACGTTGGCTCAGAATCCGCTTTATGCAGAGCTTCTTGAAAGGCAGCGAATCAAGACTGCCCAAAAGCTCCACCATTTGGATGTGCTCATTAAGAAATTGAGAAACAGCGGGGTAGTGGTTCCGGAGACTTTGGAACGGGAGCTGCTGTATGTTAAGGGCAAGGTGAACTAGGTTATAGAAGGATTGTCTTACAAGATAACAATTTTGAATAACTTGACTAGAAAGGGTTGACAGAAGCAGCATATAAGAATATAATGTTATTACAAGGATACATATGTGATTTTAAAGATTTAACAGGGTAAATTATTAATTATGTTTCGCTTGGCATAGTGCCGATAGCAGGAGGTATGAAGATGAAAGAGTATGAAAGTCCTATTGTACTTGTTGATGAGGAATTGTCAGAGGATATTTACATGACAGGAAGCGGTTCTGGAGACTGCTGGAGCATGACAGTAGAGGTTGCCCAGAGAAATGCAGGAGAAGGCAACACCAATTTCCGTGTGGCAGCAACACATTCCACCGGACTTCATATTTCAACAGAGACCGTGGTTACCGTTACTTTTAACCAGCCGGTTAACTCGGTTATCTTTGAAGGCTTTGATACCAGCATAAACGGCAATGTAGCAGTATTGACCCGCACTAGTCATGCTAACGCTTATGGAAACAGCGATAATTTCAACACTTTGATGACTGTAAACAGCGCTGATTCCAATACGTTGGAAGTTGTGGCTGCTACTATCGAATGCGCTCACGCAGTGAATGTACAGGGCGGATTTGACTGATGTGCAAACCCGAAGGACATGAATAAAGATTTTAAGAGGCTGCCGCATTTATATGTAATGTGGCAGCCTTGTTTGTGGTTTAGGTACAGTCTGAAGGAAAGGAGCCGGCAATGCCATGAAAGAAAAAATTGAATTTATAGCAGGCCGCATTAAAGCGGGAAGACTGCAGGAAATGTGGCATCAGACGGTGTGGATTTATCAATATGCCAGACGGCATTGGATGGCAATGATTTTTTATACATTGCTTGGTATGTCGGGGACGGTGTTGTCTTTGGTGGGCGGCCTGGCGTCCAAGGATCTGGTGGACATCATTACCGGCCGTGAGACGGGAAAACTGATGACGACCTTTTGCATGTTGATCGGGATGAATGTGGGCAATACTTTTGTGAATCAGATAACAAATTATATTTCCGCCAAAATCAGCATGAAGGTGGATGCTGAAATTAAGTCCGATATTTTTGCAAAGATATTGGTGACAGACTGGGAATCCCTCACCAATTACCATACGGGAGATCTGTTAGTCAGATGGAGTTCGGATGCGGGAAATATTTCTACAGGAGTTTTAAACTTTATTCCTAATCTGGTGATATATCTTTTTCGCTTTATCAGCGCTTTTGCTCTGGTCATTTATTATGATGCTNGTTTTGCGGTCTTTGCCTNTATCAGCANGCCNGTGAGCCTGATTTTGTCCAAAACTTTAANGAAACGCATGGTGAATANTAACAAGCGCAGCGCTGCCATGGGGGCAAAGATGTCGGGCTTTAATCAGGAGGCATTTTCCAATATACAGACTATAAAGGCATTTGATTTGATTTCCTTGTATGTACAGAGACTTAAACAGATTCAGCAGGAATTCATAGACATGAAGCTGGAGTTCCAGAGAATGTCCATAGGAACTTCCCTGCTGATGACCACTGTTGCCATGATAGTGTCATACAGCGCCTATGGATGGGGAATTTACAGGGTTTGGAGCGGAGTCATTTCCTATGGTACCATGACTTTGTTTCTTAGTCTTTCTTCTACCCTCACCGGCACCCTGAACAATTTGACATCCCTTGTGCCCACAGCCATAGGACTTACCACTTCTGCGGGAAGGCTTATGGATATTGTGGAAATGCCCAGAGAGGATTACAGTCAGGATAAAGTGGTGGAGAAGTTTTCCGAAAGATTTTGCAGGACGGGCATCAGCCTTGATATAAAGAATCTTTCCTTTGCCTATCAAAACGGGACGGAAGTTTTTTCCCATGCCTTTTTTGAGGCGCATCCCCATGAAATTGTAGCGTTAGTGGGACCGTCAGGAGAGGGGAAGACCACTATGCTCCGCGTGATGTTGTCACTGATAGCTCCAAGCGAAGGAGAAGCCATGCTCTATGGGGGAGATTCCTGCGAAGAAGGGGCTGCTGTCTCAGGGAGAGATTTCATTTATCTGAGCGCTTCCACCAGAAAATTGTTTTCCTATGTGCCTCAGGGCAATACTATGTTTTCGGGAACCATTGCGGAGAATATGCGGAATGTAAAGCCGGACGCTGCGGATGAAGAGATTGAAGAGGCGCTCCGTCTTGCCTGCGCATGGGATTTTGTGAGCAGACTGCCAGAGGGTATTTACAGTGAGATAAAAGAAAGGGGAGGCGGCTTTTCGGAAGGGCAGGCCCAGAGGCTTTCCATTGCAAGGGCGCTGCTTCGCAAATCGCCCATACTGCTTTTGGACGAGGCAACCTCGGCGCTGGATGTGGAGACAGAACAGAGAGTTCTGGAGAATATTGTTAAAGATACTTATCCCAGAACATGTATTGTGACCACCCATCGTCCCACTGTTTTGAGTGCATGCAATCGCATCTATACCATTAAAGACAAAAAATGTATGGTGACAAAACTTACATAGAACTTTCAATTTTCTTTAAGATGGTCTCCACAGCGGAAGGCTCTTTGGTACAATACAGACGGCAGACAAGAATGTGTTTGGTCAGTTTTTCCACAAATTGCAGATTCCTGCTTTGCATATCCTGATTCCAGGAGGGTGTGATCAGTCTTTGAAGCAGGAAAAACTGCTTCTTGTCGAAAGAAAGTTCTTCCACAAAATCTTCTTTTGCCTGCTTTAGTAAAATAATGCCCCCTAAGGGATAGGTTTTGGTATCAAAGATGCGGGATGTGCCGCACCATGGGATTCCATGTATGACAGGTTCATCGTCCTGAAACGCCAGCAGATTTGAGTCGCCGTTTAATATGGGGGTATTTAAAAGGGAATGCCACAAATCCGCATGGGTGGATTTTCCGGTGCCCGAAGATGCTGAAAAAAGCCATGCCTTGCCACGGTATAGTATGGAAGAAGAGTGAAGAACTGCCATATGGTGTGTGCTTGCCAGAAGAAGATAGGCAAGGCGCATGACGCCGGAAAGCTGCTCAGAAAAGTCTTTTCTAAAGGGTGGATTGCAATAGATAAAGACTTTGGCGGCATCTTTTGAAATTTTTGCCTCTGTGATCTGAGAAGAATTGGGAGAAAGAAGAATATAGCAGTCGCTTGTCTCCATCACAATAAGCTCCTCATTGCGGACTAGAACCCTGCCGTTTAGGTGATGGCGGGGTTTTCCTATGTGCAGGGCAATATGTTGGTGGAAATCCGGACATTTGCCGCAAGTGTCTATCAAAAAAGGAGAAAAAGAGGGAGGAAATGCTTCTGCCGGAGCGGAAAATCGAATGGTGAGTCCGCCGATTTCAAGATACTTGTCTGAAAAAATCTGACTTGAAACGGCAGTTGCGGTTTCCAATATCCCATAGGAGAGCATTTGATCTACAAAGGTTTCCAGGTCTTTTTTGAGCAGGGGAATTTCGTCTGTGGAGGCTTTGTAATGCTCTGCGCAAAGCGAAAGCATCTCCTCCGTTGTCCGGTCATGTTCCAGAAGCTGCCATAGATAGCAGCCGGTCTCGTTTATCTGTATGCCGCGTCCGCGGTCTGAAATCATCTGGCCAAAGGGAAGCAGATAAAAAATTCCTGAAATTTCCTGTAGTGCATAAAAGGGGTTTCGCCTTATCAGCATGTCTGTAACCTCCTGGGTTTTGTAATCGCTATAAATTATTATAGCATTGTCAGCAGAGAAATGCTACAATAAAGGCATGGAAAAGACAGGGCTGGAAAACGAAAAAGTCAATATTGAAAAACTGCTTAAGGAAGGGCATAGCATTCAGCTAAAGCCCAAGGGTTACAGTATGTATCCTCTGTTTGTGCCGGGGCGGGATGAGGCGGTGATTGCGCCAGTGGATGAAGAAATGCGTCTGAAGCGGGGGGATGTGGTGCTTTACCGCCGGGAAGAAAGTGTATTGGTCATGCACCGAATCTGGAAATGCAGGGAGGGGCAGTTTTATCTGGTGGGCGACAACGAGAGCTGGATTGAAGGTCCCCTGTCTTCTGGGCAGATAAAGGGAATTCTTGTGGGAATTGTCCGTAAGGGAAAGTATTTTTCTGTGAAGCATCCCCTTTATCGGATATTTTCGGGACTCTGGCTGACATTAAGACCCCTGCGCCCCGTTTTGTCCAAAACAGCGGCAGCCGGAAAGCGTTCTCTAAAAAAATTATTTTACAATCTGGTAAAGTAGTGTTATAATAAGTAAGAGCATAATTATAGTTTTATGATATCCATGTAAACGCTAAGCTTAAACAACAAAGCAGGAAGAGGGAAGAGTATGAAAATACAGGATTTTACGGATATGGAAAAATTTGAAGAGATTATGTCCAGCTGGGCGAAAGCTACAGGGCTTGCGACCGTAGCGGTAGGAATAGATGGAGAATATATCTCCGAGTGTTATAATTTTACGGATTTCTGTATGAAATATACCAGAGGTTCAGCAGAGGGAAAGCGCCGCTGTGAGCAGTGTGACAGGGACGGAAAAGGGGTTTACCACTGCCATGCGGGACTGATAGACTTTGGCATTGACTTGGTGGTGAGTGGAAAGAAGGTAGGTTCTGTTATCGGAGGACAGGTGCTTCCACAAAATCCCGATGAGAATAAATTCCGTCAGGTGGCAAAGGAGATTGGCGTGGATGAGGAAACTTACCTGAAAGCATTGAGGGAAGTCAGTGTCAAGACGGAAGAGCAGATTAACGCTTCAGCCAATCTATTGGGCGAGGTGTTAAACAATTTTATCAATTATGAATACAACAGAAAATATAATGGTGATCTGATCGAGCGGCTGACCACGGGAGTGTCCAACTGTGAGAAGCTTGTTCTTGACATCCAGCAGAATACGGCTGATTTGAACCGCATTCAGCAGAGGCAGAACATATTGGCGTTAAATGCAAGTATAGAGGCGGCGAGAGCCGGCGATGCAGGAAAGGGTTTTGCGGTTGTAGCCAAGGAAGTCGGAAGCCTGTCTGTGGAGAGCAGAAGGTTAAACGAACAGATATTCAAAACGATAAACAGTATTTCCCAAGTAGTGCATGATATGACGGCAGGAAACGATTTGGGCTGAGAAGAAGGAGAGTGACCTGTGCCGGCAGTTGTCGGCGCAGGTTTTTTAGTTCGCCCCGCATGGGCGAATTCTCATAAGAAATGACTTTGGGCAGGATTCTTTTACATAACAGGAAATTGCCGCAGAGTAAAAAGTGGGAAAGGTGTGGCGGTTAGTTGAAGATTATTAAAAAAATTTTTTACGTTATCTGTATTTTGATTATTATTGGCTGCGCAGGTATGCTTTTTTGCGCTTTGAATCCTTCCATGACGGAGTCGTTAGCTGCCGTTATGAAAGACATTGAGGAGGGAAAAGGCTCAGGAAGTCTGGCTGGCATAGGTACGCAGGAGAAACCGGACAGCTCTCTGCCGGGAGATAGTATAGGCAATGTTAGTACGGATACTTTACCGGACGGTTTACAGATAGACAATGCAGTCTATGTTGTGCCTTCAAACGGTGTGACGACTCTTCCGGCTCAGGTCAGCGGCAAGAACGGATATGTGCCCGTTCAGGAAATTGAGCAGCAGATAGCCGAAAATGAGGTATCTGCTCTTAAGAATTCGCTGGGTACCGGAGAGACTGGCGCAGAGCTTANTTTTNATACNGAGATTTATCCCTATTATGGTATGCTGGNTNCGGATATGCAGAANCTTTANAAACAGATATATGCAAACGCATTAAAGTGTACGATTTCCTTTTCGCCAGTGGTAGATGTCAAAGTGACTCAGCTCAAGAATGTATTTGAGGCTGTTTACAATGACCATCCAGAGCTTTTCTGGCTGCAGACTGGGTATTCCTGCAAGTATGTTCAAAATGGGGACTGTCTGGAGATTTCACTGCAGTACTATCCGATTACCAACAAATTGGAGACTGCACAGACGGAATTTAAGGCTCAGGCAGGAAACATCCTAAAAGGAGCAGAGCAGTTTTCCAACAGTTATGAGAAAGAAAAATATGTCCATGATGCGCTGTTATCGAAAACCGTATATGATAAAAATGCTGACATGAATCAGAGTGCCTATAGCGCCATGGTAAACGGAAAAAGCGTTTGCGCAGGATATGCAAGGGCATACCAATATTTGCTGCAGCAGCTAGGCATTCCTTGTTATTATTGTACCGGANATNCCGGGGAGGACCATGCATGGNATATCGTANAGCTGNNGGACGGATACTATNATGTGGANGTGNCNNGGGATGATACNGTGCNGGCAACCTATGATTATTTTAACAAGTCCGATCGGGCAATGGCGGGAACCCATGTAAGAGGAGGACTGTCCATTTATCTGCCCGCTTGTGGGGGAGGCGCTTACGAGAGCATTACTCAGGGTGCGCCTCAGATATTAAAGCTTCCGGAGCAGGCTGAACCTGTGGTAGAGCAGATGAAGCCGCTGGTCTGGGGAGAGGATAATAAAAAAGATAAGACGGACTCTGATGTTTTGATTAATAACGGACTTACTAGTGCGGATGTGCTGACGACTTTGGATGACTATTATAAAGACTGCCTGTCACAGATGAAGACAGCGGGAACGGGCAATCAGCAGTTTGTAAATGTAGTGGACGAAGTAATGTGGATTGTAATAGAGAGGGAATACACTGAGGGCAATTATGAAACAGGTTATGTGGAGCAAGCCCTGAAGGATATGGGGATGGAATATTTTGCCATACAGCTTCAGGTACAAAGCCTGGGTGACGGTTACTATCGGCTGTACCATAATATTGTCACATGGAACTAAAGGACCATCAGTATTTTTTCCAACAGGACGGCAGCAGGAGAATCAGCATGGGAAACAGTTCCAGACGACCTGCAAGCATGTCAAATATCAGGATGCATTTGGAAAAAGGACTATAGATGGCGAAGTTTCTGGCGGGTCCCACCATCTCAAGTCCCGGTCCAATGTTGTTCAGTGTGGCGGCTACCGCCGTAAAGTTGGTGGTAAAGTCAAATTCATCTATTCCGATTAAAAGCACGGATGCAAACAGAATAATAAAATACACGGAAATAAACACATTGGTGGAGCGGAGCGTCTCGTGAGCAACGGGATGCCCGCTCATTTTTATTTTTTTAACCATGCGGGGGTGTACCATTAAGGAAAGCTCTTTATGTATGGATTTCACCAAAATTAAGAGGCGTGATATCTTGATGCCGCCGCCGGTACTGCCGGAGCAGGCGCCGATAAACATTAAAATCACTAAAATGGTCTTGGACAGTTGGGGCCAGACATCAAAATCCGTAGTGGAATAGCCTGTAGTAGTGATAATGGACCCCACCTGAAAGAAAGCGTGGCGCAGGGATTCCTGAATGGTGGGATAGAGCTTGTGAATATCCCAAGTGATTACGCAGGCGCTTGCAAGGATAATCAGCAGATAAAAGCGCACTTCCTCAATGGAGAACGCGTCTTTGAATTGTTTTTGAAGCAGACAGAAATAAACGGTATAGTTGATGCCGCTCAAAATCATAAAAAGGGTAATCATATTCTGCTGAAGAGGGGAAAAGCCTGCGACACTGTCATTATAAATGCCGAATCCGCCTGTGCCAATGGTGCCGAAACTAGTGGTAAGGGCGTTAAAAAGATTCATGCCGCACAGAAGAAATACAAAGACTGCTGCCAGCGAGATGCCGATATATAATTTATAAAGAATTTTTGCGGTATCTTTCACTTTGGGCACTAATTTGCCAACGGAGGGACCTGTACTCTCTGCACGCATCAGGTTAATATTGGAGCCGCCCATCAGAGGAAGAATGGCCATAATAAACACGAATACCCCCATGCCGCCAATCCAATGGGAAAAGCAGCGCCAGAAAAGGCTGGCATGACTTAAAGCCTCCACATTGGACAAAATACTAGCGCCGGTGGTAGTAAAGCCGGAAACGGACTCAAAAAGAGCATCGATAAAATGGGGTATTTCTCTGGTAAATACAAAGGGGAACGCCCCAAAGACACTCATAAAAGTCCAGCCCAGCGCCACGGAGGCAAAGCCTTCCCGCATATACAAATCAAAGCGTTTGGGGCGCTTTTTCTTTAATAAAAATCCGCATATGAAAGAAAGGAGCGCTGTGGCCAGATAAGCAAAGGAAGCCTGAAATTCCCCATAGCATATGCCTACCAGAGCAGGGAGCAGTAGAAAAGCGGATTCAAATTCCAATATCCATCCGATGATATATAAGACCATTGCTAAATTCATTCTGATACCGAACCTTTCTTAACTTTCCAGAATATCCTTGAAGGGTACATTCCCTCATCATACAGGACAACTTTCATATCTAACTGTTTAGCTGTCTGGACTACATACTTCACTACATCGAAATATGCTTTAGAAAGGTATGGGATTTCCTCAGGTATCCCAATCCGT
>WFLX010250522.1_pt1 | contig 12497 bp, 12 predicted proteins | sample 4967041 | NCBI WGS metagenome assembly WFLX01 (sample SAMN12857096, study PRJNA449069) | gut metagenome | isolation source: stool from male and female vole | host: Microtus ochrogaster | place: USA:Florida | collected 2017 | reverse complement strand
GCGGGAGCGTCTTACCGGCAGGCTTCGCCCGACGACGGACCGGATGCGATCCGGACGATGTATCGTGTCATGGAATCGAAATTCTCGGATAGCGCGATGCGTGAACGGCTCCTGGGCACGGGCCTACGGCCAATCGTGATAAGCAACATGCGCCACGACAACTTGTGGGGCACGTGCGGCTGCAGGAAATGCCGCGGCCGCGGTCAGAACAGGCTCGGCATCATCCTTGAGGCATTGCGGGCGGACTTATCCGATATTTCGGACGGGCCCATCGGAACCATGCGATAAGAACAGGAATCCCCGGCTGTGAGCATTGCGTTCACAGCCGGGGATTTTTTTCATCCTATTCATTTATTCGATATCGATGTCCGCGCAGCCCACCAAACGGCACGGACGCTCCCGGCCTCCGTGCGACGCCAGCAGTACGACCCGGATGCCCGTGAACGGCGCCAGCATAGCGGCATCGATGTCCACGGAATTGGTCTCCGACCTCGCGACGGCCAGGTACGAAAAGTCAATGGTGCGTCCTTCCACGAGGTAGGTATGCACGAACCCATAGCCTATGTCCGGCCATTCGATATGGACGCTCCCGTTACAAGTCTTGGTCGCTTTGATGTCCTGCATATCAGCCGCCTCCTTTCCAGGCAGCGCGTTCCGCGCGGCGCCTCGCCAGTTTTTCCATCCTTGACGCGGCGATTTCAGGNCGTACGGNCACGGCGGGCNTGCCGTTTCCCAGGCCCGCNCCNNTCNCNGNATTCTANGAACACNNACAGGTCNGCATNGTCCCGTATGANCCTGTTCGACTCNATATCNTACCACTCCGATAACGTCCNNACGGCCGTTTCCAGCATGNCCAGGATCTCCGGATGTCCGGCGCACCGCGCGGCGCTTCCGGCTATGTGCCGGCACGTAGAATACAGCAGCTCGTCGAGGTTGCGGGTACCGGCCTTGCGGCACGCGTACAGCCGCATGGCGATATGCGCCTCCCACCTCTCCTGCGACGTACGCCGCCTGTTCAGCGTCGTGCACGTAGGCGACGATGCCTCGCGCCTCCTATCCCACGTATAATACGGGAAATCCACGGCCACGGCCTTGCCGCAGCGGCTGAACACCGCCAGGCTGTGGCCGACTTCTTCCTCGGCAACGAACCCGCCCGGGAACCATTCCGTTCCCGCGAACATGGCCTCTTTCGCGAGCTCCGTCCGCTCCAGCTTGACGCACGCCGCCATATGGATCCTGTCGATCCCTGTAAGGAGCATCTCACCGACGTCGTATACGGCCGGAGAATTTCCGTCAAGGCCGGCATGTATGGCTTTCCTGGGCAGGATGCCGTTCGCGACGTCGTACGTACAGAGCGCGACGTCCGCTCCGGCGGCCTCTGCCGCCGACAGTAGGCTTCCGTACATCATGGGGTGCACGGTATCGTCGGAATCCGGGTAGGCCGCCCAGCCGCATCCTGTCGCCTCGAGCCCTGCGTTCCTCGCTGCCGACGGTCCGCCGTGCCCGATTCGCAGGTACTTGACGTTCCCGTACTCGCTATCGTACCACTGACCGACCGCCGGCGTATCGTCATCCGACCCATCGTCCACGAGGATTATTTCTACGGGTACCGTGGACGCCAGGATCGAATCCAGGCACCTCGGGAGCCACGGCGCCGCGTTCCATGCCGGCAGCACGACGGAAACCCGGCACGTGCCTCCGTCCTGGGACGCGTAAGAAAAACTGGTTTCCCCGGAACGGATGACGGCATCGTACCTGCCGTGGTCGAAACCGTAGCCTTCGGCAAGATACGTACCGTCCTCGCGCATGCGGGGTACCCTCAAGACCGGGTCCTCCGTCTCGCCTACGACGCGCATGCCCCCGTCCGTGATTTCGTACAGGACGTACAGGTCGCACTTGCCTTCATGGCAGAACGATACGGCCGTACAACCACCGAAAGACCGTCTAAATGATAATTTTATGGCGTCGCCATTTTTTACGCCGATCATGCTTTCACCTGCCTTGTTATTTAATCCCTCGCGAACAGGTCGCGGGTATATATCGTCGTCTCACGGGTTTCCGCCAAGACTTCGTCCATCCGGTTCGCGACGATGACGTCGCACCACTCGGCGAACGCGTGCATATCCTGGAACACCGTGTGGCCCATGAACGTGTCTATGTCTCCCAGGGCGGGTTCGAATACGGCGATATCAGCGCCCAGACGCCCGAGCTCCAGCATCACGTCCATGACGGCGCTGCACCTGAAGTTGTCGGATCCGGATTTCATGGATAATTTATAAATGCCGACGCGCGGCGGCCGCCCGGCATCCTTCGGCGCGGACGCCATGATNTCGGCCGCGATGAAGTCCTTGCGCAAGGCGTTCGACTCGACTACAGCTCCCGCCAGCNTTCCCGGAACGTGCCCATAATCCGCCAGCAGCTGTTTCGTGTCCTTCGGCAGGCAATACCCGCCGTATCCGAACGACGGGTTGTTGTAATGATCCCCGATCCGCGGATCCGCGCATACGGCCGATATGATCCCCCGGGAATCGAGGCCCCTCGCCATCGCGTAATTGTCCAGTTCATTGAAATAGGCCACCCGCATCGCCAGATAAGTGTTGGAGAAGAGCTTGACCGCCTCCGCCGACGTGCTNTCCATGACGAATATCCGTGCGTCCGGTTTTTCGGACGCGTCCCGCAGGACTGCCGCGAACCGCTCCGCATTGGCCACGCTGGACGGGTCATCCATACAGGCCCCGACGACGATGCGGCTCGGATGCAGGTTGTCGTACAGCGCCTTCGATTCCCTGAGGAACTCCGGGCTGAACAGNATGTCCATGCNGGGCCGGCTGGCCCGCGCGGACCTCGTGAACCCCGTCGGGACCGTCGACTTGATGACGGCCGGCGCGGCCTGTCCGGCATCCCGCATCGCGTCGAGGACGCCTTCGACGGCGCGCATGTCGAACCCGCCGGACTCAGGGTCGTAATTCGTCGGCACGGCTATAATGACGAAGTCTATATGTTCCGACGCATACGCCGCCGGATCGCAGGTCGCCCTGAGCCGCTCACCACAACGGGCGAGCCGTTCCGGTATCATCCCGTCCTTGAACGGACATATGCCGCGGTTCACGGCATCGACGCGGCCTGCATCGACGTCTACGGCTATGACCTCGTGGTCCGCCGCGAGCATCGTCGCGAGCGAAAGCCCTACGTACCCGAGGCCGGATATAATGAATCTCATGGTGCATCATCTCCGTTTCCATGCTCCTGCATCTCTTTTAAGAACCCTGCGATCCTGCCGTCCTTCTCTATGTACCGGTTGCANCCATGCAGCCGCGGCGATATGATCCTGTCGAAATGCGACAGGTAAGCGTTTCGCTTACCATCGCTGTACTGGTTCACGATAAATCCGGCCACCATGTACTCCGTAAGCTCCCGTACAGACGGATTNCCGTAATCCAGCGGAAAGGAGCATACGCCGAACCACGCGTCCCACAGGTTCTTCGCGCCCTTGTACCCGAACGTGCTCATGCTGCCGACGGTTGCCCGGTTGCGCTTATCCCATGCATACACGGCGTCCCGTACGTAAGCGATCTTCTCCGCATACGAATACAGCGTCATCGTATAACCGATATCGTTGTAATGCCGCCGCGGGCAGACCCCTTCCGGAATCTTGCGGTAGATATCCGTCCGCATGATCTTGTTCCACAGCGCGACGAAGAAGATGTTCCCGGNGTCGTGCCTGACCGAATGCATGACGGTCTCCTCATACGTGTATACGACGGGCCTGCCGGCGTCCCCTCCGTGCCGGAGGGGATACGACACGGAACCGACGCCGTCCAGCGTCCTCACGTGCGACACGGCCACNTCAGCGCCCGACGACATGACGGCCCCATAAAGATGCTGCAGCATGTACGGGTGCAGGACGTCGTCAGCGTCAGCCATCATCGTCCATTCCGTAGAAACGCGGGACAGGCCCCGCATCCTTGCTTCCGCCGGGCCGCCGTTCGGCCCCGACACGACGCTGATGCTCTCGTACCTCTCGGCGTACCAGGCGCAGACGGACATGCTCTCATCCGTAGATCCGTCGTCGGACAGCACGACCGCGGTCTTGTGGAACGACGACGCCAGGATGGAATCCAGCAGCCTGGGCAGCGCATATGCGGCGTTGTACACCGGTATGACCACGGTCACTTCGGAATGTACGTCTGGTACGGGCCGCTCGGGGCGGCATTCATGCCGTCCGGAAAACGCGGACAGGCTATACCCGCCGTCGCCGTTCCGTACGTATCCGAAGGCCTCGTATACGCATCCGGGCTCGAACGCATCGGACACGACGTGCCACACCTCGGATTCCGTGGCGAGCTCCCGCGTCCCGTCCCCGCAGACCAGGTATATCCGGTACAGGTCGCACGGATGCGCGTGCTGCANCGACAGTGACGTCTTTCCGCCGTATGATTCCAGGAACCGCATCCCGATGGCCTCCATGCCAGGGACCATGTCCTGCATGTAATAGGCACGGCTGTACCGCAGCGGCATCCCGTTTTCGGAAAACAGGCCCATGCGCAGTCCGACGGCACCGGCCGGCAGGTTAGCCGTGGCTCTTCCGCCCGGAGCATCGGACACGTGCTGCATGGTAAAATCGGGCATGACCGCGAACAGCGCGCACGCATTGGACCGGCCGCCGTCCGGCCATCTCACGTCGAATCCGGATTCCGAGAACGATATCTCGAGTTCTTCTTTCATATCTGTCTTACGGNCGCCCATCGTTATTCGCCTCCGCCTGCTGGACCGGCTCCCGCAGCGCGTCATGCAGCCACGTGCTTACGAGCTTCGACACGGTAGTATCTCGCTCGACNGCCAGNTTCTTCAGTGCCTTCTTATCGGATCTCGACAGTACGATCGTCATAGACGTCTTCTCATCGCCCATGTAGCATCCCTTCCTTTCATTGTACGTTTGCACGTGTATCATTATACCAGTGTAAACGTAAAATAGCAATACGTNAAACGGCCAAGCTGGAACGATTAGTTCNGNCTTGGCCGTTTTTTTTTTATTTGTCTGCAGGGGATATCAAACGACGCTCTTGCCGTCCTCGTTCTCCTTGGGCCTGGCATTGTTCGCATCGGTCTCGGCCATGGCCTGCCGCATCGCGATGAGCTTGCTCGGATCGACGGTCTTCTCCGTCGACGCCTTCATGTCGGCGTTCTTCCTGGCCTGATCGCTGACCGCTTTCTCAGCCGCATCGGTACCAGTGNCATCTGCAGCAGGGGCACCGGTGNCAGCATTAGAAACGCTGTCCGTCGGTTCCGTAGCCCCCGCGGCAGCGCCTGCAGCCGGAGCGCCGTCCGTGCCTGCCGTAGGCTCGGAANCCGTATCCTTCTTCTGGGTGTCGTCCGCAGGCGCCGTAGCATGGGTAGCCGTAGTATCCTTCTGGTCCCCGTCGCCGGTCTTCTGGGCCGTATCAGCGGTCTTCCCGTCGCCTTCGGACTGCTTTCCAGCATCGGCCTTCTTGTCCGTACCGGTTTCCTTGCCGTCACCTTCGGACTGCTTGCCGTCGCCGGTCTTCTGGGCCGTATCGGCCGTCTTTCCGTCGTCTCCGGACTGCTTGCCGGCATCCTGCTTCTTCGCGGCCGCCCTTGCGCGCTTCGCGTCCTCGGCAGCCTTGGCGTCCCGCTCGGATGCCTGCGCCTCGACGGAAGAGATGACGTCCTCCGTGCTGGGCCCGGACGGGCCGGCAAAACGCTGGGACATCTTGTCCATGAGCTCGGACTGCTTGGCCATCGTATCCTGCATGGCCTTCATGGTTTCCAGCATATGCTCCTGCATCTTGAAGATCATGGCTGCCTGGGACGTAGCGAAATCCTTCGCGCCTTCGGACATCTTGGTGGATTCGGGATCGGATACCGTGTCCTTGAACTGCTGCGCGACGGCCTCTTTATCCTTGGCGTTCTCGGGCTTCTGGTTGTCCTTCCGCGCCGAAGCGATGTCGTTGCGGATATCGTTGTACACGTCCTTGACCCACATGATGGGATGCACGCGCTTGAACACAGCCCTGCCGACGGCTCCTCCGATGACGACCGCCGCGCCGGCAGCCTTGCGGATCGTGCCGCCTGCGCCGCGGCGTCCTTTCTCCGCATGTTCCTTCTCGCCCTCAGAGGAACCGGACACCGTATGGTCCTTGTTCCCGATCTTCGATTTGATGCCGGAGAATATGCCGCCCACCGGGGACCGGTGCCCCATCCCTGGCCTGTCGCCGAACCCGGCGCCGCCGGTCAGCAGGCTCTCTTCCAGGTCGTTGAACTGCCGCGCGGCCTCGGCTGCGATCTTCGCATGGCGGTCCCGCTCCTTCCGGAACGACCTGCCGATCCACCAGGTACGGATCGTTCCGTCCTTCGTCTTGGACAGGTAGCTCGAGATATCGGACATGGCCTTGACGGAAGCATTCGTTTCCTGGATCAGGCTGTTCACCAGGAGCGTCTTGCAGCCCATCTCGTACTCAGACTGCGATATGAGATGCTCCTCGAGCATCTTCTTCAGCTTTTCCATGTTCGCCATGTACGCTTCCTTATGGGCATCGGCACTGCCGCCCCCACTGTTGCCGTTGCTGCCGCCGTTGCTGGAAGACTGGCCCTGGTTCCCATTGCCCTTCTCGCCGTCCTTCTTGCCGCTGTCCTTGCCGTCGGACCGACCCTGTCCGTCCGGTCCGGCATCCTGGGCGCCTTCTTCTTCTTTATCGCCGTCCTCGCCGGCAGGCTTTCCGTCCTCTCCGGCATCGTCCGCATGTGGGGGCTGCCCGGTACCGTCCTGCTTGCCGTCGGCCTTCTTTTTCTTCGCCTCTTCGTCTGCGGCGGCCGCTGCTTCGGCATCCGTATCCCGGACAGGCTTCTTAGCGGTATCTTTGTTTGCAGCGGTCTCGGACTTAGGCTCGTCGGCGTCCTTCGGTCCGGATTTTGGCCCGTCCTTACCGTCGCCGTCATCGGCGGCAGGCACGTCCTTCGGATCGTCTTTCGGCCCGTCCTTACCGTCACCGTCATCGGCGGCAGGTTCCGCCGGTTGGTCGCTCTTCTGCGGGTTCCCATCATCCTTGCCTGTATCGGCATCGTCCGCAGGACCGTCGCTGCCCGATACAGGCTGTCCTTCGGCCGCGGGTCCCGTCTTTCCGTCCTTTGCATCAGAAGCCTGCACGCCCGTGTTGCCGTCCGCCACGGCCGGCAGCTGCGTGCCCGTGTCCATGTTCTCCATCACGGACTCTGCGAGTTTCCGGAACCGTTCCTGCTCGTACTGGTACCGGACAGGATAGTTGTTCCGGAACGCCTGGTTCCTGTCCATATCCTGCAGGTCTTCCGACAGCTCGATCGTGGAATCCTTGGAAAAGGCTTCCTTCAGCGCTGCCATGCTCATGGGCTCGCCGTAGACCATGACGGCCTTGCCGTTCTTCTTGACGGACATGATGTCTTCCTGATTGGTATAGATCTGGTTCAGGATGGCATTGCGCTTATCGTCGTCGGTCTGGCAGCCTGCGGCCTTGAAAAACGGCCCCAAGGCGTTCTCTTTCAGCAGCAGCCCGTCGATCGTCTGCCTGCCGAGGGCTGCCAGCGAGACGCCTTCGCATCCGTTTTTGGAAAGGTATTCGAGCTCGTCCTTTATGAACTTGGAAACGCTCGCTTTCGGTTGTTTCGCCATAACTGTCGTTCTCCTTCCTGCCGCGCGCTACAGGGAAATGCCGAACGAATCGTCGAGCTTTTCCACCGCGTCGCGGCCTTCTGACATCGCGTCCGCCAGCTTCTTGCTGGCCGTGCGCTGTACGGTCTTCTTCTCATGGTAGACCTTCGTGCTGTCGCGCAGGGCCTCGATGGCCTTTTCGAACTTGGCGTGAGACTCGGCCATCTTCCCCATGGCGTGCACCATGCCGTGCGGCTCGTATCCGCATTCCTTCATCCGCTGGGCGCGCGCATGGCTGGCTTTGAGGGATTGTCCTATAGCACCCATATCGATCCTCCTTCTGTACCGTCATAAAAACAGCCCGGACCAGGATTTCTTTTCCTGGCCCGGGCGCCGCAGTCCGTCAACCGCCGAGCTCAGGGTCCTCGACACTCGCTCCGATATCCTTGCCGTCGCCTTCCCGTTCCGCCGTGAGTTCGGCATAGGCAGCCTTCAGGCTGGGCGTCTCCGCCTTCTCGGCGACGCTCGCTGCCAGGCTCTCCATCGGGCCGGCCTTGTCCGCTGCGGGCTGGCCGATGGCCACCTGGGCGGATTTTCCGGCGAAGAGGCTAACGTCCTTCGCGTATCCCGCGGCGGACTTGACCGCCGTATCGACGGCGTCCCTTACTTCCTCCACGGTCTTGGGCCGCACCTGCGTCATGTCTTCGAACGACGCGGCCGGCATGTTCTGCATCATGTTGGTCCTGTCTGCCATATCTGTAATCGTCCTCCTGTTCCGTCAGCCGATGCCGGGCTGGTAGTCGGCCTGCGCGCAGAGGCCGTCCATGCCGTCGGGCATGTTCTCGTTCGCCTTCTCGGCGATGGCTTCCATGGCCGCGGCCGGCGATTCTGCCTTGTCGACGGCATCGGCCAGCTCGTTCACGGTACCGCCTGCCTGCGCGACCGTGACAGCGGCCTTCGCGGCGGTCCCTTTCGCGGCATTGCCGATCATGCCGCCGATGGACTTGAACAGGTTCCCGAACATTTCCTTGGCGCGTCCGAAAAACCCGCCCTTCTTAGGATCGGAGCACAGGATCGCAACCGTCCCCGCGCCGAGGGCGATCTTGCCGGTGGTAGACTTGACGAACTTCCCGCCGAGCTTGAGCGCGTTGGCGCCCAGGCTCATGACGGAGCTCGCCACGCCTCCGGCCACTGTGAGGAGCGATGACGCTCCAGTGATCAGACCCATACGGAGGCCCTCCTCTCATTCATATTCTTAAAGCGTATCGGCATCATTCGCCGAACTCGAAGCCGGCGTCCTTCTCGGCCTGCTTGGTAGCCTCGACGTCCTTGTCGGCGTTCTTCTCGGCCCCGGTAAACGTCGCGACGCCTTCTGCCATGTAGGACTGCAGGTTCATGGTCACTTCTTCCTTCGCAGCCTCGCCGTGCACGTCCTCCTTGAAGCCCTTGCCGATTTCGTCCTGGTGTCCATTCAGGTACTCGGCCGAATTCATGTAGATCTGCGTAGCGGCTTCGAGGCCCGCGTCGCCCTTGAACACGTCGCGGTATTCGCCGAGCTTGGCGAACAGGTCGCCAGGGCCTTCAAAGGTCATGACATCGCTGACGAGCTTGCCGTACGATTCGCGCTGATCGGCCAGGCTGCCGTCGCGCTCGCTGANCNGGCTGTCGTNCAGCTCCTTGGTCATGCCGTACATATTGCCCTGCGTGGCGTCGACCATGCGGCCCAGGTCCTTGATCTCGTCGTCGGAGAAACCGGCTTCAGCCAGTGCTTCCTTCCGGGCTGCGCCGTTNCCGTACTTGCCCATCCAGATATCCACCGCGGTGTCCTTCATCTTCTCGTAACGACCATCGGGGCCGCCGTCCATGATCATCTTGAGGTCGTCGTTGCTGAGCGTGACGTGATCATAGTCCAGGCCCGTACCGGCGGTCGGAACCTCGGTTTCGGCACTCGCCGTTTGCTCCGTGTCGCCGTGAGACGTCTCGAATGCCTTCGCGGACGTATCGACGCCACGCACAGTCTTGTCCAGATCCGCCAGGTCGGAAGTGAGAGACCCGTCCCACATGTTCTCATATGTGCTCGGATCCATGTACTTGTTAAGGAGGTCCTTGTCCCCGGTCTCCAGAGCATCATTGATCGCCGTGATCATGAGCGTGCTCTTCGACACGGAATACGCACCATAGTCGGCAAGGAAGTCATTCATCCTGTCCACTGTCCCCGGATCGAGCTCATCCTTATGGTCGAGCAGCATATCATACAGCATGCTCTCGGCCTCTTCACCGCTATAACTCGGAACCTCGTCGAGGCCGTTGCGCTCTGCATAGGACTTCAGGTAATCGTCCGTGTCGCGGATGACCGTACGGGACTCGACGCCGGACTCGTTCTCGTACTGGCCCTGGGCCTCGCGCGCGTCCACGTTGCAGATGTCCTGGACGAGCGTCTGGAACTGCCCGCCGTAAGCACCTGCCACCAGGTCGTCCATCGTATCCTTGGAGAACAGGTCGGTCATGTAGTCCTGGTAGTCCTCCAGGCTGATCGTGCCGTTCTCGCGCAGCATGTCCAGCTGCATCATCACGTTGCCCATGGCCTGCATCTCGGTATCGCCCATACGCTCGTTGGCGCCGATGATCTCCCAGCCACCGTTCAGCCTGAAATCGCCGGCGTCACCGACGCCCGTGATTGCTGCGTAGACCTGGTCGAACTTCTCCTGGGAATCGCCGAGGTCGATGCCGTTGTCCTTCATCCACTGCATGCGCTGCATGAGCGCGTCTTTCTCGGCACTGTCATACTCCGCGTGCTGCTTGGTCGCGGCGCTGTCGCCGTACCATTCCGTCATGAGCGCGTTGTACTCGGTCAGCGTGCTGGTTTTATGGATGGTAGTTGTCTTCTTGTCTGCCATGCTTATTTGCCTCCTATTGCTTGTAGATTATGTTCCCACGTACCTGTTCCGGCGCGCTTATATATAATATATAGGCTCGCCCCGTTTTTGTCAATACCCCGCATCGAAATCGGGGCCGCCCGCTTCGTGGGCCTGTTCCCTGGAGCCCTGCATGGACCGCCGCATCGCGTCCAGCTTCGGCGTCCGCGTGCGCGCGGACGGCTTCGGGTCGTCGTACAGCTGGGGGCCGTCGTAACCCATGTTCCGAAGCGCCGCCCGGGCCTGTGCTGGGTTCGACGCGTACCTCTGCTTGACTTCCCAGATCTCGGCGTCGGAGACGTGTTCTTCGCCGGGGATCCCGTACTCGTCCATTTCCCTGCTCATGGTGCCTTACCTCCTTCCTTCAGGATGTCATCTCGACGGGCCGCTGAGCTGCCTGTCCATCTCCCGTTCGTCCGTGCGCTGCATCTCGCGGTACATGGCCGCCAGCGTAGGCGTCATCGGCTTCGGTTCCGGCGTCAGGACCGGCGGCCTCGCCGGCACGTACTCGTGTCCGACCACCGCGCCGGCCAGCGTGCCCGTCCCCATGGCAAGCTCGTCCAGGCCGTCGTTGATGCGATACGACTTGATGTCCACGACCTTGCCGGCCGGCATAGGCTGCGCCTTCGCCGGACCCTGCTTCTGTTCCTCGGGCTGGTCCTCGTCCTCCGGTACGATGTACGATCCAGATGGGACGGACTCTTCCAGATGGCGCTGCGTACCCTCCGTCTCAGGTTCGGTTTCAGGACCGTCGGCCTCTTTCTCGCTTTCATCGAAATCGGCCGCCATGGCGCCGAGCATGAAGCTGTCGGCATAGCCTTCGGGACTGTCCTCGGGTACGGTCTTTCCGTCTTCTTCGGATACGGCATCTTCGCCGGTTTTTTCTTCCGTAAGCGCCGCCTCTTCGCCGTCGGACAGGATGCCGTCGGCGCCGCCGGATTCCAGGCCGTCCTCGTCGTCTTCCTGGTATTCCCCGTCATCCTGCCGCCCGAGGACCTCGCTCCTGAGCAGCATGCCACCGGTCCCCGCCCCGGGTTCCGTGCCGGGCGCGATGCCGTCCGCGCTCTCGTAACCGTACTTGTCGGCGAGCTCCGTGGCATCCCGCACGGCTGCTTCCGCGGCCATCCGCTCCGCGTCCTCGGACCCGTACGCCTCGGCCCCTTGCATCAGCTCCGACGGGTTCCCGCCGGATATCTGGTCCAGGCGCCTTATGTATTCCGCTTCGCTCAGGCCCTCCGCGTCCTGCTGGAGCCGCAGGAACGCCTCGTACTGCCGCATGACGGCAAGGTCCTGCTCGGAATCCCGGAACGCTCCGTATCCGGATCCTGTATCCATAGGCCGGCCTCCTTTCCTGCCCGTGTCGATGGGCATGCTTTCTGCCATATAATTATATACGTCCCGCCGCGATTCGTCAAGCATGGGCGGCACGCCGTCCCGGAAACCGCTCCGGGAACGCCGGTAGGGCCGTCCCGCCCCACGGCGGGCATCCGGGAGCCGCCGCCGGTATGGAACGGCGCGTTCCGCGCGCCTATGGCCGCGCACGGCAAAAGCCGCCCCCGGGCATGGCCCCGAAAGGCCAGCCGGGAACGGCTCTTTATCGCGTCATGTAATTACTGCTGCCCTTCCGCGCTCCGGCGGATGTTCTCCGCGACGATGCCCGCGTACTCCATGATCTCGCCGGCGAACTGATGGTCGTGGTCGAACCGCCGGATCAGGTACGGGAACTCCAGCACCATGCGCTTCAGGTCGCGCACGGCCCGGTTGCTGAGGCAGTGCATCTCGAATTCTTTCTTCCCGTCCGCGGTGCCGTACCAGTCGTTCATGGACAGGATCTTCATGTACGAGTCGTTCATCATGGCCATCAGCTCGCGTATGCTCTGGCTGTAGTCCATCCCGGGGATGCCGAACCGGAGCTCGTTCATGCTCTCGTCCCAGTAAGG
>WFLX010022219.1_pt1 | contig 12497 bp, 11 predicted proteins | sample 4967041 | NCBI WGS metagenome assembly WFLX01 (sample SAMN12857096, study PRJNA449069) | gut metagenome | isolation source: stool from male and female vole | host: Microtus ochrogaster | place: USA:Florida | collected 2017 | reverse complement strand
TATGCCGGCAAATATCACCAGCGCGAGGGTGAAGCCGAGGGCGGTGGATACAGCATAAACGAGCGACTGGAGATAGGTGAGGTCTTTCTGGATGACAAGGATGGCTACGCCGAGCACGGCGCAGTTGGTGGTGATGAGGGGGAGGAAGACTCCGAGGGCTGCGTAGAGCGANGGATTNATCTTCTTGAGGATGATCTCGAGCATCTGCACAAGGGCGGCGATGACAAGGATNAAGGCGATGGTCTGCATGAAGCCGAGCGAGAGAGGAGAGAGAATGAAGTATTGGAGGAGCCATGTGACNGTGGTGGAGAGAGCCATNACGAAGGTGACGGCCGCTCCCATGCCTATGGCGGAGGTGACGCTGCGCGACACGCCGAGGAAGGGGCAGATGCCGAGGAACTGGGANAAGACTATATTGTTGACAAATATAGCTGTNATNACTATGGAGAGGTATTCAAGCATGGTGGCGGGTCTTTAGAAAATTGAACAGCGCGATGAGAAAGCCGAGGGCGATGAATGCTCCAGGAGCAAGCACGAAGAGGAGGGCTCCATAGGATTCGGGGAAAACCGGGAGGCCGAATACGCTCCCCGAGCCGAGAAATTCGCGCACGGAGCCGAGCAGCGTGAGCGCGATGGTGAAGCCGAGCCCGATACCGAGGCCGTCGAAAAACGACTCCATGACCGAATGGCGCGAGGCAAAGGCTTCGGCACGGCCGAGGAGNATNCAGTTGACCACGATGAGGGGGATGAAGATGCCCAGAGTGGCGTCGAGAGCGGGGAGGTAGGCCTTCATAAGAAATTGCAGCAGTGTGACGAAGGTGGCGATGACAACGATATAGGCCGGGATGCGCACCTTGGAGGGGACAAGCGACTTGATGGCCGCGATGGCCATGTTGGAGCAGACGAGCACGCCGAGAGTGGCGAGCCCCATGCTCATGCCGGTGATGGAGCTGCCGGTGGTGCCGAGGGTGGGGCACATGCCGAGGAGCAGCACAAANGTAGGATTTTCGGTAACGATACCGTTATATAATATACGGAGCGGTTTCATGGGCGGAGCTGTTGGGATTTGACAAACGCCTCGTGGGCACGGCGGATAGCGTCGAGAAAGGCGCGCGAGGTGATGGTGGCGGCGGTTATGCCGTCGATTTCGCCCCCATCCTTAGCTACGGCGAGCGACGGGGAGGGGGTGAGGCCTATGACGGAGCGATGCCCCTCCGGGAGGCGGAACCACTCCTCCATGCGTGCCCCGAGACCGGGAGTCTCGCCATGGGAGAGGACCGAATAGCCTGTCACCACCCCGGCGGCGTCGAAGCCGACCATCACGGAGATGTCGCCCGAAAAGCCTTCATGCGAAACGCTCTCAACGGCCATGCCCACGAGCTCGCCGCCCATAGTGGCGGGATAGACAAGGAGCGAATCGGCCCCGACAGCCACGCGGAAGCCCTCGGCAGAAGGGTCATTGTCAAACGGCGGGACGACCGAGCCGATGGCGCGGACCTTGACCATGCGGGCAGCCTCGTCGACCCGATCCTGAGTGAAGAGCTTCACGCCGCCGAGCAAAGCGCCGGCCACGACTGAAATCACGCCCAGCGATAGAATCATCGACCCGAGAGAATTGCGCGTCATGCGGCCCTCCTTTCTCCGAAACGCTTCGGCTTGATATAGCGGTTGATGAGCGGCGTGACGCCGTTCATTATCAGTATGGCGAAGGAAACACCCTCGGGATATGAGCCCCAGAGGCGGATAATGACGGTGAGTAGGCCAATCATCACGCCGTAGACAATCATGCCGGCGTGGGTCATGGGCGAAGTCACGTAGTCGGTGGCCATAAACACCGCCCCGAGCAGCAGACCGCCCGAAAGGAGCTGAAACAGCGGGTCGGCACCGACGCAGAGAGAGAAGAGAGCCACCGTTAATAGTATAGACACCGGGATATGCCAGGTAATGACACGGGTGACAAGCAGATATCCCAGCCCGAGGAGTAGAGCCGCGGCGCTCACCTCGCCCAGGGAGCCGCCGGTGAGCCCTACAAGCTCGTTGGCATAGTCAATCGCCACTGCCCCGCCCTCTTTAGCGACCGAGAGAGGGGTGGCGCCGGTGACAGCGTCGAGCCACTGCGAGCGCGACTCTATCGGCAGCGGCCACACAGTCATCTGGGCCGGGAAGGAGATGAGGAGGAACACGCGGCCCACAAGAGCGGGATTGAAAATGTTGCAGCCCAGGCCGCCAAACGACATTTTGCCCACGCCTATAGCCACCAGCGAGCCCGCGACGACCATCCAGAGCGGCAGGCATGAGGGGAGGTTCATAGCCAAGAGGAGGCCGGTGAGGAGCGCGGCGCCGTTGGCTATATCGGGACGCCGTCCAAACATCCAGCGCTCTATGGCATATTCGAAAAACACGCATGACACCACGGCCACAGCAGTGACAGCAGCCGCCCCGATGCCGAAAGCCCAGAGGCCACANAGCAGCGCGGGAATGAGAGCCACCACAACGCGCCACATGGCCCCGGAAACGGTGCGTCGGGTGTGGATATGGGGCGGGAGGGATATAACAAGGAGTCTATTGAGCATCACTTCATCAATTTAAGTCTTTATGGCTTGCGGCGCGAAGAGAGGACGGCGCGCTTGCCCACACGGAGCCAGTCGGCCAGCGGACGGGAGGAGGGGCAAACATAGCTGCAGGAGCCACACTCTATGCAGTCGGTCACACCGTCGGCCTGCGCGTCGGCATACATGCGGCGCGAGGAGAGATTGGCGAGGAGGTAGGGCTGAAGACCCATCGGGCAGGCTGTGACGCACGAACCGCAACGGATACAGGGCTTTACCGGCGCCCTCATCGCCTCGGCCTGAGGGAGAGCGAGCAGCCCGGAGAGACCTTTGACCACCGGAGCGTCGAGCACCTCGGCCGCGCGCCCCATCATAGGACCGCCGAGCACAATCTTGCCGGTGTCGTCGGGCACTCCCCCGGCCAGGTCGGCCAACGCTTCGAGCGAATCGCCAATGGCCACGAGATAGTTGCCCGGACGCGACATGGAGGGGCCTGTGACGGTGACCACGCGCTCCATGAGCGGCTCGCCATAGGCCACAGCCCGCCAGAGAGCACGCGCGGTTGCAACATTCTGAATCACAGCACCCACAGAGGCCGGAAGAGCCCCGGAAGGGATTTCGCGGCCCATCACGGCGCGCACAAGCTGCTTCTCGCCGCCCTGGGGGTATTTGACCCTCAGCACAGCCACCTCTACCTGCGGCCAAGGGGCGGCAGCGCGGCGGATTGTTTCGATGGCGTCGGGCTTATTGGCCTCTATGGCTATGACACACCGGAGAGCTCCTGCAGCCCGCATGAGCAGCAGCGCACCGCGCACCACCTCCTCGGGCCACGCGAGCATAAGAGCGTGGTCGCAAGTGAGATATGGCTCGCACTCGGCTCCATTGACTATCAGGCAATCTATTTGCGCCTCGGGGGGCGGAGAGAGCTTGACGTGGGTGGGGAAGGCCGCGCCGCCCATGCCAATGAGTCCGGCCGACGAGGCAATGCTGCGGATCTCGGCCGAGGAGAGAGCTTCCAATTCCTTGTCGGTGAGGAGGAGAGAGGTGGAATCGCGCTTCGCATTGTCNGCCTCATGGTCGGCNNNNGAGGCNGTGACGGTGACACAATCGGCCATCGAGCCAGAGGAGGTGCGCACCGGCGAGAGCGCCGTGACAGTGCCCGAGATGGGGGTGTGGACCGGAGCAGAGACAAATCCGGAGGCGTCGGCCACAAGCTGTCCGCGCTCCACGTGCTGCCCCTTCTCCACTACGATGCGGGCCGGAGCGCCGATGTGCTGGCTCACGAGGAGTCTCACGCACCCGGGCAGTGGCGCCGGAGAGATGCGGAAGCCGGCAGTGAGCTTGTGGTGAGGTGGATGGATGCCACCCTTAGGGAATGTAAGATGTGAACGGAAGAGCTTCATATCTGATGGGCAGTGGCTTCGGGGAAGTTAATCTTATGGATAGCATCGGTGGGACATACGTCGACACACTTGCGGCAGAGCTTGCAGCGCAGCGGGTCGATGCGCGCCATGAAGCCGGAGAGGGAGATGGCACCGTGGGGGCAAGCCTTGACACACTTGCCGCANCCGAGACAGGCNGCCTTGCACTCCTTCACGGCCACCGGGCCGCGCTCGGGATTGGAGCACGCCACCCACACCCGCATGCCGCGCGGGCCGCGGGGATAGACNGCTATGATGCCGCGCGGACAGGCCGATTCGCAAGCCGCGCAGCCGGTGCAACGCTTGTCGTCGATTACCGCAAGGCCGGTCTCGCGGTCGATATGGATGGCNCCAAACGCACAGGCCTCCACGCAGTCGCCGCAGCCGAGGCAGCCGTAGGAGCAGAGCGTCTCGCCGCTCCCCACCGCAGCAACGGCCGCACACGAGCGAGGTCCGTCGTAGAAAGCCACCTTGGGGCGACAGGCCGAGACTCCGGCACACCTGAGCACCGCAACGCGTCTCACCGCCCCCGCGGCATCGAGCCCCACTATGGAGGCTATCTGTTTCATAGCCTCCTCCCCGGCTCCGGGACACGAGAGGGAGGAGAGGGAAGAGGCCGAGGCACAGGCCACAGCGAAATCGTGGCACCCGCTCCGGCCGCATCCGCCGCAGTTGGCGCCNGGCAGNAGCTCCTCNATGAGGGCTATGCGGGGGTCTTCATCGACATGGAACCGCCGGGCCACTCCATAGAGCAGGGCGGCCGAGAGCACCCCGAGTCCGCCAAGCACTGCCACACATATAAGTATTTCAGTCATAATCAACAATTTTCCAAACCACNCCGCCTGTCAGACGACCGCGCAAGAGATAGAGAAGGAGCAGGCACAATCCGGCCGCTGCGAGAGCTCCGAGAGCCATCAGCGGCTCAGAGCCGCCGGCAAGGTCAACGAGCCATGCGCCGGCAATGAGCGAGAGGAGCGGAGCCACGGTAAAGAGCCATATCGCTCGGAAGCGGGCGCGCGGCGCAGCGACGACCTCAACTTCGGCACCCACATGCAGCTGCCCCGGGCCGGTGATAGAGACTCTGACGGTGCGGTCAGCGTCGCCACCGCACACCGCAGCCAGGCGGCAGCCCCCGCAGTCGCCCCCTGAAAGGAGCCGCAAGAGGGCTGAATGCGAAGAGATTCGCTCCACCACTGCCTTATGAATCATCGATTCTTCCATTGCAGCCCAAAATTACGGAAATTTTTCCACAATCGGCAACTCTTCCGTCAAATTTTTGGTCGGGGAGCGATAAATCATTATTTTTGTCGGTCACAATAAGAGAAACTATGTCAACCATCTATTTTGCCGGAGGATGTTTCTGGGGCACAGAGCATTTCTTCAAGAAAATCAAAGGAGTGGAGGCTACCGAGGCCGGATATGCCAATTCGGTGGTGGAGTCGCCCACATATAAAGAGGTGTGCACGGGCGCAACGCATGCCGCCGAGACAGTGAGAGTGGACTACGACCCCGAGCAGGTGACACTCCCCTTCCTCATCCGACTCTATTTCATGACCATCGACCCTACGTCGGTCAACCGTCAGGGAGGCGACCACGGCACCCAGTACCGCACCGGCATCTATTACACCGACCCGGCGCAAGAGCCTGTAATCAGGCAGACGGTCGCAGAGCTTGCCGCTGACTACTCCGCGCCTATCGCCGTGGAAATCAAGCCGCTCGAAAACTTCTATCCGGCCGAAGACTACCACCAGGACTATCTCGACAAGAATCCCGGCGGATATTGCCACGTTGACCCGCGGCTCTTCGCTATAGCCAAGGGAGCGACCGACCCCGACGCACCGGCCAACAACAAGTAATGGCAGAGCACAACGCAATCGGCGCCTGGGGCGAGAACGTAGCCCGGGAGTTTCTCATCGGCAAAGGCTACGCGATAGTCGACACCAATGTGAGGTTTGGCCACAATGAGCTCGACATCGTGGCAATGCACCACGACCGCATAGTGTTTGTGGAGGTGAAGACCCGCACCAACGAAGCCTTTGACCCTCTGGAAGCCATTGACCGCAAGAAGATTCTCCACCTGAGCCGCGCCGCGGATGCATATGTGAGGGCCTACAATATCCCCCATGAGGTGCAGTTTGACGTGGTGGTGGTGACCGGCACCCCCGAAACCGGGCCTGAGATAGAGCACTACCCCGACGCATTCATGCCCCCTCTCACNGGGGCGAGATANCAACNTATAAATCAACAAAAACCATACATAGAAATGAAAGCAACTGACCTTATCAAATCGGCGCTCTGCATAGCCATGCTCGCCGGATTAGCCGCTTGCGGCGCAAAATCGACCAACGCCGCCGACAGCGACGACTCCGCAACCGAAGCCACCCAAGAGGTGGCCGCAGCCGGTATGGCCGACACCACTCTGGTGCGCACCGTGTACGACACATTTGTATTTGCCATCGACTCCGACGGCTCGGCCAACCCCGCTGACTACTTCACCCCCAAGGCATTGAAGGCCCTCGAGGAAGCATACGAGTATGATTGCGAGGAGGGTGGATGCTACGCCTTCTATGAGCTGCGCACCTCGAATCAAGACAGCAAGCCCGGCACTGAAGGCGAATCTTTCGTTGACGTGATTCAGGACCTGGGTGGCGGCTGGTATGCCGTGATGTATTCCGACATGGGCTGGGAAGGAGTGACTCTGGTGAAGATCGCCGACGGCAAAATCGACGAATACCAGCGCATGGTCAAAAAGGAAGATTAGCAGCCCGCTGACTCTCTTCTTTCCCACTCACTAATTCATCACATCGAGATATGTTCCGCAGAGCGACCTTCAATATCGTGCAGGCACTGAAAGTTTTGGTGCTGATCGTCATTCTAAGCAGTAGTCCGGAGGCCTATTGTGTGGATATCGACTTCGACAGCATTGCTCCACATCCCCGGTTGCTGTTACCGGCCGGAGGCGAGGAACGGATACGACACGCCATGAGTGTGGATTCGGGCCTCACGATGGTGCATGAGCGGATACTTGACAAATGCCGTGAGGTGCTCAGCGCAAAGCCGGTGGAACGCATCAAGCAGGGCAAACGCCTGCTGGGTGTGAGCCGCGAAGCGCTTCAGCGCATCTACTACCTGAGCTACGCCTACCGCATGACCGGCGACCGGAAATATGCCCGAAGAGCCGAGCAGGAGTTGCTGGCGGTGTGTGATTTCACCGACTGGAATCCGTCGCACTTCCTCGATGTGGGAGAAATGGTCATGGCCATAGCCATCGGCTATGACTGGCTCTATGATGAATTATCGCCCGACACACGCTCCAAAGTGCGTCAGGCCATAGTGGAGAAGGGATTCAAAGCTGCCGAAAACAGCAAGGACGCATGGTTCTATAACTCAAAGACCAACTGGAACTCAGTGTGCAATGGCGGACTGCTTTACGGAGCGCTCTCCATCTACGAGGATAACCCCGAAGAGGCCCGCACCATAATAGAAAAATGTATCGAGACCAATCCGAAGGTCATGGAGGGTTATGGCCCCGACGGCGGCTACCCCGAAGGGTTCATGTACTGGGGCTACGGCACCGCATTCCAGGTACTGCTCATCGATGCGCTGGAGAGCGTGCTGCGAACAGACTTCGGGATAGCTTCGGCTCCCGGTTTTCTGGACTCNGCCCGCTTCATGCAATTTATGTCGGCTCCATCGGGCAGATGTTTCAACTTCTCCGATGCCCANCCTATACCGGAAGCTAATATGATGCTTTTCTGGTTTGCCGACAAACTGGGCGATCCGTCAGTGGTGTATCTCGAACAGAAATATCTTGCCGACAAAAAGGCCCGCTTCGCCGAGCCCCGACTTCTGCCGAGCCTGATGATATTTGCCTCGCGACTCGACCTCGACAAGATTGAGGCTCCCGAGGGTCAGTACTGGCTTAACGATGGTGATACTCCGGTGTTTATCTATCGGAGCGGCTGGGATTCGCCCGACGACACATATTTAGGTGTGAAGGGCGGATCAGCGTCGACCTCCCATGCTCACATGGATGGCGGAGCGTTCGTGTATGAGCGCGACGGCGTGCGCTGGGCTATAGATTTGGGCATGCAGGACTACTATTCGCTGGAGAGCGCCGGGGTAGATTTATGGAACCAACGTCAGGACGGAGAGCGATGGGAGGTGTTCCGCATAGGGAANAAAGCCCACAATACACTGACCGTCAACGGAGAGCGGCATAGTGTGGCGGGTAAAGCCATTATCACCGACACATTTCGCACGGCGGAGCGCAAGGGAGCCGCACTCGACCTCTCCCCGCTTTTCGCAGGCGCACTCGACAAGGCTATCCGGACNGTGACCCTTGACTTCAACGACAATCTTGAGGTGACCGATTCCATCACAACNCCTGCCGACCGCGAAGCCGAGGTGATGTGGGTGATGGCGACCGAGGCCGATGCCCGCATAATCGACNACCGGTCAATAGAACTGACCCAAGACGGGAGGAAAATGCTACTCACCGTAGATGCCGGTGACCTAACTCCTGCAATGCAGATTTGGTCAAACGACCCGCCCCACGACTATGACGCACCCAATCCCGGGTCGCGACGCGTAGGGTTTACCACCCGGATTCCTTCAGGTGAGTCAGCTACCCTCAAAGTCTCTCTCGTAAAGCGATGAAGACNGGGTAAAATAACTTANTTATCCGGAGAATTTTTGCTAAATTTGCAGCGTGATTGCTGCTTAGGGCAGCCAGTTTGCTTCAAACCGAAAATATCCAACCAATGAAAAAATATCAGATAGCAGTTATGTCTACTCTCGCAGGAGTAGCCGTTGCATCCTGCGGCGGCAGCAAGACAGCTTATCCCGAAGCACCGATGGACACCACCGTGGTGGAGGTGCGCTCGGGCATAGAGTTTCCCGACCCCTACCGTCCGCTCGAAAATGACACCGCCGAGGCCACGACCGCGTGGGTAAAGGCCGAAAATGCCGTGACAGAGGCATATATGGCTAAAATCCCCTTCCGCAAGGCTGTGCGCGACCGCCTCACCGAGCTCAACAACTACCGCAAGGAGGGCCTGATGTCGAAGGCNAAGGACGGAAAGTATTACTANTACGTGAACGACGGCCTGCAGAACCAGAGTGTGCTCTACCGCTCCGACTCCATAGGGGGCGAGGCCGAGCTTTTCCTCGACCCCAANACGCTCTCCGACGACGGCACCGTGGCCCTGACCGGCATAACCCGCTCCAACGACGGAAAATATACAGCCTACACCATATCGCGCAACGGCTCTGACTGGACCGAAATCTATGTGATGGATTCGCAGACCAAGGAGCTGCTTCCCGACCATATAGAGTGGGCCAAGTTTACCGACGCCGCATGGCAGGGCGACGGGTTCTACTACAGCGCTTATCCGCGCCCCGAGGAGGGGAAAGAGTTCTCCAATGCCAATGAAAACCATCAGGTGTATTACCACAAGCTCGGCACCCCGCAGAGCGAGGACATACTGGTGTATGAGGACGCCGCCCACCCGCTCCATTTCCACACCGCCGTGGTGTCGGACGACGAGCAGTGGCTCTTCATCATAGGCGGAGGCGAGGGCATCGGAGCCTCCTACATGGTCAAGGACCTGAAGAACGGCGGCGACTGGGTGGTGATGGAGCCCTCGCAGGACTTCGACATCAGCCTCGCCGAGGTGAAAGACGGCAAATTTTACATCATCTCCTATGCCGACGCTCCCAAGGGCCGGCTGATGGTGGCCGACGGCAAGAATCCTGCGCGCAAGGCGTGGAAGGAGCTGATTCCCGAGAGCGACGGAGTGCTCAAGGGGGTGCAGTTTGCCGGCGACAAGCTTCTGGTCACCTATGAGAAGGATGCGTCGGACCATGTGTACGTCTACAACACCGACGGCTCCCTGGTGCGCGAGGTAGAGTTCCCCACCTTCGGCAGCGCGGCCTTCACATCGTCGCCCGACCACAATGAGGTGTACTACTCCTTCTCGTCGTTCACCTATCCGGCCGCCATCTATGCCTACGACATGGCCACCGGCGAGAGCAAATATATCAAGTCGCCCGAAATCAAGGGAGTGGACATGACCGAATATGTCACCGAGCAGGTGTGGTATCCGTCGGCCGGACCCGACAGCACCATGGTGCCGATGTTTATCACCTATAAGAAAGGCCTCGAGCGCAACGGTCAGAACCCCGTGCTGCTCTATGGCTACGGCGGCTTCAACATCTCCCTCACCCCCGGATTCTCCCCCACCCGCATGCTCTGGCTCGAAAACGGCGGCATCTATGCCCAGGCCAACCTGCGCGGCGGCTCGGAATTTGGCGAGGAGTGGCATCTTGCCGGCACTAAGCAGCAGAAGATGAACGTGTTCAACGACTTCATCGGCGCTGCCGAATATCTCATCAAGGAGGGCTGGACCAACCCTGAGCTGATAGCCATAAACGGCGGCAGCAACGGCGGTCTGCTCGTNGGCGCNACTGTCAACCTCCGCCCCGACCTCTTCAAGGTGGCTATCCCCCAGGTGGGCGTGATGGACATGATGCGCTATCACCTCTTCACCATAGGCTGGAACTGGGCTTCGGACTANGGCACGAGCGACGACTCTCCCGAGATGGCNCGCTATCTGCTCAGCTACTCCCCCATCCACACCATCCGCAATGACGGCACTCCCTATCCGGCCATACTCGTGACCACTGCCGACCACGACGACCGCGTGGTGCCGGCCCACTCGTTCAAGTATGCCGCTACNCTGCAGGCTGCCGACACCGGCGACGCTCCCAAGCTCATACGCATAGAGTCCAACGCCGGCCACGGCGCAGGCAAGCCGATGAGCAAGGTTATCGACGAGCAGACCGACGTCTACTCCTTCATATTCCACAACATGGGCATCACTCCCGGTAAATGAGCCGCAACTCACTCACATACATAGGCATGGCGGTGGTCATAGCGACCTCCGCCATGCTTACATCTTGCTTCACAGGGATTGAGAGCACTCCGAAAATCACCGCGCATGACGTGCGCAAGGAGAATATCAAGGAGACCTCCGAGCAGAAGTTCACAGCCGATATCACCGGCCAGCCGCTCGGCGAGTGGAAGCGCGGAAAGCGGTTCTATGTGACCGACAACCGCCTCGCCTCGCTCATGGGCCCAGGAGCCGACCAGGCCGGAAGTCTCAGGGGTACGACACTCACATTCAGCGGCTATAGTCCCGAAATCTCCATTACCGGCGACACGGTTACAGCCCTCAGCTTCACCGACAGCCGTGGCAACCTGCTGCGCTACCGGTGCGACGCCTCGCCCGAGGCACTGATGGCGCGCAAGAGCGTGGAGATACCCTTCACCATAGAGGAGACCACCGTCGACGAGGTGAGGCGGCGCATGAAGGGCAACACCTACTATGTGATGACCTCGATGTGGTATGACGCCGCCGACCAGAGCATGACCGGGCTGAAATTCGTGCCCGTGACGGTTGAGGAGGTGATGGAGGGCAACACTGTCTATCCGGTGAAGCTCATACTGAAGCTGGAGGACGGACGGCTGTTCAGACTCTTCATGTCGGTGGGTGCCAACCTCAAGGCTCCCCGCGGATTTGCCACTCTGTTCTCATTTACCGACCCGCGGCTCCGCTATCCCAACATCACCGACGAAAACTGGACCAATATCATCCACGGACGTGTGGCCGAGGGGATGACCCGCGACGAGTGCAAGCTCGCCCTCGGAGCTCCCGCCCGAATATCGCGGCGCAACGACCGGAGCTACTTCTACGAGATGTGGCACTATGAGAACGGAGTGTATCTCGTGTTTCAGGACGGATTGCTGAGCAACTTCCGCAGATAATCCACTTAATTCCAACCGATTTAACCCAACCCAATATTCATGAAAAGACTATCNGCCATAGCATTGACACTCGGCGCGGTGCTCNCNGCAGGAGCNCAGGAAGCGATACNGTTTGCCAACACCATCAAGATCAATCCCGGCGACTCGCATGAGCTCATCATAGAGAAGGCGGCCCATGTGGTGCCCAACGACCGCCAGATGGATGCGCTCGAAAATGAGTTTATCGCCTTTATCCATTTCGGCCCCAACACATTCAGCCGCCGCGAGTGGGGCACCGGATTTGAAGATCCCAAACTCTTCGCTCCCTCNGGGCTCGACACCGACCAGTGGGTGAAGTCGATGAAGGATGCCGGCATGAAGATGGTGGTAATCACCGCCAAGCACCACGACGGCTACGTGATATGGCAGAGCCGCTACACCGACCATGGCATAATGGGCTCGGACTTTATGGGCGGCAAGGGCGATGTGCTCCGCGACCTCGCCGCCTCGTGCAAGAAATATGGCATGAAGCTGGGCGTGTATCTCTCGCCGGCCGACCTCTACCAGATAGAGAACGCCGAAGGTCTCTACGGCAATCTCAGCCAAAAGACCCTCCGCACCATCCCCAGGCCGGTGGAAGGAAGGCCGTTTGCCAACAAGACCACATTTGAGTTTACGGTCGACGACTACAACGAATATTTCCTCAATCAGCTTTTCGAG
>WFLX010003675.1_pt1 | contig 12503 bp, 8 predicted proteins | sample 4967041 | NCBI WGS metagenome assembly WFLX01 (sample SAMN12857096, study PRJNA449069) | gut metagenome | isolation source: stool from male and female vole | host: Microtus ochrogaster | place: USA:Florida | collected 2017 | reverse complement strand
CATCGACATAGCTCGTGCCGGCAATGCCTCAAAAGAAATGGTAGATTACATCCGTGAAAAGCAAATCCTCAAGAACGCTTTGGCATAATGGAAGACTTTAAGGATGCTCTTAAACGACTGAAAGCGGAACTAACTTCTGCTGAACAAGTTGACACGTCTGCCATCAAAGTAGGAGATATCATCTACTTATCATTAAATGAAGAAGATGGGTTGACTCTTAATAAAGGATATGCCACGCGAAACAAGTATATTGTCATAATTGGATTTACACCGGAAGGGATCGCAGTTGGAGCTCTTTTGATCAACTCAAAAATCAACCCGTCTAAATTCTCTCAGGAAATGCTCAATTGCCAATATCCAATGCTTTCAAGAAACTATCCACGTATTCTAAATCATGATAGTTGGCTAGACTGTTCAGACATCTTTGAGTTATCCAAGGATAAAATTTCTGATCGGCAGGGCAAATATAAAGGGCATCTTATACCGGAAGATAAAGAGAGAGTCCTTGAATTCCTAAAAGAAACTGATGTCATCGACAACATTACAAAACGTAGATACGGACTTCTATAAATCTTTTAGCACAAATCAACTGCTCAAAAGTTCCGAAATTGTCAATGGGTAGGAAGTTTGGCTCCGCCCCTCCTCTCATAAGGATAAGGCAACTGAAAATACAGTTGAAAATTCAACTGTAAATTCAACTGTAAATAGAAATACAGTTGAAAATAAAGATGAACCAAGCTCAAATATAAGCTCGAAGACATTTAACAAGGTAATTTAGTATGAAACTTAAGATGCGACTTGAGGATGCGATGGTCTACGTGTTGGCGACGGCCGGGCGCGGAATGACCACCCAGCGTATTGCTGACGAAATCAACCGCCAGCAACTGCATCTGCGTGCAGATGGCCAACCCGTCACGTCTGCCCAAGTCTACGCCGCCATCTGCCGAAACCATACCATCTTCGTCAAGGAAGGAGGTCGCATCCTCCTCGCAATGTAACACCTCGCACTCAAAACTAAATCTTCTTCAATTTTATTTGAATGAAGTTAGGGGCAGCCAGCTCGAGGCGGTTAGAAACCGCCTTCCCANTGANTATGTNGCTTTAACNAAACAAAGAACCGTAAAACGCAAAACTATGACCGTTAGAGATAAAATACAGNGNATACTCAANATGATGAGGCANGGCACTTTCGAACGTGAGGAAGTGCTCTCCCTCAGCCTGCTGAGCGCTCTCACCGGAGAAAGCATCTTCCTCCTTGGGCTTCCAGGCGTTGGCAAGTCAATGATAGCCCGTCGACTTAAGTTGGCTTTCAAGGATGCCACTGTCTTCGAGTATCTCATGTCAAGATTCTCTACTCCTGATGAAATCTTCGGACCTGTCAGTATCTCAAAGCTAAAGGATGCCGACAGCTACGAGCGGGTCATAGACGGGTATCTTCCCGATGCCGAAATTGTCTTCCTCGACGAGATTTGGAAAGCCGGACCCGCCATCCAAAACACTCTCCTTACAGTCCTAAACGAAAAAATCTTCCGCAACGGCAAGGCAGAACTGCCAATCCCTCTCAAAGGAGTGATTGCTGCGAGCAACGAGCTTCCAGCCAAAGATGAAGGACTCGAAGCCCTTTGGGACCGATTCCTCATCCGCTATGTGGTAAACCCTATNGTACAAAAGAATAATTTCTCCCTCCTCCTATCNCCTATTGAGTCTGACCCCACTCCCGTCGAGACAGAACAAATCTCCCATCAAGAATACCTCAACTATCTGCAGGAAAGTAGAAAAGTCACCATTCCTGAAAGCATTCTTGAAATCATCTATCGATTGAGGGAAAAACTAAACGACAAAATCAACGCCAAGGATATAGTGTCGGGAGAGACGGATTCCGAGAATCTGAAATATTACGTTTCCGACCGCCGNTGGAAAAAANCTGTCAATATCCTCCGTATGTCAGCNTATCTCAATGGTCGCCTCCAGATCGACCTCTCCGACCTTATGCTCCTCTCCCACATGCTCTGGAACGACGAGGCTTCAATCCAGGAAATCAAGCAACTTCTCGCCGAAGTGATTCTCGCCTCCCTCTTCCGCAGCTATCTTGAGCGCTTCAAAAGCTACAAACGCCATGCAGCGGTTGCCAAAGACAAGGGCAAAGACTCTCGGAAAGACCTCTACACCCCCGACCGTAAGCACTACGTAATCCAAATCGACGACAGTCCTCTGAAAATTACAATTTCCGACTATAAGAAACTCCAATCTTCTCCCAAGGATATTTTCTTCGCGTCGGAAACGAAAGACGGGACCTTGGCGCTCCGAGACAGGGGACAGTTTGCGATCTATTTCGTAGAAGAAGGAGTGGTCTGTATCAACAACTACCGCTATAAACTCCGCACAATCGCCGACTCACAATTGAGCGACGACTTCATGGCTGAGGCTGGCGACTCTATCGAAGATATTGCCAACAACCTATATGCGAAGATGAATCAAAATTTATTTGTAGCTAAATCTGACATGTATACTACGCTTAGGCAACTCGTCGGTGTCTATCGCCAAAAGATGGAGGCAATCTAATGCAGCAGCAACATCTCACATATCTCCGAAAAGCCATCATGCATGCATCCTCTACCAACAACGGACAGATCATCTCCGAAATGGTAGGGCGGCTAAGGGGTGCAAAGACAGCCGTGTATCAACTTATTCGCGACATCGTATGCGATGCACGGTTCTACACCGTAGTGGAAAATGATGATACTTGGCGACGTTATTCACTGTCGGTGATAAGCGACTTCATTGACTCTCTCACAGATGAAGATTGGAAAGATGAAGACCTACGAACCGGCAAAAAAGAAGATTTACTCAACGACTGGCTCACACGTCATATCTTCAACACCACAGGCGGCAATCTGCATCTAAACCCAGGAGGAGACATCTTTGTAGGTATTTCAGATTACACTCCTTTCGAAGACAGCCCAACAGACATGACCAATTCTTCTGACGACATCAGCAATAGTCTGCCAGATACTCTGCAAGATTTGGCAAACGACGGAATGGGCATTATGCCGGGGATGGAAGCTGATGTCAGGGAGAAAGACATTCAGTTTCTTTATCGCCTTGATCCCACTTTGGTGGAGCTCGCTGAAAAAATCGGACGAAGCGGTGGCTCGTCACGCACAGCATCCGGCAAATTCCAACACGCTTCCAAGAGCGACATAAGCGGTGTGACAACAGGTGACGATCTGAATGCGCTGCTGCCATCAGAGTTGGCTCTTCTCGGAGGGAAGGCAACCGAAAACATTTTCTATCAGAGATACGTAGAAAAGCGTCTGCAACTCTTTTCTTCTGCTTCGCAATCTTTCGAGAAGAAGGATGACAAGTCNGGGCCGATATATATCTGCGTGGACACAAGCGGATCGATGACCGGTAAACCAGAAACGGCAGCCAAGACGCTTGCCTACGCCATCGCCATACTGGCTCAGCGCGACAAGCGNCCNATNTGCATGATCAATTATTCGCATCAGNTATCTTTCTTCATTCTGACCGACCTTCAAAGACAACGCCGGCAGTTTCTCTCTTTCCTTTCCTATTCATACGACGGAGGAAATGATGAAAATAAACTCTTTAACTTCATTTTCACAAAACTCCCTAAGATACCAGACTACAGTCGCATAGCACGCTCCTTTTCCGGAGCCGACATGCTCCTCATTTCCGACTANCAGTGGGGTGGAATCTTAGAAAAAAACCAGAAGTTGCTTGCGAATGCAAGGGAGCAAGGGATGAAGATATATGGGTTGGGAGTTAATGTATGGAGGAGCCACATCGATTCTCATCGCGAAGAAGAGGATGATTTTTACGCCAACGGCTACTCATTCCTTGCGGGATGCGACTATACATATCTATATGAAGATAGAAGAGTAGAGGAATTTGCCCGCTAAATTTCTTTATACCAAAAATTTTATTTACCTTTGCATCTGATTCAAAAACAATAGCAATATGAAACTATCCATCCGTTTTCTATGGCTAAGTGCCATTATGTTGCTGGCAACCTCATCTGTGTTTGCCGGGCGCCAGTTTCAGACCGTCCCCAACGACCCTCTGAACACGAAGATGTATACCCTACCCAACGGTCTGAAAATATTCATGACCGTCAATAAGGATACCCCAAGAATCCAAACCTTCGTAGCAGTACGAGTCGGCGGCAAGAACGACCCCGCGGAGACCACTGGCCTCGCCCACTATTTTGAGCATCTGATGTTTAAAGGCACTGAGAAATTCGGCACGCAAGACTACGCAGCCGAAAAACCAATGCTCGACAAANTCGAACAGCTTTTCGAGACTTACCGCAATACAACCGACTCAGCTGCCCGCGCCCGCATCTACCATGAGATCGACTCCGTAAGTTATCAGGCTTCCTTGCTCGCGATTCCAAACGAATATGACAAACTTATGGCTGCCATCGGAGCTGACGGCACTAATGCCTACACCTCGCAAGACGTGACTTGCTATGTAGAAGATATCCCATCAAATCAGATCGAAAACTGGGCCAAAATCCAAGCCGACCGCTTCGAAAACCCCGTGATCCGTGGTTTCCACACAGAGCTTGAGACCATCTACGAGGAGAAGAACATGTCGCTGACCAAAGACAACCGCAAGGTATTCGAGAAAATGCTCGCCACCCTCTATCCAAGCCACCCCTACGGCACACAGACCGTGCTCGGCACACAGGAGCACCTCAAGAATCCTTCGATCACAAACGTGAAAAACTACCATAAGCAATGGTATGTGCCAAACAATATGGCAATCTGCCTCTCAGGCGATTTCGATCCCGACGAGATGGTGGATATCATCGAAAAATATTTCGGACATCTCCAGCCCAACCCCAACCTACCTGTCCTAAACTTCCCTGCGGAAAGCCCAATCGCCTCTCCTATTGATGTAGAAGTGCTTGGTAAAGAATCGGAATATATCTTCCTCNCATGGCGNACTCCAGCCGTNAAAGATGAAGATATGCCNGCGCTTGAAGTTGCCGTAAAAGCCCTTTCAAATGGGAAAACCGGCCTTCTTGACATCGACATCAACCAGCCACAGCTCACGCTTGGCACCGGAGCCGGAATGTACGACCTTGCAGACCAAGGGGCTTTCCTCCTTTATGGCGACCCAAAACCAGGCCAGACCCTCGACGAGGTACGCTCACTTCTGACAGCNGAAGTGGCAAAACTCCGTGCNGGAGAATTCTCNGAAACCCTTATCGAAGGAATCGTAAACAACGAGAAACTTGCCCAGCAGCGCGCACTCGAGAGCAACGAACGACGTGCCGACATGTATGTGCAAGCTTTCGTAGATGGTCAGGATTGGAGCAAGGCGGTAGAACGCATGAACAATCTCGACAAAATCACCAAGGAAGACGTGGTGCGCGTAGCCAACAAGTACCTCGGNCCAGACAACTACGTGGCTATCTACAAGCGCCAGGGCGACGATCCCAATGAGCTGAAGATTGCCAAGCCATCTCTTACTCCAATCGCAACAAACCGCGATGCGACAAGCGAATTCCTCACTGAAATCCGCAACTCCAAGGTCGAGCCTATCGAGCCAGTCTTTGTAGACTATGAGAAAGACCTCACAAAGCTCACTGCCAACAACGGAGTGCAGGTGCTCTACACACCCAACACCTCCAATGATATCTTCCAAGTGACTTATATCTATGATTATGGCACNGACAATGACCCTCTGCTTGACGTTGCGTCAGACTATTTCGACTATATCGGCACTCCTGAGAAGAGCGCCCAGCAGATCAAGGATGAGCTCTACAGTCTTGCCTGCAGTTTCCGAATCGTACCGGGACAACGCCGCTCCTACATCGTGCTCTCCGGNTTGAGCGACAACATGCCGCAAGCAATGGCTCTCATGGAAGACCTTCTCGCCAATGCAGTAGTAGACCAAGAGGCATACAATGCACTTGTCGACCGCATCGCACAGTCGGAAGAAAATGCCAAGACCAACCAGGGCCAGAACTTCGGCCGTCTGACCAACTACATGATGCGCGGGGAGCACAATCCATCTACCGATGCCGTTCATTCAGCCGCCCTGCGCGAGACTGACCCGCAGAAGCTGATAGAAGCGCTAAGCAATCTCATGACCCTCGACCACCGCATCATCTACTACGGAGGCATGACACCTGATGACTTCCTTGCAACCCTCAATGCCAACCACGGCAAGGGAGTGAAGGAATTGCGCCAGATCAAGACCACCGACAANTATCCCTATCAGAGCACAGACGAGACCATCGTATTTGTGGCTCCATATCCGGCAAAGCAGCTTTACATGCGGATGTTCTCCAACACCGGCGAGAAGTATGGATCAGTCAACGAGCCATTGCGCCAACTCTACAATGAATACTTCGGCAGCTCTATGAATGCCATTGTATTCCAGGAGATGCGCGAGAGCCGCTCGCTTGCCTACTCTGCCGGAGCCGGCTACTATCCTCCAAGCTACTCTTACCTTCCTTACTACTACACCTCAATGATAGCAACCCAAAACGACAAGATGGGTGATGCCATCACTGCCTTCAATGAGATCATCAACGATATGCCGGAAAGCCAACGCTCATTCGACCTTGCCAAGGAGGGTCTGGATGCACGCCTGCGCACCGACCGCATCATAAAAGACAATATCGCCTGGAACTATATTCATGCCCAGGACCTTGGCGACGACCACGACACGCGCCGCGAAGTGTTTGAAGCACTCCCCTCGCTCACTCTTGAAGACATAGTGAAATTCCAGAAGGAAAACGTCAAGGGACGCACCTACTATTATTGTATACTCGGCGACATCGAAGACCTCGACATGGATGCGCTCTCGAAACTCGGCAAAGTAGTGGTACTCACTCCCGAACAAATCTTCGGCTACTAATCCCCACACAATAACCTATGAAAAACGCCTCTCTTCACTAAGAGAGGCGTTTTTCATTCGCCATTATTTTGCAAGGATGGAAGAATCTTACCTGACAATGAACTTCTTTCCATTGCGGATATAGATGCCGGCTGACGGATTATCTACCCTTCTGCCCATCAAGTCATAGACCGCGCCATCATCACAGGCAGGAGCTGCGGAGCCAATCATCTCCACCCCACTTACATCGCCCGCCGATGCCCATATCTCTTCATCGCTCTTGTAGTCGCTGCCGAGATAGTATCCGGTATGTGTNGGCTGGTTGTAGCCGATATTCTGATTCAGGGCACTCATTTCATACACATGGTCTGTCATCAGCCAAGGCACACGGTGGTCGGTAGGAATCCATGTCGAAAATATCTTGAGGTCTTTGGTCTTTGTGGCATCGGGATATATCAACTCCTCACGCCAATCGCCAAGGATGTCGCCATAAAACGCCGGATTCTCCTTACTTCCATTGATATCAGCGACATCATAACGATAGACGGTAAACACGCGTCCTCCTCTGCGGCTGTCAATCTTCGTGCCTGTGAATGTCTGACGATTCAGAGAGCCGTCAAACCAGATTGCAAAGTTGCATGAACCGGGATAGGCGCCGGCNTCCCCAGCGAGTTCATTGCCATTGATGTCNTGCACCGTGCTTTTATACCACCACATCTCGCATCCCGGCTTCGATGGGTCAATATCAGCAATCATGGCGCGTCCCATATCNCCTTCNTTGCTGCTNTTNTGNTCNTAGATGATCGAGCCGTCGGCAGCATCGCGAAGCGCTACCTCAGTCTTGCCCGTCTCGAAGCAAGAGAAAATCTGAAGTCCCGGACGCGACGGNTCGAACTTGCCAAGATGCAGGGCATCGCCATGACCAAGACAAGAAGAATAGAGTCCTACTCCGTCATGGTCTACCGTCATCGCACCATACACAATCTCATCAAATCCATCGCCATCCACGTCGCCTACGCTCAGCGAGTGATTNCCCTGGGCTGCATATTTGCTATAGGCCAAGCCATCCTTACCGGTGAGCTTTGCATCAGTATCGAAATTCCAACGGCGTGTCAACTCACCATCGCGGAAATCCCACACCTCAATCACCGACTTTGCATAGACACCACGCCCGATGATGACAGAAGGGAAAATGCCGTCGAAGTTGCCAACACCTACTCGCAGACTGCTGGCNCGCTTCCAATAGTCGTCGCCCCAATCCTCGCTCCTGCCGCGCTTGATGAAGTCGGCACGCGCGAGTTCCTTGCCGCTTACTCCATCTACTATGGAGAAGAATTCCGGTCCGGCACCTATGTAGTTACCTCCCCCACGGTAGTCGGTCTTGCCGTCGCCATCGGTGTCGCCAATCTCCATGCCGTCNCCGAATACCGTACCCTCTCCCGTCTTGATAGCCATCTCGGCACGTCCATCGCCGTCAAAATCGGCGATAGCAAAGGAGCTGCTGTTGCCCAAGAGGATATTCGGGCCAGAACATACGCGCCAAAGCATAGTGCCATCAAGCTTGTATGCCTCATAAAGCAGAGAGTGGCGCACCTCTGCCGGAGACTGTCCGCCCCCTGTGCCGTCATTGTCGCCATGGGCAAGGAGCCTTTTCACTACTATCTCCATCTCGCCGTCGCCGTCAAGATCACCCACGCTTACATCGTTGGCCTGATAATTCATACCCTCTATTGAGCATACGCTTGAAGTTTCGGCAAGCGGAATTGAGATATAGGGACGTTTCCCGTTGCGTTGCTGCCTGTCAAGGGTATATGTGGCAAGTGTCTCATCACTTCCGGCATACGTCAGGCGATACGTCACATCTCCAGCATCGCCACGGCCGCCGAAAGTCAGCGTCAGGTCCTGATAATTAGTAGCATAAATTGGTGTGGAATTCAGTTTCTCTTCCCCCTTCCCATTGATGTTACGGTAAAGGTCGAATGCAGTGTCGGCATTGTCGCCGGGAAGCATACGCCAGGAGACGAGCATCTTGTCGAGAGTCTCATTATAGTAAGTCGCATTCGAAGCTCCGCAGACGGAACCCCAAAGAGCTCTCTGGAGATTCACCTCGCCGGCGGCACTGAAGACAGAAGCCATAAGTATGGCAGATAAAAAAAGTGACTTCATAAGGTTTATTTCATAATGTTATAGGTCTGTTACCCCACAAAATTAACAATAAAAACTCAGATTTCAAAAAAAACGTCAGCCTGAAATATGTTTTTGACCTAATTTTTCATAATTTTGATGCTAAAATTTTGATTTTCCTCAAAATTAAACTAACTTTGCAGACGAATAGTATATTTTTAAATCTTATTACTGCATCTTATTTCCTTTGGATTTGATGCTGACGAAGTTTCTACAGAGAATGAAAAAAACTTATCTAATCATTGCTGCTCTAAGCATCGCCTCCCTTGCCGGTGCGAATCGGCTTGACCTCCGGTCACTTTCCGAAATCAGGCAAGCAGGCTTACGGCAAAACATCGTGCAACGCAAAGCAAAAGCCCCATTATATGGCTTAGACTCGCAAAATTCCACCACACATTCTGCATCGATAGCATTCATCACCCTCGCCGACGAACATTCTGCTTCCGAACTAGAAAAGGAAGGTGTAGACGTCATCAGCGTGCGAGGTAATATTGCCATCGTTTCCGTTTCCCTATCCGAGGCCGAAGCGGTATCAGAGATGAAGGCTGTGAAGGCAATGTCGCTTCAGAAAAAAGTATTCCCGACTATGGATCTCGCAAGAGCCTCATCCGGCGTGGATTATATCCACCAAGGGAGTGCCGAGAAAGGACTGTCTGTCCCCTACACTGGCGCAGGAGTAATCTCTGCCATTGTCGACCAAGGAGTGGATGCACATCACATCAACTTCCGACTTCCAGACAACACTTCGCGAATAGGATATCTCGCCCACCTGCGTTATAATGCAGCCGGCACCGGAATAGCCGAGACTCATTACAACGAGACCAACATTGCAGATTTCACTACCGATGTGCCGTCGGCATATCATGGCACCCACACCCTCGGCATCCTTGCCGGCGGATATGATGGTCCTGTCAGTGTAGGTCGCCCCTTAGGCCAGCAGCGGCCCGGCGACTACTTGACAGAAAATTGCAAGTATTATGGCGCCGCTCCGGGCTCAAACATTGCCGTTTCTTGCGGCGACCTCGCGGATGGCTTCATCGCTATGGGCATGGACTACATGCTGGGATATTCTGAATATCTAGNCCGTCCGATGGTATATAGTCTTTCACTCGGAAGCAGCGTAGGTCCTCACGACCCCAACTCGCAGATGTCGCAATTTCTTGATGAAATCGGGAAGCATGCTATCATATGCATTTCGGCAGGAAATGAAGGTGACCTCAAGATTGCCTTGAAGAAGACCTTCACGGAAGAAGACTCGTCTGTCAAGACAATGATTCATCCTTATCTTTACACATATGATGCCAACGACCCTGCGAGCTATACGCTGCGCTATGGCTCAGTGGCCATCTATTCCAATGATGCGACCCCCTTCAGCCTGCAGGCAGTGATATACAACAAAAACCGTGGCTACCGCGCTGCCATGCGAATGCCGGTAGTAGGCGACAACATCGGCACTTATTATGCTTCATCTTCCGACTATCAGATGGATGCCTCCGACATAGTAGGCGATGCCACTTTCAAGAAGGCTTTCGATGGATATGTAGGTGTAGGAGGCAAGATCGACGAGCAGACCGGCCGCTATTATGGTATGGTAGATTACTACACCATCAATAATATTGTCTCCAATCTCACCGACGACTATGTGCTTGGATTTGAAATAGAAGGCGTACCGGGCCAGACCATCGAGTGCTACTGCGATGGAGNGACCACTTGGCTTGAAAACTNTGGACAGGAAGGATTNACCGACGGGTCAATGGNCGGCACAATCTCCNACCTTGCCGTAGGCCATAATCTTCTCGTGGTAGGNTCCTACAACACCCGCCAATATTGGACTTGCCTCGACGGTGGCACTTCAGGCTATCCTGACGCTGGATTCACTCCGGGCGAAATCAGCGGATTCTCATCTTTCGGCACTCTTTCTGACGGTCGCGAGCTCCCACATGTCTGTGCACCCGGAGCGGCTATCGTGTCTTCAATCAGCTGGCCATTTGCAAAGCTTACTGCTGAGGAATATGGTGACGGATATCTCGACTTTATGTGCCAGGCGAAACTGGAGGAAGATGGCCGTGTCAACTATTGGAAGCAAGAAGTGGGCACCTCCATGTCGACTCCATTCGTAGCTGGATCAATCGCACTTTGGCTTGAGGCCAATCCAAATCTCACCATCGACGAAGTGAAAGAAATCATTGCCAAGACTTCCGTACGCGACGAGCAAGTGGAATCCACTAAGGAACAAGTGCGNTGGNGTNCNGGAAAGTTTGATGNCCTCGCAGGCCTGAAAGAGGCTATCCGTANGGCTGCCGGAATAGAAGGCATCAATGCCGAGATAAGCAACGACCGCCTTATACTCACCCGAGAAGGAGACCGCATTTTCAAAGTGTTTGTAGGCGGGGCTAAAATGATTTCAGCGCAAGTATATGCAGCCGACGGACGGATGGTCACAAGCCAAATGGCTCAAGGCGACGAAGCAATCGTAGACCTCTCAGCTCTCGCAGCAGGGACATACATCATCACTGCCAATGGCCGCCATTCCGAAAAGATAATGATAAAATAATCTTATAACTCAAAATAACACATCATCATGAAAAAGACATTGTCATTAATATGCTTTCTGCTCTCTCTAATGATCTGTGCGCCTCAATCGGAAGCTGCCCGTCATCGCACACGCAGTTCCGGCGAGAAGCCTATCATCACCATCAAGACAGATGCATACGATGTGGTGGGCCCCACCAACAGCTTCGGCATCATCCTCGGCTCGACTGAGACCGACTANTTCGACATCGATGCCGGANTCGGNATGCAAGAGATGGAAGTGGAGCCATGGCACATTGAAAACNGCGCCATCACCGGGACCTACAAGACTCTGCAAGTAAGCGAAAAGGGGCTTATCGAGATATATGGAGACCCCACGAAAATTGATATGATACAGCTTCAGGGCGGCTACGTCACCGAAATAGACATGACGGAGTGTACCAATCTGGAGGTTCTCGACCTGAGCCATAACACTCTGAAGGCTCTCGATCTCACCCCTTTCACCAATCTATATGCAATCTATCTCTCNGACAACCCATTCACAAAAGAGACTCCGCTTAAGATTGGAGCCCCCAAGAATCGTCTTGCTATTTTGGAGATAGACATTGTAGACCACCTTGATCAGAGCTTCAACCTTAGCGACTACCCTGCTATACAAGCCTTTGATGCATACCACAACCTCGACCTCTGGAATATTGATCCCACCGGATGCCCGGAATTGCTGACCATGAGCCTCGAACTCACCAATGTGAGCACGCTCGACGTCACAAAAAATCCAAAGCTAATGAGCCTTAATATTTCGGAGAATCGGATTACAGACATTGACCTTTCCAAAAGCCCCATCCTCACCGCATTGATGGCTGAGCATGTATCAGGATGGGTCAATACAGGCTATTATCTCAAAGGTATCG
>WFLX010268322.1_pt1 | contig 12505 bp, 12 predicted proteins | sample 4967041 | NCBI WGS metagenome assembly WFLX01 (sample SAMN12857096, study PRJNA449069) | gut metagenome | isolation source: stool from male and female vole | host: Microtus ochrogaster | place: USA:Florida | collected 2017 | reverse complement strand
GACCTCGACCGCAGCGACATGTACGAGCGCCTCGACCGCGAACTCACGTCGATGGCCTACACCCACGGCACCACCCTGCTCACCATAAAGCGCGCCAACAAATACTTTCCCGTGATGGCGCACATCCTCAAGGCCAACGGTGTGCCCCTCGACATGCTCTATCTGGCCTGCGTCGAGAGCTCGCTCAATCCGCGCGCCCTCTCGGCCGCCAAGGCCGGCGGCATCTGGCAGTTCATGCCCGCCACGGCCAAGCAGTATGGCCTGGAGGTGAGCGAAGAGGTGGACGAGCGCTACAACATAGAGAAAGCCACCGCCGCTGCATGCCGCTACCTGAAGAATGCAGTGGCCAAATACGGCGGCGACTGGGCCTCCGTCATGGCCGCCTACAACGGCGGCATGGCACGCATCAGCTCCGAGCTGGAAAAGCAGCAAGCCAAGACTGCCTACGACCTGCACCTCACTGACGAGACATCGCGATACATGTTTCGCATCCTGGCCATGAAGATGATTATGGAGAACCCCGCGGCCTATGGCTTCGACCTGCGCCGCGAGCAGCTCTACTTCGCGCCGGAATACAAGGAGGTGAACGTGAGCGGCCCGGTTGAAGACTGGGCGCAATGGGCCATCGACAACGGCACCACCTATCGCCAACTGCGCGAGGACAACCCGTGGATACGCGCGCGCAAGCTCACGAACAAGACCGGAAAGACTTACACCGTGAAGGTGGCCAAACCCGCATCGCTCAGCCGCTCGCGGCAGCAGAAAAAAGTGTACAACGAAAACTGGATAAGACAATGAACAAGACTCCCGAAAACATCACGGCAGGCGACGTTCTCGAGGTGACCGGTGCACGCGTGCACAACCTCAAGAACATCGATGTCACGATTCCGCGGCGAGCCCTCACCGTTGTCACCGGCCTCAGCGGCTCCGGAAAGAGTTCGCTGGCCTTCGACACTATCTTTGCCGAAGGACAGCGCCGGTATATCGAGACATTCTCGGCCTACGCCCGCAACATGCTGGGCTCGCTCGAGAGGCCCGATGTGGACCGCATCACGGGCCTCAGCCCGGTCATCGCCATCGAGCAGAAGACCGTGAACCGCAACCCGCGAAGCACCATAGGCACCACCACTGAGATTTACGACTTCCTGCGCCTGCTCTACGCCCGCGCCGGCCATGCCCGCAGCTACAAGAGCGGAAAGGAGATGGTGCGCTACACCCGCGAGCGCATCGTGGCCCTGATTCTCGAGCGCTACGCCGGCCGTAAAATCTACATCCTGGCGCCGGTGGTGCGCAACCGCAAGGGCCACTACAAGGAGCTATTCGAGCAGCTGCGCAAGAAAGGTTTCCTGCACGCCCGCGTGGACGGCGAGCTCATGGAAATCACCCCCGGGCTACGCCTCGACCGCTACAAGAACCACTCGGTGGAGATTGTGGTCGACCGCCTGGCCGTCAACGACAAAGACGAGCAGCGCCTCGACGGCAGCGTGGAAAACGCGCTGCGCCACGGCGACAAGCAGCTGATGATCTACTGCCCCGACGACGATTCCGTGGCCTACTACAGCCAGAGCCTAATGGACCCTGACACCGGTCTGAGCTACCGGGAGCCCGCGCCCCACAATTTCTCCTTCAATTCGCCGCAGGGCGCCTGCCCCTACTGCAAGGGCCTGGGCTACGTCGACATCGTGGACAGCGAGAAGGTGATTCCGAATCCCGGGCTGAGCATCCACGACGGCGCCATCGTGCCCTTGGGCAAGTATCGCAACACAATGATTTTCTGGCAGATTTCGGCCATCTGCGAGAAAAACGGCTACACGCTGAAGACTCCCGTCAAGGACCTGAGCGAAGAAACCCTGCGCGAGATTCTCAACGGCACGAACGAGCGCCTCGAGCTCAAGAACGACACGATGAGCACCACCCACTACTTCCAGAGCTACGAGGGACTCATTAAATATATAGAGATGCAGCAGAGCGACGACGCCGGAGCGGCCGCCAACAAGTGGAGCGGGCGCTTCTTCTCGCGCGTGGAATGCCCGGAATGTCACGGCGACCGCCTCAACCGCGAGGCGCTGCATTTCTTTGTCGACGGCATGAACATTGCCCGGCTCACGCGCATGGACATAGGTCGCCTGCACGAGTGGAGCAGCACCGTGCTCGACCGCATGGACTCGCGCGACCGCGCCATTGCCTCGGAGATAATCAAGGAAATCAACACCCGCCTGCGTTTCCTGGTGGATGTGGGCCTGGAATACCTGCAGCTCAACCGCGCCTCCGCCACCCTGAGCGGCGGCGAGAGCCAGCGCATCCGCCTGGCCACGCAGCTGGGCTCGGAGCTCGTGAACGTGCTCTACATCCTCGACGAGCCGTCGATAGGCCTCCACCAGCGCGACAACCGCCGCCTCATCGAAGCGCTCCAGCGGCTGCGCGACGCCTCCAACTCCATCATCGTGGTGGAGCACGACAAAGACATCATGCTCGCGGCCGACTATGTGATAGACATCGGGCCGGGCGCCGGACGCAAGGGCGGCAACGTGGTGTTTCAGGGCACGCCGGAAAAGCTGCTCGAAACATCGTGCCTCACGGCCGAATACCTGAACGGACGCCGCCGCGTGGAGATGCCCGCCGAGCGCCGCAGCGGCAACGGCAAGCACCTGCGGCTGCTGGGTTGCACGGGCCACAACCTGCGCGACGTCGACCTCGACATTCCCCTGGGTACGCTCACATGCGTGTGCGGCGTGAGCGGCTCCGGAAAATCGTCGCTCATAGCCGGCACCCTGCAGCCCATCCTGGGCCGCGACCTCTACCGCGCCCAGACCGAGCCGCTGCCCTACCGTGAAATCCTGGGCCTCGAAAACATCGACAAGGTCGTGACCGTGGACCAGACGCCCCTGGGCCGCACGCCGCGCTCCAATCCTGCCACCTACACCGGAGTGTTCTCCGACATCCGCTCGCTCTTCGTAGGACTCCCCGAAGCGAAGATCCGCGGCTACAAGCCGGGGCGTTTCTCCTTCAATGTGGCCGGCGGCCGCTGCGAGGTGTGCAACGGCAACGGCTACCGCACCATCGAGATGAATTTCCTGCCCGATGTGCTGGTGCCCTGCGAGGCATGCGGCGGCAAGCGCTACAACCGCGAGACACTCGAGGTGCGCTACAAGGGCAAGAGCATCGCCGACGTCCTGGACATGACCATCAACCAGGCCGTGGAGTTTTTCGCCGGCATCCCCACCATACTCAAGAAAATCAAGGTGCTGCAGGAAATAGGCCTCGGCTACATAAAGTTGGGACAGCCGTCGAGCACCCTGAGCGGCGGCGAAAACCAGCGCGTGAAGCTGGCCACCGAGCTGGCCAAGAAAGACACGGGACGCACCCTGTTTATCCTTGACGAGCCCACCACCGGACTGCATTTCGACGATGTGAACACCCTCATGGGCATCCTCAACAAGCTCGTGGACCGNGGCAACACCGTGCTGGTGATNGAGCACAACCTCGACGTGATCCGCAGCGCCGACCACATAATAGACATGGGNCCCGGNGGCGGCGAGCACGGCGGATGCATCGTGGCCACCGGCACGCCGGAAGAAATNGCCGCCACCGACTCTCCCACATCTTCGTTCATAAGGGAAGAACTTGCCTCATATCACAAAAAATCATAACACAAGTATATGCTCACCTACAACAACCACATGAAAAAGCTCGTGTTGCCCGAATACGGCCGCAACATACAGAATATGGTGGACCGCTGTCTCGAAATCGAAGACCGCGAGCAGCGCAACGCCGCAGCCGCCACCACCGTGGCCGCCATGATGCGCCTGTTCCCGCCCACGGGACCCACCGAAGAATACCGNCGCAAGCTGTGGGNCCATCTCATAATCATGAGCGGCTATAAGCTCGACGTGGACNCTCCCTACGACATGCCCCTGCCGCCGGCCGAAGGCGAAAAGCCCGAAGCGCTCTACTACAACACCGACCCTGCGCGCCGCCGCCACTACGGCCGCCTGCTCGAGCTGAGCGTGGCTGCCGCCGCCGACATGCCCGAAGACCCTGAGCGCCACGAGCTGCTCGTGCTGGTGGGCAACCAGATGAAGAAACTGCTCCTGGCCATCAACCCCGAGGGCGTGGAGAACAGCCGCGTCTACCGCGACCTCTACGAAATGAGCGACGGACGCATCCGTGTGGATGCCGAGACACTGCCNCTGCACGAGTTCANCATCATAGCCCCGCCGTCGAACAAGAAAAAGAAAAAGCGCAAATGATCCTGCTCACCGAACTTGAGCCCATAGGCCGCACCACCAAGACCCACGGCCTGCGCGGCGAGCTTTCGGCCGAACTCGACACCGACTGCGATGTCGAGGCCCTGCAACACATGGTGATGCGCATCGACGGCATCTTCGTGCCGTTCCGCATCGAGTCGCTGAGGTTGCGCGGGAGCGCCGGCGCGCTGGTGCAGTTTGCCGGCGTAGACAGCGCCGAGGAGGCAGCCCTCTACGTGGGGCTCGACCTCTACGCCCTGCGCCGCGAGCTTCCCGCCACCGGCGACGAAGNAGCTGAAGAAGAGGGCCTCTATGCCGAAGACCTCGAAAACTTCACCATCACCCGCCCCGACGGNACCCCACTGGGCACCATCGACGCCGTGGACACCACCACGATGAACACCCTGCTGCACGTGGCCCTGCCTGATGGCCGCAGCGCCATGATACCCCTTGCGGAAGACTGGATATGCGACATCGACGCCGAGGCCCGAACCATAGCCATGGACGTGCCCGAATCACTTTTATCTCTTTGACACAATGGAATACAACGAAGACAACGCCATAGCCTACATGCGCAGCCACGTGGCCGGNGCCGAAGCCTACGACGACGACCAGCTGCTCAACCTCATAGACATTATTTTCGACTACTACGAAGAAAACGGCGACCTCGACATCGATGCCGAAGGCGACGATGACGACGACNTCGAAGCTCTCGCGGCCCACGCAGCCAAGCTNNTGGCCAAGGACAAGGGCAACCTGATAGCACGGGAGCACATCGCCCCCCTCGTGGCCGCCGAAATCGAATACGAACTGTCGCTGATATGAACCTGAGCCTCCGACGCTTTCTTGCCTTCGCCGCCGGGCTGGCACTGCTGCTGTGCGTGCCCGCCACGTGCGCGGCACAGGACAATCTCAGCCTCGAGGAGCACCTGCAGATTCCCGCGGTGCCCCAGCGGCAACACGCGGCTGTTGCCGGCCGAGCTGGCCAGCTGGCCGAGCGGCTGCGCCACAAAGGCATGCGCACAGCCACCCTGCGCGACGGCGAAGTGGTGCTGGCGACGATGCCCTGCGACACACTANTCGCCNCGAACTCCACANTGNCCAAGNGCGNGGCGCAGAAGCGCCTGCNGGGCCTGCAGGAGATAGTGCGCCGGCCCGGCGACTACAAAGTGCTCGTGGCCGTGCACACCGACGACACCGGCGACACCGACTACTCCGACGCCCTCTCCGAGGCACGCGCCAGCGCCATAGACGAGCTGCTGTGGCAGATGGCCGACGGCGTGGACACCAACGTGGTGATCTACGGCATGGGAAAAGACGAACCGCTCAACGACAACTCCACGCGGCAGCACCGCCGTGCCAACCGGCGCGTGGAATTCTACATCGTGCCCTTGGACATGTAAGCACTTTTTCGTAATTTTGCATTCAAAACAGAATCACTCATAATATATTATGGCAATAGAACTCAAAGGCCTCACGAAACGCAGCGAAAACTACTCGCAGTGGTACAACGAACTCGTTGTAAAGGCCGACCTCGCTGANCAGNNNGCNGTGCGCGGCTGCATGGTTATCAAGCCCTACGGCTACGCTATCTGGGAAAAAATGCAGCAGACCCTCGACAGCATGTTCAAGGCCACCGGCGTGCAGAACGCCTATTTCCCCCTGCTCATCCCCAAGTCGTTTCTGTGCCGCGAGGCCGAGCACGTTGAAGGCTTTGCCAAAGAATGTGCCGTAGTGACCCACTACCGCCTCAAGAACGACCCCAACGGCAACGGCGTTGTCGTTGACCCCGACGCCCGCCTGGAAGAAGAGCTCATCGTGCGTCCAACCTCGGAGACCATCATCTGGGGCACATATAAAAACTGGATACACAGCTACCGCGACCTCCCCATCCTGTGCAATCAGTGGGCCAACGTGATGCGCTGGGAGATGCGCACCCGCATGTTCCTGCGCACAGCCGAGTTCCTCTGGCAGGAAGGCCACTGCGCCCACGCCACGGCCGAGGAAAACGAGGCACGCACCGTGCAGATGATCAACCTCTACGCCGATTTTGCCGAGAAGTACATGGCCATGCCCGTGATACGCGGCGTCAAGAGCGCCAACGAACGCTTTGCCGGCGCCCTCAACACCTACACCATCGAGGCCATGATGCAGGACGGCAAGGCGCTCCAGAGCGGCACCTCGCACAATCTGGGCCAGAACTTCGCCAAGGCATTCGACGTCACCTTCGTCAATAAGGAGAACAAGCCCGAACTCGTGTGGGCCAACTCGTGGGGCGTTTCGACCCGCCTCATGGGCGCTCTCATCATGACCCACAGCGACGACAACGGCCTGGTGCTCCCGCCCCATCTCGCTCCCATCCAGGTGGTGATCGTGCCCATCTNCAAGNACAACGAGCAGCTNGCNGCCATCTCCGAGGCCGTCAAGCCCATCGTGGACCGNCTCAAGGAACTGGGCGTGAGCGTCAAATACGACGATGCCGACAACAAGCGTCCCGGCTTCAAGTTTGCCGACTACGAGCTCAAGGGTGTGCCCGTGCGCCTCGCCATCGGTGCCCGCGACCTCGAGAACGGCACAGTCGAACTCATGCGCCGCGACACCCTCGAGAAAGAGACCCTGCCTCTGGCCGGCATTGCCGAGCACGTGGCCGGCCTGCTCGAGGATATCCAGAACAACATCTACGCCAAGGCGCTGAAGATGCGCGACGAGCGCACCTACGTGTGCGACAGCTACGACGATTTCAAGGCCCGCATCGACGGCGGCGGCTTCTTCCTGTGCCACTGGGACGGCACCACCGAGACCGAAGAGCGCATCAAGGAAGAGACGAAAGCCACTATCCGCTGCATTCCCCTCGACCAGCCCGACGAACCCGGCGTGTGCATGGTCACCGGCAAGCCCAGCGCCCGCCGCGTGATTATCGCCCGCAACTATTGATAACCGGCCGATGGATACCCCTCCGCGCATAGCCATAGTGCTCCCCTGCTACAACGAGCAGGAAGTGCTGCCCGCGACTGCCTCGACGCTGCTCGGGCTCCTCGACAGATTTACTGCCGAGGGGCTCGTGGCGCCGGACAGCTACATCCTTTGCAGCAACGACGGCAGCCGCGACACCACGGCCGCCATTATAGCCCGGCTGCACGAGGGCGACCCGCGCGTCAAGGGTATCACCCTGGCCCACAACCGCGGCCAGCAGGCCGCGTTGCTGGCCGGACTTATGACCGTGCGCGNACGCTGCGACGCCGCCNTCACCATCGATGCCGACCTTCAGGACAACCCNGAGATGANGCGCGNCATGATTGCGCTGTTTCGCGACGGCACCGACATCGTCTTTGGCGTGAGGGCCTCGCGCGAAAGCGACTCGCGCTTCAAGCGCTGGTCGGCCCAGGCATTCTACCGCTTTCAGAACGCCATGGGCCTTTCCACCATCTACAACCATGCCGACTACCGCCTGATGAGCCGGCGCGCCCTCGACATCCTCGCCCAATACGGCGAGAGCAACATCTACCTGCGCGGCATCATGCCTGACATTGGCCTCAAGACCGCCGTGGTGGAATATGCCCGCACGGAGCGCACCGCCGGCGAGAGCAAATACCCCCTGGGCAAGATGCTGTCGCTGGGCATCGACGGTATCACCTCGTTCACGGCCAAACCCATGCGCATGATTTTCGTGGTGGGTCTGGCGCTGCTCATAATCGACGTGCTGGTGGCCATNTGGGTTCTTTCGGCCTATATCGCCGGACACACNGTNTCGGGCTGGGCGTCGCTCATGCTATCCGTGTGGTNCCTGGGCAGCCTCATACTCATTGCCATAGGCATCNTGGGCGAATATATCGGTANAATTTTCNCCGAGGTCAAGCACCGGCCCCGCTACAACATCATGGAGGAAATATTCTGATGGCAGAAGAACACGTAAACCTCGACCTGTTTGTTCCCGACCTCTCGTCGAACATCCCCCTGCCCTACGCCGACAGCGGCGTGCAGGCCGGCTTTCCCTCGCCGGCGTCGGACTACCTGCCCGAATCGTTCGATCTCAACCGCGAGATAGTGCGCCACCCGGCGGCCACATTCTACGCGCGCGTGCACGGCGACTCCATGATAGGCGAAGGCATCTCCGACGGCGACCTCATCGTGGTGGACCGCTCTCTCGAGCCCAAGGACGGCGACCTGGTGGTGTGTGCCGTCGACGCCGAGTTCACCCTCAAGCGCATCAAGATACGACCGGGAGCCGTGTGGCTCATCCCCAGCAACGAGCAGTTCGACCCCATTCTCGTGACCCCCGACAAGCGTTTCGAGGTGTGGGGCGTGGTCACCCACACCATCCGGCGCACCGACCGCCGATAACGAATATTTGCAAATTTGCCGCGAATTGATTAATTTTGCAAGCAAATTTCAATAAATAGCAACAAACCATGAACCGCCAACAGTTCGACAAGCTCGATTTAAGCATACTTTCGATGCTCTCCGGCAACGCCCGCAAGCCCTATCTTGAAATAGCTCGTGAGTGCGGCGTGAGCGGTGCAGCCGTGCACCAGCGCATCCAGCGCCTCACAGCCTCCGGCGTGATCCAGGGCTCGGAATGTATAGTCAACCCTGCGGCGGTGGGCTACGAAACATGCGCCTATGTGGGATTCTATCTCCGCGACCCCTCGCAGTTCAACCATGTGATCTCCGAGCTCAGCAAGATTCCCGAAGTGGTGGAATGCCACTTCACCACCGGCCAGTATGACATCTTCGTTAAACTCTACGCCCACAACAACGACCACCTCCTCACCATTCTGCAAGACCAGATTCAGTCGCTGGGCCTTGCCCGCACCGAAACCATGATAAGCTTCAAGGAAGCTTTCAGGCGCCAGGTGCCCGTGGGCAACGACAAGCCTGACGACGAATGAATCTCGAGCCACTGCTTTCCTTCAGCTCCCCTTCCCCCCTTGTGATAGCCGGCCCGTGCAGCGCCGAAAGCGCCGCACAGATGCTCGACGCAGCCCGTGGCGTAGCTGCCGCGGGCGCCTCCGTGTTGCGAGCGGGTGCATGGAAACCGCGCACCAAGCCGGGAGGCTTTGAAGGCTATGGCGCCGAAGCCCTGCCGTGGATTGTAGACGCGGCGCGGGCCGCAGGGCTGCCAGCGTGCACGGAAGTGGCNACGGCGGCGGCACGTGCGCATGGCTCTCGAGGCCGGGATAGACATGCNGTGGATAGGGGCTCGAACGACGNCCAACCCCTTNGNCGTGCAGGAGATAGNCGATACNCTGGCGGAAATGCACGCGAGCTTGCCCGTTCTCATAAAAAACCCCGTGAGCCCCGATGTTGAGCTGTGGATAGGAGCGCTCGAGCGCATCAACGCCGCCGGTATCACCCGCCTGGCGGCCGTGCACCGCGGTTTCGGCACCTATGGCGACACCTACTACCGCAATAGCCCCCAGTGGCGTGTGCCCATCGAACTGCACCGCCGGCTGCCCGAGCTGCCCCTGATATGCGACCCCAGCCACATTGCCGGAAGGGTTGAAATAGTCGACGAAGTGGCCCGCCAGGCCATCGACCTGGGCTTCGATGGCCTCATGGTGGAAGTGCACTGCCGCCCCTCGGAGGCTCTGAGCGACGCCCGGCAGCAGCTCACGCCCGCGCAATTGGCCGATCTGCTGGGCCGCCTGCGCGTGTGCGCCCCGGGCAATCCCGGCCCGGAAAGCCTGGCCGACCTGCGCGCCCGGATAGACAGCATCGACGACCGCCTGCTGGCCCTGCTGGCCGAACGCATGGCCGTGACCGACGAAGTGGGGCGCCTCAAGCAGCGCGAGGGCATGCCCGTGGTGCAACCCGAGCGCTACAACGCCCTGATGGGGCTGCGCAGCGAGAATGCCGCCGCCCGGGGCCTCGATCCGGCCTTCGTGCGCACGGTGCTCGCCGCCATCCATGAAGAAAGCGTGCGCCGGCAGCTGGATATTGTGAGTAGACAGCTTTTTTCGTAACTTTGCAGCATGATTTCGATAAATAATCTTTCGGTGGAGTTTTCCGCCAAATCTTTGTTCGACAATATCAGCTACGTCATAAATCCGCGGGACAAGATAGCTCTCGTGGGAAAAAACGGTGCGGGAAAGAGCACCATGCTCAAGATAATCGCCGGCCTGCAGCGGCCCACTTCGGGCACCGTGGCCGTGCCGCAGGACGTGACAGTGGGCTATCTGCCGCAGCAGATGGTGCTTGAAGACACGCTCACCGTAAAGGAAGAAGTGCGCAAGGCCTTCTCCCACATCGACGACATGCAGGCGCGCCTCGACGCCATGAACGAGCAGCTGGCCGAGCGCACCGACTACGACTCGCCATCCTACAACGAACTGATAGAGCGCATGACAGCCCTCACCGAGCAGCTGGCCATGAGCGGCAGCGACAACTGCGAGGCCGAAATGGAGAAGACCCTCATGGGCCTGGGCTTCCTGCGCACCGACTTCGACCGCCCCACCTCGGAATTTTCCGGAGGCTGGCGCATGCGCATAGAGCTGGCAAAGCTGCTGCTGCGCCGCCCCGACGTGCTCCTGCTTGACGAGCCCACCAACCACCTCGACATCGAGTCTATCCAGTGGCTCGAAAGTTTCCTGGCCACAAAAGCCAAGGCTGTGGTGCTCGTGAGCCACGACCGCGCCTTCATCGACAACGTGACGAACCGCACCATCGAGATATCACTGGGTAAAATCTACGACTACGCCGTGAACTACAGCCACTTCGTGGAGCTGCGGCGCGAGCGCATCGAGCAACAGATGCGCGCCTATCAGAACCAGCAGAAACAGATAGCCGACACCGAGCAGTTCATCGAGCGCTTCCGCTACAAGGCCACCAAGGCCGTGCAGGTGCAGAGCCGCATGAAGCAGCTGGCTAAAATAGAAAGAATTGAGGTGGACGAGGTGGATACCGCGCATCTCAACCTGCGTTTTCCCCCGGCGCCCCGCTCCGGCGACTTCCCTCTGATACTCGAAGACGTGGGNNAAGCGCTACGGCGNCCANCAGGTNTTNGACNACNNCACGTTCACCATCCGCCGCGGCGAAAAAGTGGCTTTCGTGGGCAAGAACGGCGAGGGCAAATCCACGCTCGTCAAGTGCATCATGGGCGAAATACCCTTCACCGGCCACCTCAAGGTGGGACACAACGTGAAAATAGGCTATTTTGCCCAGAACCAGGCGCAGCTGCTCGATGGAGAGATCACCGTGTTCGACACCATCGACCGCGTGGCCGTGGGCGACATCCGCCTGAAAATCCGCGACATACTGGGTGCGTTCATGTTCGGCGGCGAAGCCTCGGACAAAAAAGTGAAGGTGCTGAGTGGCGGCGAGAAAACCCGCCTGGCCATGATACGCCTGCTGCTGGAGCCTGTGAACCTGCTCATTCTCGACGAGCCCACCAACCACCTCGACATGGCCACGAAAGACATCCTCAAGCAGGCCATCCGCGACTTCGACGGCACGGTGATAGTGGTGAGCCACGACCGCGAATTTCTCGACGGCCTTGTGACGAAGGTCTACGAATTCGGCGGAGGACAGGTGCGCGAGTGTCTCGGCGGCATCTATGAATTTCTTGAGAAAAAGCGCATAGCGTCGCTTCAGGAGCTCGAGCGCAGCAAGCCCGCCCCCCAGCCTGCCGCACCCAAGACAGAGAAGCCGGCTGCCGCCCCCAAGCCTCAGGCAGCTCCGCAACCTGCCGCTCCCAAGCTGAGCTACGCCGAGCAGCGCGAGCGCGAAAAAGCCGTGAAGCGCGCCGCAAAGCGCGTGGAAGACGCCGAAACACAGATAGCGGAACTTGAGGCGCGCATTGCCGCCATCGAGGCAGAAATAGCCGCCGGAAACACCCCGCCCGACATCTACGACCGCCATGCGGCTGCCACCAAGGAGCTCGAAAACGCCATGAGCCTCTGGGAACTCGCCGGCATGGAGCTCGAAGAACTCAAGAGCCGCTACGGCATGCAGTAGGGCTTTGATTTTCGGGTAAAAATCCGTATATTTGCAAGGTTTTTCGCACAGCACAGCACTATGTTTGGAATCAAGCGGTTATATACGTTCATGTTGCAGCGGTTTCTGCCGGTGTTCACCATGACATTCTTCATATCGCTCTTCGTGGTGCTCATGCAGTTTCTGTGGCGCACGATCGACGATCTCGTGGGCAAAGGCCTGTCCATCGAGGTTTTGGGCGAGCTCTTCTTCTACGCCGCCCTCACCATGGTGCCCACCGCCCTGCCCCTGGCCGTGCTGCTGGCCTCGCTGATGACCTTCGGCAA
>WFLX010162743.1_pt1 | contig 12508 bp, 11 predicted proteins | sample 4967041 | NCBI WGS metagenome assembly WFLX01 (sample SAMN12857096, study PRJNA449069) | gut metagenome | isolation source: stool from male and female vole | host: Microtus ochrogaster | place: USA:Florida | collected 2017 | reverse complement strand
ATATGTACATTTGAATTACAATGTCACTTTTTCACAAATGGTTTGTCCACAGAACAGCTTTTGGTAAAATTTTATAACATTTTCTCCGCAATCAATACATCCATACAGTGCTGGTGAGGTATACCGCCGCTGTTGCCAAGTACATTAAAATGCCCCTGCAGCAATGTCTGCAGATAAAATTTTACGCTGGTCTTTCCATAGCTTCCGGTCACACCGATCACCGTAAGTCCGGATGCCTGTTTCAGCTTCTTTTTTGCATCATTGATAAAATACCGATTGACCGCCTTCTCTATCGGACGGTTGACCACATTAACCGGGATCAGAAAAACCGCCTGCAACGGAATCAGCAGTCCCATAACTGCGGGCAGATATAGATATCCGAGAAAATAAATTACCGGGATAATCACGATCAGATTTATGATCAGATCTGAAATGACCAGCCTCTGTACTCTTTTCGTAAATACCAGCTTTTTCTTGACATTGCTTTTCTTTAAATAGTTGTAATACTTAATGACAACCAGCCAGTAAAGGCACAGGACTATCCTCAGCCAGTCTGCCGGAAATAACATCAGAAAAACGCCTGCCAATCCCGGAAAAATAAGTATCAGCTGTTTGCGCAGATTTTTTTTGATCCATGTCCTCTGCTCATTGTTCTTATAACCGTTTAACTGAAACATGTGAAGATTGTAGCGCATCACCAGATAAAAAGCAGACGCCGCCAATACAACGCTTATGATCACTTCTGCCAATTGCAGCAAATCTTAGTTCCTCCTCAAAATATAATACCAACCTATAAATACTTACCTAATATGAAAATATGACTTCATGATTCCTGCAAACTGCCCCGGCTTCTCTAAAAAACAGAAATGCCCCGTCCCCGGAATAACCGCCAGCCCGGCATCCGGAAGCCGTTCTTCCATCAACTTCGCATCTGTGATCGGCGTTGCGGTATCCATATCTCCCCAGATCAAAAGCGTCTCCTGCCTGATCTTGGGAAGCAGCTCTGTCAGGTCTTCATTGACAGCTTTAACCATGCATTGGCGCATCATAGGCGTTGCGTTCCGATAATCCTCAGATCCCTGTTTGCTTTTCCATTCATCAATCAGCTCCGGGCAGATCTTATAGATCAGTTTCAGATTAACAAGTTTTTTCAACATTTTATAACGCCTGATCTTCATTTTCTGCCGCCACGTCCTTTTTGGCAGGATACCGGCGCTGTCCACCAGAACGATCCTGCTGATCTTCAACGGAAGATCTTCCCTTGAAGCAAGTTTTATGATCACCCTGCCGCCATAAGAATGTCCAAGCAGCACTGCTTCGCTGATCTTCAGCGCATCCATCAGCTTCAGAAAAAAATCAGCATACGCATCCACGTCCCATGCTTCCCTCGGCTCCTCGCTTGCGCCAAATCCCGGAAGATCAAACTGCACGACGCGGTATTGGCTGCTGATACAGGCTGCAACCGAATCATAGACTGAAAACTCCGTACCCCATCCCTGCAGGATGACTACCGTCTCTTCGCCTTCTCCCGTGATCTTATAACTGATTTTATAACCATCTACTATGATTTCCATCCACTCATTTCCCCACATCATAACAACTGACCGCCCAAGATGTATGGATAAATAGTTATGTAAACCAGAGTTGAATAACTCAAAGCCTGCACATCCATACTCCATTGAGGTTTGCATAACTCGAAGCCTGCACATCTATGTCCCAAAAATGATTTCATTTATGATTTTTTTGGGACATAGNTGTACNNGCAAAGAGTTATGTAAACCGTAGTAATATAAACCGTGGTAATGTAAACCGGGATCTCCTACCTCTTCACAACNTAGAGCTANAGTCCGTCATCGACATTTTGACTATAGNTCTTGTGNTCATCCAGNTATCATCTTTTATTTTACAACAAAGTTTACAATTTTTCCGGGCACATAAATTTCCTTTACCACCGAGCCCTGACTTAAGAATTCCGCAACCTTCGCATCCTCCTTAGCCGTCTGAAGAGCCTCTTCCTTCGTTGCTTCTGCAGCAATCTTTACCGTACCGCGAAGTTTGCCATTGACCTGTACGCCGATCTCTATGACTGCATCTTTTGTCTTCTCTTCATCATATGCAGGCCATGGCTGTTGTGATAAAAATCCCTCTCCGCCCATCGTCTCATAGATCTCTTCACAAAGATGCGGGGCAAAGGGATTCAGCAGTTTGATAAAGATGAGCATTTCCTCCCTAGTCAGCTTCCCTGCCTGATAAACATCATTGACAAGCGCCATCAACGTAGCGATCGCCGTATTGAACTTCGTCTCCTCAATATCGGAAGACACCTTCTTGATCGCCTTGTGGAACTTACTTTCCAGTTCCGCAGAAGGTTCGCTGTCATCGATCATATCCGCCATGACGGCAACACGCTCCAGAAAACGCTTGCAGCCTTTTACGGAACTGTCATTCCATGGAGACGCCGCAGCATAATCACCCATAAACAGGATATAAGTACGAAGGGTATCTGCACCATATTCCTCTACGATTTCCAACGGATCGATAACGTTTCCTCTGGATTTACTCATCTTCTCACCATCAGCGCCTAAGATCAGTCCCTGTGCGGAACGTTTTGCATAGGGCTCCGGTGTGTTCACCTCTCCGATATCATATAAGAAATGATGCCAGAAACGGGAATAAATCATATGCCTTGTCACATGCTCCATGCCGCCGTTGTACCAGTCAACCGGCATCCAATAATCAATCTTTTCACGATCTGCAAAGCAATTCTTGTTATGCGGGTCCACATAACGGATAAAATACCATGAAGATCCCGCCCATTGCGGCATGGTATCTGTCTCGCGCTTCGCATCTTTCCCACATTTAGGGCACTTGCAATTAACAAAGGAATCTATCTTCGCAAGGGGTGATTCTCCTTCCTCCCCCGGCTCAAAGTTTTCTATCTCAGGCAGTCTGAGCGGCAGCTCCTCATAAGGTACGGGCACAATACCGCAGTCCGGACAANGTANGATGGGAANCGGNTCGCCNCAGTATCNCTGNCGGNTNAATGCCCAGTCCTTCATTTTGAACTGGATACCTGCACTACCGATGCCCTTTTCCGTCAGTTCCTTAATCATCCGTGCAATAGAGTCCTTCTTATTGGTATATCCATTCAGAAATTCAGAGTTGATCATCTCGCCGTCGCCGGTATAAGCTTCCTTATCAATATCGCCGCCTTTGATGACCTCAATAATATCTATGCCAAATTTTNTTCGCAAAATCATAGTCNCTCTGGTCATGTGCCGGAACTGCCATGATCGCGCCGGTACCATATCCCATCATAACGTAATCCGCAATAAAGATCGGAATATTCACGCCATTCACCGGATTGACCGCCTCAATACCTTCCAGCCTCACGCCTGTCTTTTCCTTCACAAGCTGCGTCCTTTCAAATTCCGTCTTCTTGACGCATTCCTGACGATACGCCTCTACAGCGTCCATGTTTTTGATCTTCGCTGCATACTGATCGATCAGGGGATGTTCCGGTGCAATAACCATAAAGGTAACGCCAAACAATGTATCCGGTCTGGTGGTATAGATCTGTAATTTATCCTCTGCACCCGCAATCTTGAAATCCACAAATGCACCTGTGGATNTACCGATNCAGTTTACCTGCTGCTGCTTGATATTTTCCGGATAATCTACCGTATCCAGACCGCTTAACAGTTTGTCCGCATACTCTGTGATCCTCAGATACCATACCGTCTTAGAACGTTGTACAACGTCGCTGTGGCAGATATCGCATTTACCGCCCTGACTGTCTTCATTGGAAAGTACCACCTTACAGGACGGACAGTAATTCACCAGCGCCTTATCCTGAAATACCAGTCCCGCATCAAACATCTTCAGGAAGATCCACTGCGTCCAATGGTAAAAATCCTCATCAGTGGTATCTACGGTACGGCTCCAGTCAAAGGAAAATCCCACCTTTTTTAACTGCTCGGAAAATCTTGCAATATTCCGGTCCGTAATGATCCGCGGGTGGGTGGAAGNTTTGATCGCATAATTCTCCGTCGGAAGTCCAAACGCNTCAAANCCGATGGGGAACAATACATTATANCCNTCCATCCGNCTCTTTCTGGCAAGCACNTCCATACTGGAATATGCCTTGATATGACCTACATGCATACCCGCTCCGCTGGGGTAAGGGAACTCGATCAGCCCGTAAAATTTCTTCCGGCTCTTATCTCCATCCTGTGCCCGGAAAATCCCGGCTTCCTCCCATTTTTTCTGCCACTTGGGCTCTATCTTCTTAAAATCGTGCCTCATTACAACATCTGACCTCCGTATCATAATGCTTACCTTACGCGGATATTATACTCTTAACCTTTTCAATTGTCACGTATTTTCTTATTTTTAAGTGTATTTTATTGGCGTCTGTCTTTATTGTATCTCCTGCTGCAGCATTTCTATCGCNCGTTCCANCTGATTATCCGTTGNATCCTGCTTATAAGCCTCTGCATCAAACTCCAGCTCAATATCCGGNACNANGCCTACCTTATGGATATNGTTCCNCAGCGGTGTATAATAATGACTCACTGTCAGTTTGATCGCAGANCCGTCGTCCAGCGCAATCAGACGCTGTACGATACCTTTTCCATATGTGGTTGTTCCAAGCAGTGTTCCGNTCCCATAATCCTTGNTCGCCCCCGCAAGAATCTCCGATGCACTGGCGCTGCCTCCATTGATCAGAACGACCAGTGGTACGTCGATACATCTTGACCCATCGCAGTCATATTCTTTTCTTTCCCCATATTTATCTTCCGTATATACGACCAGCCCTTTCGGCAGCAACATCCTAGCGATCTCCACCACCGCAGACAGGTTTCCGCCGGGATTACCCCTGAGATCCAGGATCAATCCTTCCATGTCATTACCCTTTACCGTGGCCAGCGCTTCCGCAAACTGGTCTACCGTCACTGCATCAAATTCTGCAATACTGATATATCCGATATTTCCCTCCAGCATTTTATATTCCACCGTGGGCGTCTCCACCTTACGACGCTCTATCGTCATCACAAGCTCCTCGCTGGTAGACGGTCTTATGATGTTAATCGTCACTGTAGTCCCTTCCGGTCCCTTGATCATATCGGTCACATCTGACAGATTCATATCACATACATCCGTGCCATCTACTTTGTAAATATAGTCATCGACCAGAATCCCCGCTTCTTCTGCCGGCGCATTACGGATGACGCCCGTAATCAACGGATATCCGGTAACTATATCCTTCTTCAAATATGCGCCGATCCCATAATAGATCCCCTCTGTAGAGTTCTGTAGGGCGATCCACTGCTCAGGAGTATAGTATTCCGCATAGGGATCCCCCAGACTGTTCATCAGACCGCTGTAAAGCCCGTCAGCAAGAACATCCTCATCTAAATCTTCCACATAATAATATTCTATTGCTGATTTTAATAAATTAACCTTTTGTATAACGTCATTATCAAAGTCTTCCGAGTCAAAATCCGTCCGGTCAATACCGCCTGTTCTTCCTCCCAGTATGCCTGACGTCTGAGTGCTGCTCTGCTCATACTCCTCAGCCGGTGCAAAAAGCATCTTTCCGCATAAAACGCAGCAAACGATAAACACAGAAATCAATAGTCCCGATAAAAGTCCGACCCAATAGTCTTTTTTATTCATATCCCACTCCATACCTTTCCTGTCATTCTTATTATCTGTCTATCCTATCAAAGATAGCTTCTCGGATCCACATACTGTCCGTTCAGACGCACCCCAAAGTGCAGATGATTGCCTGTACTTCTCCCTGTCGTTCCCACCGCCGCAATCTTTTGGCCTCTCGTAACATATTCTCCCGTCGAAACATACAGCGCTGAGGCATGCATATAGATCGTATATAATTTATCGCCGTGGTCGATCATAATATAATTGCCCATACTGGAAGAATAACCGGCAGCCACCACCCTGCCGTCATATGCCGCCAGGATCGGGGAACCTCCGGGCGCCGCCATATCCATCCCGTTATGGAATTTTTCCACCCCCAAAGTCGGATGCATACGCCATCCAAAGGGATCCGAAATTCTGGTATAGCTTGGCGCCGGCCAGATAAATATACCGCCGTCATATTTTAGTCTTGTAGCCTCCGCCAGAGCCGCCTGATCCGCAGCGATCTGCGCCTCCAGCGCAGCAATAATCTGATTCTGCTCTGCTATCTCCGCATCATATTCCCGAATTGCCTGCTCCTTGGTGGCAATATCCGACTCATACGCAGTGATCTGGACCTGCTTTTCATCGATCAGCGCATTCAGATTGTTCTGTTCTTCTTCGGCAGCCGCCTTTGCTTCCTCCAACAGCTCCTGCTCCGAAAGCAATTCCTGCCTGCAGAGTTCCGTATATTCTACTACCAGCTGGTATTCCACCAATTTATTCCGGTCATAAGCGGACAGCTGCTCGATATAATCCGCTTTATTGAGCATATCCGCAAAGGAATCCGAATCCAAAAGCATCTCCAGATACAGTGAATCCCCCTTTTCATACATAAACTGGATACGCTCTTTCATCGCTTCATACTGATCTGTCGCCACCTGCTCCGCCTGAACCAGTTCTTCCTGTGTCTGCACTATCTCCGCTTCTTTTGCTTCAATCAGTTCATTCAGGGAATCAATATTGCTCTGAATCCCCGCCACCTGAGCATCCAGCTCCGCAACATATGATGACATCTCATTTTTCGTAGCTTCCAGACCGTTGACAATGCTCTGCAGATTACTGCGCCCGTTTTGAAGCGCCGCTCTCTGACTCTCCAGACCATCCAGTTCATTTTCCTTTTCACTGATGCTTTCCCGCAGTCCGTCAATATATTCGTCGTTGTCCGCTTTGCTGACCGCGCTGACATTCAGGATCACCAGCGCCGCCAGACATAGTCCCATCCATAGTCTGTACCTTATCTTCATAGTAATAACCATGCCCTTTCCAACAACCTGCACATTAGACTTTAATATGTCTCTTAACCGTTACATAACTTCCGATAAATCCGATCCCGATTCCCACACCCAGCGAGATAGGCACCAGATAATGAAATACCTCTCCCACCGGCACAAATGCCAAAAGTTTGGTCAAAACCGAAAAATTCTCTACAATATAAGCAAGCATCTCATTATACAAAAGATAGATGATTCCCAGCGGCACCAGAGAACCCAATGCACCGATAATAATACCTTCGATCACAAACGGCGACCGCACAAAGAAATCCGTCGCACCGATATATTTCATAATCGCGATCTCATCCTTTCGGACGGAAATACCGATCATGACCGTATTGGAAATCAGGAAGATCGATACTGCCAGCAGAATCGCGATCATACCGATTGACACATAGGCAACCAGTGAATTCACACCCATTAAAGTATTCGCAGTCACCTCCGAACGATTGACGCGTCTGACGTCCTCGATTCCCTCCAGATAAGCCACCAGCTCCGCCTGACGGGATACGTCATTTAAGTAGATCTCATAATTCATGGAATTAGCAAGCGGATTCTCCGTAAATCCGTCCGCATATCCCTCCAGATATTCTACCTTAAACTCCGCCCATGCTTCCGACGCGGAGATATAATTGGCGCTTGCAACTGCCGTATGAGCCCTTATCATGTCCCCTATCTGGGCAATCCGCTCATCCGGCGTACCTTTTTCAAAAAATACGGTTACGGAGACACCCTCTTCCGCGGTTTTTACAATATTCTGGAAATTGGCGATCACCGCATAAAAGATACCGAACAAAAACAGACAGGCCGCAATCGTTGCTACCGACGCAAGCGTAAACCACTTATTTTTAATTGTATTCCGAAATCCCTGATAAATTACATAAAATAATGTGCTAACCTTCATTGCTGTATCCACCCTTTTCCTCATCGCTGATCACAACACCCTTGCGGATCGTGATCACCCGCTTTTTCATCTCGTCCACCATCTTATCATCNTGCGTCACCACGATNACCGTNGTNCCGNTTTCATTGATCTTNTCTAACANNTGCATGATNTCCATTGTATTNTTNGGATCCAGATTTCCGGTCGGCTCNTCTGCCACNAGGATCGGCGGTCTGTTTACAAGAGCTCTNGCNATCGCCACGCGCTGCTGCTCTCCTCCGGAAAGTTCATCCGGGTTGGCCTTATATTTTCCGGCAAGTCCCACCGTCGCCAGCATATTAGGCACATTACGCTTCATCTCCCTTATCGGCGTCTGTATGATACGCTGCGCAAATGCGACATTTTCATAGACATTTCTGTCTTTCAACAGTCTGAAATCCTGAAATACAACGCCCATACTCCTGCGAAGCTTCGGTATCTTGCCGCGTCTGAGTTTATCCACCTGCAGACCGTTGACCATGATAGAGCCAGACGTCGGTTTCAGTTCCCGAAGCAGAAGCCTGATCAGCGTAGATTTGCCGGAACCGCTGCTGCCTACGATAAATACAAACTCTCCTCTCCGGATCTGGATATTGACATTGGAAAGGGCGGGAACGTCCTTTACATAAGACTTGCTGACATTCTTTAAGGAAATAATCACATCGCCGTCAGCCCTGTTTCTTCTTTTCTTTCCGCCGGGATTGGAATGTGCACCCCTTGTTTCATGCTGCGGCTGTTCCTTAGACGGGTATGACTCGCCTCTTGCTTTCTCATTTCGCCGCTCTCTTACCACGGCATCCCTGTACTCCTCCTGATCTGCATTTCCTCCTGTAGTTTCCCTGATAATGCGTTTTTTTCTTTCTGTAAGTGCGCTCTCCTGATTGTCTTCATAGGATTCCTCCTGCGTGTCTTCATACACCTCATGAATATCCTCATATGAAGGCGCGCTTTCATATGACTTCTGAACTGTTTCATACGCTTCCTGAGTCTCTTCGGCGTATAATTCTCCTTCCATTTCAAAACCGGTATTATCCTCTTTATGGATCCATGAATTTTCAAGATTATTGCTTTCTTCCCTCTGCCGGTCGCGTGCTTCCATCCTCATCTGCAGCTCCGCAATCGCCGCGCGCAGATCTTCTGTATTATTTAATAAATTCTTATCCGCCATGAGTTCCTCCTAACATCCGTTTCTTCTGTTTTCCCTACCTCTAAAACTCCTGCGACTCCATATATTTCATATACCTGACTACCATCAAAGCAATTCTGAACGTGATAGCGTCCTCGAACACCCTAAGGTCAAGGTTTGTACTTTTCTGCAGTTTATCCAGCCGATAAACCAGCGTATTTCTATGGATAAAAAGCTGTCTTGACGTTTCTGAAACATTTAAGCTGTTTTCAAAAAACTTATTGATTGTCATTAATGTTTCCTCATCAAATTCATCCGGACTCTTTCCGGCAAAAATTTCTTTGATAAACATTTTACAGAGAGGGATCGGAAGCTGATAGATCAGACGGCCGATGCCAAGCTCACTGTAAGGAATGATAACCTTATCGGAAAAGAAGATCTTTCCCACATCCAGCGCCATCTTTGCTTCTTTATAAGAACGGCTTACTTCCTTGATCTCTCCTATTGTGGTGCCATACGCAAGGCGCACTCCCTCAATGCCTTCCTTGTTCAGATAAGCTACGATCTGCTGTGCCGTCTTCTCAATCTCCGCCTTGTCCTGCCTGTCCGGAAGCTCCTTTACGATGATCACATTATTTTCATCCACCGCGGTAACGATCTCCTTACTNCCNCTGAGANCCANNCAGTCCTTTACATATTCTAATGTATTACTGTCTTTACAGGAAGCCGTCTCCACAATCAAAACTACTCTTTTCATATCTATCTGGAGATGCAGTTTTTTCGCCCTGCTGTAGATATCTACCAGGAGCAGATTGTCCAGCAGAAGATTTTTAATAAAATTGTCTTTATTAAAACGTTCCTTATAAGCCACAAGAAGGCTCTGTAGCTGAAATGCCGCCATTTTTCCAACCAAATACGTATTTTCACTGACACCCGATGCAATCAGTATATATTCCAACTGCTGCTCGTCAAAAATTTTAAAAAACTGACAGTTCTGTATCTCCTGGCTGTCAGCCGGTGATTTCACAAACTCTACTACTGCATTTCCAAAATCCTTTTTTTCCGACATGGTAGATACAACAGTTTTGCCCTCCGTATCTGTGACGCAAAGTTCTACATGAGCAATATTCATCATACCATCCAGAGTCCCCTGCAATATCTGATTCGAAATCATCTTTTCCTCNATTCTGAAGCGTCTTTCATCAATGCTTCTCCCGATTTCTTAATATGCTGATATGCAAAATAACCAAAAAAATTCCCCTATATCTGCACATCTAAATTCATACATTTTACATTTTAATACATTTACACAAAAAAATCTACACATTTATAGTTAAATATTATACATTTTGATCTAATTTTGTCACTATATCAAAATTATGTTAATTTGTAATCTTTTACCAAAAATTATTTTTTGTCTGCACACAAAAATTTCATAATTATTTTCGATTATTTCTTTTCAGCACTTGACAATCGCTGCTTTTTGTCAGATAATTATCTTAATCGTTAATATATTTTATGAAATCTAAAAGGAAAGGTTGGTACTAAATATGGATATTGCAAGATTATCAACCAGTTTAGCTCAAAATGCTACATTATCAGATGTAGGAACAGCGGTGCTTTCCAAGGCATTAGATACACAGGAGGCGGCAGGTGCCGGATTAATCAAGATGTTGGATGCGGCTCAGATGGAGCTTTCCGTGAATCCACATATCGGCGGCAATTTTGATATGTCCGTTTAATATTTACAAGATATCTATCAGATACCTATTAGTTTGTTTTTTCGTACTTGAAAATATGATATAAAATAACAGAAGCTGATGTATATGTCGGCTTCTGTTATTTTTTAAGAAATAGGCAATAATTCCTGTGAAATGATATAATCTAAAACAATCGTTCCGATACAGATTATAATCCCAATCCACAAAGGGATGGACCATGTCCTGCCTCTCTCTCCCTTCGTAAACACCTGCCGAAGGTGAGCTTCCCCATGTTCAAGTTTAGCGATAGCAGTCAAAACACAGGCTGCTAAGGCGGTTGTAAACAAGGCAATGATCAGATATACTCCAATCGCAACAAGCAGCGTCTCCTGCGTCATCACACTCTCCGCTTCGGACAGTTCCTCCGCAGGCAGAATACTCTGCAGATAATACAAAAATACAGAATAGCTATTAAGTGATATATGACCGATAATTCCTGCCCAGATGTTGCCGGTTGCCTCTCTCAGCAATCCAAATGCAAAACCAAGTACCATGGCATAGACCATCTGATTCAGGTTCATATGAAACAACCCAAACAGGACGGCAGTCCAGAGGATCGCCTGCATCGGCGTACCATTTTTACGAAAACCAGTGAATAAGATCCCCCGAAATACAATCTCTTCGCAGACAGGNGCCAGCAGACCGACAAAGAAAAACATCCCGCCAAAAGAAATTTCCGAAACATACNACAGTATTTCCGTTGCCGNANNATCCACAAACAGCATGGTTACCGCATTGCACAANGAAACCAGCGGGCNTNATAATNCGATATATANTACTGCCATAAATATCGTCGGAATCCTGATCTTATGAATTGCCGCCGCATCCCTAAATCGTTCCTTTGAACATACGGCAAACAAAAGCGCCGGTATCATGATGATGCCTTCGCTCAGCCAAAAAGTCCCCGCAATCGTTAGCTTATCAGCAGTATTTCCTATCAGAAGCAGATACGGAACTACTGTATATGCCATTGTAATTGTAAAAAATAACCATCCAGAACGTTTTGCAGTCATAACTTACCTCGCAATTCATAGATTCTCTTAATTTATACTCGCCGTATATGCCCATCTTTCTCTATCAGGATCTTCCGCTCTTTATACAGATGTCCCACGGCACGCTTAAATTCATTCTTGCTCATGCCGGTTTCCCGCTTGATAACCTCCGGATCCGCTTTCTCTGTAAAAGGCAGCACGCCACCGTAGCTATCCAGCAGTTCCAGTATCTTTTCCATGTCAGGATTCATCTGCAGATATGCCTTTTCCCTGACGCTCAGGTTCAGCTTGCCATCCTCACGCACTTTCGTGACACGCGCTTTGATACGGTCGCCGATGGACAGATTCCCATAGGATTCATTTTTCGGAATGATAGCGGAATACTTCTGATCGACCGCCACAAACAAGCCATAATTGTCGCTGGATTCATAGATGATGCCGCTGACGTCGTCCCCTGCCTGATAAGGTATAGTTGAGCTTACGGTTGCGACCGTTGACGCGGCCTCCTACGCAGGTGCAGCCTAACTTAGAGTGGATATTGAAAGCGAAGTCGAGCACCGTCGCACCCTCGGGGAGCTTGTAAAGGTCACCCTTGGGCGTGAATACAAATACCTCGTTGTTGTAAATGTCCATCTTGAAGTTTTTCATCAACTCCATAGGACCCTCGGCAGTTTCGAGGATGTCGCGGATATTGTTCATCCACGAGTCGAGGTTACTTTCGCTTTTTATACCCT
>WFLX010019929.1_pt1 | contig 12508 bp, 6 predicted proteins | sample 4967041 | NCBI WGS metagenome assembly WFLX01 (sample SAMN12857096, study PRJNA449069) | gut metagenome | isolation source: stool from male and female vole | host: Microtus ochrogaster | place: USA:Florida | collected 2017 | reverse complement strand
CTCGATTTCAGCCGAAATCTCACGGAGGCGCGAGAGTGGCTTAGTAGTTTGCGAGTAAAGCGCCACAGGGCGGGTGAAATCAACCCTATCGAGGGCGGCAACACGCTCAACGACGATAGCTTCGCCATTGGTCTGCCCTACCAGGCCGTTAACCTCGGCGTGGCCGAGCTTGCCGTAAATCACGATTTGCGGGCGGGTGGGCAGAGGGCGGTCGTGGCACTCCTTTATGCGGCGTTGGAGCCGTAGCACCACCGGGCATGTGGCATCGATGATTTCGATATCCCTCGCGCGGGCAGCCTCGTAAGTCGACGGGGGCTCGCCATGGGCGCGCAATAGCACCTTCACCCCGCGCAGTTGGTTGAGGTCGTCATGGTTGATAATCCTCAGCCCTTTCCGCGCAAGGCGACTCACTTCATCGGAGTTATGCACAATGTCGCCAAGGCAATAGAGGGTTGAATCGCCTTTGGCAAGCTCCTCTTCGGCTTTGTTGATGGCGGTGACCACCCCGAAGCAAAAGCCCGAATCCGCGTCAATCTCAATCCGTGGCATAGTCACGCGTTAGCACGTTTGAGAGCTTCGTTATAGCGGTCGAGAAGCCATGTGTCCTGCTCGTCAATCGTCATCGAGGAGTTGTCGAGGCCAATGGCGTCGGCAGCCCGGCGCAGGGGACTCTCCTCGCGGGTCTGGTCGATGTGGTCGCGCGACTTAACGTTGGCGAGNACCTCGTCGTAGCTCACCTCCTGNCCCTTGGCCCGCAGTTCGCGCACTCGGCGCTCGGCACGGCATTCGGCAGGAGCGTCGAGGAAAATTTTCAATTCGGCATCGGGAAAAACGGTGGTACCGATGTCGCGTCCGTCCATCACGATTCCGCGCTCCTTGCCAAAGGCTTGCTGCTTGGCAACCAGGTCGCGGCGCACTGCCGGTACGGCAGCTACGGGCGACACATGGCCCGAAACCTCCATACCGCGGATTTCGGCTTCGACATCCTCGCCGTTGAGAATGGTGTGCTGAGAGCCGTCGGGGCACAACGCGAATGAGATGTTGATTTCAGGAAGCAGGCTGGCGAGCTTCGCGGCATCCACAGCGCCGTCGGCCGAGATGAGCCCCGCACGCATAGCGAAAAGAGTCACAGCGCGGTACATGGCGCCGGTGTCGACATAGCGATAACNTATTCGGCGTGCAAGTGCCTTGGCCATAGTGCTTTTACCCGACGACGAGAAACCGTCGATCGCGATTATGATTTTCTTATTGTCAGTCATTATGTGATGTAGTATGATCAGTGCAGCAAATCCTGCAGATTGAGATTCAAGTTAAACATAAAGGTNGTAGCGCCGGTGTGGGGTTGNGCNAGNGCCACCGCGAGGCTCACTTTGCGCAAGTTCAGGCCTGCGCCAAGCGAAAAGCCGCTGAGGAACGACCGCTTGTAGGTCGACATATCAGTGCGGGTCTTGTAGTTATAACCCAGTGCCACAAAGAAGCGGTCGCTCGGCACAAAGTCGAGGCCGAACACCAGATGGCGGAAAAGATTGGATGAGAATGTATCCTTCTTCTTAAATGGGTCTTTGTTGGTTCCGTCGCCCGACTCCCAATAGGGCAGATGCCACTTGGTGAGGTTCCACGCTGTNATCGAAACGCGCAGCGGGATGCCCGAAAAACCTTTTGCCACGCCGATGCGGAGGTCCATGGGGAGGCGGTCGGTCTGCTCGTTGAAGCGCTTTACCTGGCCGCCGAGATTAGCCCCGACGATAGAGGCTGAGAAATCGAGATCGGGGTCGTAATAGTTGATACCTAAGTCGGTAGCCACAGCCATAGCCGAATATTGTTCGTAGGCGCTATAAAGGAACTTCACCGTTATNCCCCCGCGCAATCGGTCAGTGATGTCGTAGGAGAAAGAGCCCGAAAAGTTGACATCCTTTGGCGAGAACGAGCCGGTGATTACGCCGTTTTCGTCGGCGGCCTTTATGTCGCCATAGCCGAAATAACGCAGCCCTACACCCCACGCGCCCCGCTCGCCAATGGCCTTGGCATAGCGCACCCCGGCGAAATTCGATTCGCCAACGTAGCGCATGTAGTCAAAAAGCACCTGGTTATCCATTTCGGGGCCGAGGAGGGCCGGATTCTGGTCGGTCACCGAAAGCTCGTCCTCGACGGCGGTGATATTCACGCCTCCAAGACCATAAATTCGAGCAGAAGAAGTGACATTCAAGTAGTTATATGCCGTCGAGCCATCCTGCGCCGATGCGGTGAGGGCAGCAATGGCCACAAACACCAAAACCGCGACGCCATGCAGCGTCGCGGCACTCAATGGCCGCAGCAAGGCACCGACGCGCCTTTTATATAGCAAAATCATCTATTGTCGGTCAAGTCGTTTCTTTAAAAACGGAATCAAGCGCGGCTTATTATGACAAAAGGGGAAAAAACTCAGGCGAATATTCGAATTTTTGGCTAATTTTGTTGTTGAAATTAAAACTGAAAGTAACTGCGATTTTGATATATCCCGATAGTTTTGAGAGAAAAATAGGCTTTGATGCTGTGCGCAAACGCGTAGCGGCCCTCTGCGCGTCCCCCCTGGGCAGGGAGGAGGTAGAGGCCATGGCGTTCATGACCGATTTCAAGGCCATTGAGCAAGCGTTGCTCGGCGTTTCGGAAATGATGGAAGCGATTGGGTCTGACGAGGGGTTTCCCCTCGGAGGACTGTCGGACATCACGCCGATATTGAAGCGTGCCCGCGTGGAAGGGTCGGCAATCTCGGTCGACGAACTGCGCCAGGTGCGACGCACCCTGCAAACGTTTGCCGACGTAAGCAACTTCCTTAGCCGTTCCCGGAACGCCGAGGGGGTAACCCCCTACCCCGTCTTGTGCTCTGAGGCCGAGTCGCTGACGGCATTCCCCGAAGTTACCCGCGAAATCGACCGAATCATCGACCAGAATGGCAACATCCGCGACAACGCTTCGCCAGAACTCGCCTCGATCCGTTCGGAACTAAGCCGCATTTCGGGCGCTGTCAACTCGATTATGCGCAGGGTTATGGCCCGCGCCGTGGCCGACGGCTATCTCGAAGCCGATGCCTCGCCATCGGTTCGCGACGGGCGCCTGGTGCTCCCTGTGTCGCCGATGAACAAGCGCAAAATCAACGGCATCGTTCACGATGAGTCGGCCTCGGGCAAAACGTTCTTCATCGAGCCAGCCGAAGTAGTGGAGGTAAACAACCGCGCCCGGGAGCTTGAGATGGACGAACGCCGCGAAATAGCCCGCATTCTCGGAGAGCTCACAGCACGGCTGCGACCCATGATACCCGAAATGCTGGTGTCGGCCCAGGTAATGGGCCGGCTCGACTTCATACACGCAAAAGCGCGGTATGCCGCCGAGGTCGAGGCCCGCATGCCGTCGCTCTCCGACACCCGCGAGCTTGAGTGGTACCATGCCGTTCACCCCGTGCTCCTTGAGTCGCTCCGCCGCCAGGGCAAGGANATCGTGCCTCTCGACATCACCCTTACNCCGCAGCGACGGCTGCTGATAATATCGGGNCCGAANGCCGGGGGTAAGTCGGTATGCCTTAAGACAGTCGGCATCGTGCAATATATGGCTCAATGCGGCCTGCTGCCCACACTCTACGAAAACAGCCACATTGGCATTTTCGACGACATCTTCATCGACATCGGCGACGACCAATCGATTGAGGACGACCTCTCGACCTACTCCTCGCACCTGCGCAACATGAAGCACTTCCTCACCCGCGGAAGGGCATCTTCGCTAATCCTGATAGATGAGTTTGGTGGGGGCACCGAGCCGCAAATCGGCGGCGCGATCGCGCAGGCAATTCTCAAAGAATTCAACAACAAGCAGATGTGGGGCGTAATAACCACCCACTATCAGAACCTCAAGCACCTTGCCGAAGANACCGAGGGACTCGTCAACGGNTCGATGCTCTACGACCGCCAGCAGATGCAGCCTATGTTCAAGCTCTCGATTGGCAACGCCGGGAGCTCGTTTGCCCTCGAAATAGCGCGAAAGACAGGTTTGCCGGCCAACATCATAGCCGATGCCCAGGAAATTGTGGGCAGCGACTACATCAACATGGACCGCTATCTGCTCGACATCGCCCGCGACAAGCGCTATTGGGAAAACAAACGCCTTGCCATCAGGCAAAAGGAAAAGAAAATAGAGCAAACCCTCGCACGCTACGAGGAGGATGCCGACACCCTGCGCTCAAAGCGGCGNGAAATACTCGCCGAGGCAAAAGAGGAGGCCCGGAAGATTCTCGACGGCAGTAACGCGACCATCGAGCGCGCCGTGCGCGAAATCCGCGAAAGTCAAGCCGAGCGCGAACGCACGCTACAGGCACGCCGCCGGCTCGAACAAGAAAAGAAGGAACTCCTCTCCGAAAAGCAAAGCGCCAATCCTCTGCTGAAAAAAGCTCCCAAAAAGAAGCCCGAAAAGCAACCGAAAGTCGAGAACGAGGCACCCCTGGCCGTCAACGACAACGTTAAGCTCGACGGGCAGGGCCAACCGGGAACGATTCTCGAAATTTCAGGCAAGCAGGCAACCGTGGCTTTCGGAATGCTAAAGACGCAGGTGGCGCTCAACCGCCTCAAACGCACTCTATCCAAACCCTCGTCGGGAGCGAAAAACGCCTCGTTTGTCAGCAGCGCCACCACCGACGCGATGCGCGAGAAGCAACTGAGTTTCAAGCGTGAAATCGATGTTCGGGGCATGCGTGCCGACGAAGCGCTCCAGGCTGTCACCTACTTTATCGACGACGCCACGCAATTCTCCCAGGACGAGGTGAGGATTCTCCATGGCACCGGCACCGGCGCACTGCGCCATGCAATCAGGCAGTACCTGGACACCGTGCCATCTGTAGCCTCCTACCGCGACGAGCACGTTCAATTCGGAGGCGCAGGCATAACGGTAGTGTCGCTTCGCTAACCATCGGCAGCATCTTTCAAACAACCAACAACTTGAACCATCTTACCGAATAGAAATCATTATGCGACTTGACGGACGAAGGAACAGCAACAACGTGAGCGACCGCCGCGGCCTTTCGGGCCGCTCAGTTGGAATCGGCGGGGGCATTGTGGGCGCTATAATTGTCGCCGTCGTCACCCTGCTGGGGGGCGGCGATGTAGGCGATGTGATTAACAACGTGATTGGTCAGCAATCGCAAGGCTATTACGAGCAGAACTACACCCCTGATGCCGAAGACGAGCGACTGGCCGACCTCGCGTCAAAGGTTCTCGCCGGCACNGAGGATGTGTGGANCNNGGAGNTNCGCNGCTCAGGGATNNNGCGAATACGAATGCCCCAAAATGGTTCTCTACTCCGGGGCAGTGCAATCGGGTTGCGGTCATGCCACGTCGCAGACTGGGCCGTTCTATTGCTCAGCCGACCAGACGGTGTANCTCGACCTCGACTTCTTCAAGCAGATGCAGCAAACCATCGGGGCCGGAGGCGACTTTGCCTACGCCTACGTCATAGCCCACGAGGTAGGCCACCATGTGCAGTACCTCCTCGGCACTCTCGACCAAGCCCACGACCTTATGAGCCGCGTTTCGGAAAAGGAAGCAAACCGTATAAGCGTGCGCCTCGAACTCCAGGCCGACTATTATGCCGGGGTGTGGGCCAACCGCGACAACGCGATGTTCAACTCCATCGAGCCGGGCGACGTTGAAAACGCCATCAACGCAGCGTCGAAAATCGGCGACGACTATCTGCAAAAGAAAGCCACTGGCCGCGAAGTGCCCGACTCGTTCAATCACGGACGCTCGTCGCAGCGCATGTCTTGGCTCGCAAAAGGAATCCGCACGGGCGATCCNTTGCAGGGAGATACATTTTCCCCCGCCTACGAAAATCTGTAGNCGGGGGGAAAACAAAAGGTTCTATTGCGAGGCCTAATCCCTTATTTCAAGGTCACTGTGTGGCTTAGAGGTGTTTCAGCTGACGATGGGCCGACAAGTATCTCGTATCTTCCGGCATCAACNACGAAATCGCCNGCCGCNGGGTCATAGTGGGCAAACGCCTCCTCGTCGAGCANTATTTCGTANCGCTCTGTGGCACCNGCTTTAATCATTTTTTTATCGTAGCCTTTCAACTCTTTGTAAGGGCGGAACACTTTCGGGTCGATGGGTCGAATGTAGAGCTGGGCCGCTTCCATTCCATCAACCGCTCCCGCGTTGCTCACATCAAAAGTAACGCGATAGAGCGGTTTTCCTTTTTTCCCCTCGTCCTTAACTTCCATGTTGGAATAGGCAAACGTGGTGTAGCTCTTTCCGAAGCCGAAGGNGAAATTCGGGGCGACACCCTTTGTGTCGTAATGGCGGTANCCCACCAACAAGCCCTCGCCATATTCGACNCGCTTGTCGCCGTCGGCATCATAGTAGAATGGATACGCGGGGTTATCCTCCCAACGTTTTTCGAACGTNACGGGGAGNTTGCCGCTCGGGTTTGTTTTGCCAAACANAATCTCGGCGGTAGCCGTGCCCCCCTCCTGACCAGGGTACCACAGATAGAGCAGCGCCGGAACTTTATCCTGCCACTGCCGCATGTCGACATTTCCACCGGCGTTGACCAGCACGGCGGTGTTGGGGTTGGCAGCCACAACGCAGTTCACGAGAGAGTCCTGGTATTCAGGGAGTTCAAACGGGCGGTCGTTGCTCTCGCGCTCAAGGCTCTCGTTGAAGCCGATAGAAACAAGGGCTACGTCGGCCNGGCGTGCAAGCTCNGCNGCTTCGTCAAACAGCAATTTGTCTTCGCGCCAGCCAAAGGCGATATCAACAGGATGCACATTGGCAAAATANTCCAGTTCAACGGGATATTCTTTCCCACCCTCGAGCGGGAGCACGACTTCCTTGCGNGTGATGCCCTGGTCGCGCCATTCGTCGATTACCTGTTCATCGCCCACCTTGAGACGGAAACCATCGAAGCCGCGCACCACGAAACGGTAGTTGGCACTCTTCTCGGGGCGCACAACGCCGGTCCAGCGCATTGAGCAATGGTCGTATGGCAGGCCGCGGCGCTCTGTCGCTATGTGGTAGCCGTTGGCGATGTTAACGATCGTGTCGATTTTCGTTTCCACCGGCTCCCCTTTCAAGCGGGGATTGTTGAAAAACTCGGCCTTCAGTCCACGCTGCGTCGACCCGCTTTCGGTATAAAACACCGATGATGCTACTGTTTCCGGGAGCGTGGGGAGGCCGGGAGAATAGAGAATCTCCACATCGTCGCCCGCCAGCGCCTTGATGCCTTCGAGAAGCGAAACGCTGTGGAATGGGAATGTGTACGAAGATCCACCGCCAGATATGTAGCTGTTGGCATTCGGACCTATAACAGCGACGCGTTTCACCCCGCGGTTAAGGGGGAGAAGGTCGTTTTCGTTTTTCAAGAGCACGATGCCTTCGCGGGCAAGTCGCAGTGCGGCTTCGGCTCCCTGGGGGTTATCCATCGGGATAGTGGTGTCGAGCTGCTCTTTGTCGAAGAAGCCATTGGCAAAAATCATATAAAGCAGGTGGCGCACCTTGTCGTCGATAGTTTTCTGGCTAACTCGGCCATCTTTTAGCGCCGGAATGAGNACATCCTGGTTCATACATTTAGCACGGGGCATTTCCAAATCCAGACCGCCGTTGGCAGCTTCGACCCCGTCGTAGGTAGCCGACCAGTCGCTCATCACAACGCCTTTGAAGCCCCATTGATCGCGGAGCACCTTGTTGTTGAGATAGTCGCTTTGGGTGGCGTGCACACCGTTTACGAGATTGTAGCTATCCATCACGCTTCCGGCGTTGGCCTTCTGGATAGCCGCCTTGAATGCGGGGAAATAAATTTCGTGGAGCGTGCGCTCGTCGATATCGGAGCTCACGTTGTTGCGGTCCCACTCCTGGTTGTTGGCGGCGTAATGTTTAAGCGTGGCCACTACCCCCTGGTCCTGTAGGCCGCTGACGTAGGCACACGCGGTTTCGGCATTCAAATAGGGGTCTTCAGTGAAATACTCGAAGTTGCGGCCACACATGGGCGCGCGGAGGATGTTGACACCGGGCCCGAGAAGCACATGCACCCCGCGGGCACGGCTGTCGCGCCCAAGCTGCTTGCCAAGCTCATAAACGAGCCCGCGGTTCCATGTCGAGGCAGTGAGCACCCCGGCGGGATAGGCTGTGCTCTTGCCATCCTTGTGGGTACCTACCGGCCCGTCGGTCAGCTTGATTTCGGGCACGCCAAGGCGCTCGATAGCTCTGATATAAAAGCCGTTATAGCCGCCTATGTAGTCAATTTTCTCTTCGAGAGTCATGCGGCTGAGGAGGTCTTCCACGCGGGCATNAACNTCGGCCGNAGCATCCTTATAAACCTGGCCCGAGGCCGCTGAAAAAGCTAATATCGAAATGGATAATATGGTTTTACGCATAGTTGGTCAGTTGTTAGTGTCGTNTGAATTNATGGCGGTTACTCATTGATTACCTTGCCGAATTCTTTTCGCCAGATGTCATAACCCTCGGGAGCGGGATGGAGCCCGTCCTTGAGGAATAACTCGGGACGCACGTTGCCTTCGGCATCGAGCATCGGAGTGTGGATGTCAATGAACCGCGTTCGTGGCTGGCTCTCGGCAAAAGCCTTGAGCTGTCGATTGAACTCCTGAATTTTTGGAAGGCTCTTCACTCTCACAGGCGACGGCTTTACCGAAACCAGGCATATTTCGGCCTCGGGCTTCATGCGGCGCACTTCAAAGAAGAGTTTTTGCATGGCATCCATCATCTCGGCCACCTCCCATTTAAATCCAATCTCGTTGTCGCCCTCATAAATGATTATGCGCTTGGGATTAAAGGGCTCGATGAGTAGATGGCGGTAGTTGTATAGATCAATAGCCTTGGTGCCCGAAACGCCGCGGCGAATCACATTCTTGCCAGGGAAGTCGGTTTCGAGGCTCTTCCACATATCGATTGAAGAGCTACCGACGACGAGAGTCGCATCGGCCAAGGCTGCCTGCCCGGCATCGCGCTCCATATAGTCGGTTATCTTTTTCTCCCATTTCAGTTGTTGCTGCATCTTGGGCAGTCCCTTGATCGGGTTGGCTTCCGTTATTTCGCCGCGCACGAGAATGCGGCCCAGCATCAAATAGGCTTTCTCTCCTTTATCCTCGCTGATTTTGAGAGTCACCTGGTGCTGGCCCGGTTCAACCTTGACAAGAGCATACTGCGTCGTGCGCTCGGGGGAGTAACGATTGAGATAGTGTGACCCCGTCAAGTCGGTAGCCTCAAAATAGGGCTTTCCATCGTTTTCAACTTTCTTTAGACGCACCATCTGGCCGTCGACATAGACTTCGAGCTGACCCATTTCGGGGCCTCCCAGATCGTAGATTCCGAACATGTCGCCATCAAATCCAAACGATATTGTCGATTTAGGGTGGCCGCTGGTCATCACGGTCTCAAACTTGTCGGCAAATTGCTTCATTCGCGAGTCGCGGGCCGCATCAACGTCTTTCCACAGGCCGTGTTTATGGCAGACTTGCGACGGAACGCACATTTTCACATCCTCCCATCCGGCCTGGTCGAATGGCTGCGACGCGGTTTGCGCCATTGCCGCGAGAGTAGCAATCAAAAGCCCGACGGCTGTTAAGAATCTCTTCATATCTGGTGTTTCTATTTTGCTTTCCGTTTAAAGTTCAATCTCGTGGGTTTTCTCGTTGTCTCCGTCGGAGACTTTAACCGACAGTTTCACCTTGTCGGCTGGTTGGAATTTGGCGAATGACCATTCGTAGGGATATTCGGCAATCTCGGCATTGCTTTCGCCGCATGCGACCTCGACTTTTATGCCGTCAGCCGGGGGTGTCTCGCAGAATCCGTAAACCGAATCCCAGCCGAATGGCGAGCGGATGCGGAATGTGTAAATCTTTCCAGCCGAAGTGCCGCTATCAATCACCTTCCAGCCATCCTTCAACGCCGGAATCCGCTCCACTCCGAGTATGGTCGCGAGGGGCTCGCTCTCGGTAGCGCCCGGCATCAACGGCAACGCCACTGCCGCNAAACCCTTGGCCGGGAGCGTGATGGCGAGGTTGTCGCCCTTGGTCAAGGAAGCGCCTTTGCCATTGATTTTGGCTTTGGATNGGTNGNCNATCGCCGCGGTTTCGGCTCCGAGCGTAACCCGCGTCGTGGNTTCCTGGCGACTTNCATTGCAAAGGAGAATCCATAATTGTTTATCAGACACGGCGGTCAGGAAATTCACCTCGGGATTATCACTCGTAATCAAGCCCTTCTTCAGCCACAGGTGAACGTTGTTATCATCAAACACAGTGCCCGGGGCACCGCCGAAAACGCGGTTGGAGAACCACACGAATCCCTCCTGCTTGCCGTAGGGGAACGAGACCTTACCGCCAGCCCTCTGCACAGCCTCGCTCACGAGATAGTCGGCGGTGAACGCCAGGTGCGGGGGAATGTGATGGTAATAAATCGAGCTCACATCCGGGCCTTTGTAAGGGAAATCTTCGCTCATNGTGAGATCGGTGTAGCCAGTGGCGTAATATCCGGGATAATTCGTGAAGCGACCGATCACGGCGTTGCGGGCGTAGGTGTCGAAAATCTCATTCCCGGTGTGTTGGTTAAGCCTGAGCAGCGAGGGNGCCCACGAGCTCATGAAAACNGGGCGGGTCAGCTTCCCCTTGTTGCGGAGGAAATAAGTCGANGGCTGCTCGAATCCGAGNCCCACCGGCGAAACGCGCCACTGCTCCACTTCGTGTTCNGGCGCGTCGCCTTCCTGGCGNGGAAAACCGAGGCGGAACTCCTTCGCTCCCTTCCACCACATGGTGGTGTTGCCATTATAGACNCCNCCGGGGTGGATNGTCTGCACGGAGTCCTTCACAGCCGGCCAGGAACGNATTCCGGCAATAGTGTGAGCCGCTCCATAACGTGCGGCGTCGAGATATTGCTTGTCGCCAGTGGTTTCATACAAGTCGATGAAATCCCACCANGGAGCGTAAATTGTCGAGTTATAGAACGCCTGATAGCGTTGGGGCTTTGTGCCGTTAGTGTAGATGTGCATCTTTGCATCGCGATCGGCAACGCTCTTAGCACGACGAAGCCATTTTTGATCGCCGGTCAGGCGATAGGCATAAAGGGCCTGAACCCACGACAGTATCGGCGTTGAATAGCCTTTCGGAGCGCGGAGGTCGCCATCGGGGAGCGCTATGTCGCGAAGCCATGGATTGCGATCGCCCAACAGGCGGTTGAGCCCCTCGTAGTAGGTTGTCGTAAACTGAGAGTCAAACGGGGAAAGGCGCAGCGTCTCGGGGTTTTTGTTATATCCGTCGTCGGTAGTGCGCGTGCTCCAGCGGTAGCCTTTACGCGAGAGGGTGTATTCGATGGTGGGGAGAGCGCGGTTGAGGTACATTTCCTCATCGGCGGCATTAATCGCTGCCGCGATGATGGCGAGGGGTGCGGAGTGGACAACCGTCGGCGCCTTAGTCGGCTTCCCCTCAATGTCGTAATAACCGCGCATCGCGGCATCCCACCCCCCAAACTCGGTGTCGTTCATCAGGTCGACAATGCTGTACATGGTTTCAGTGAGCGACTTGTCGGCCTGACGGCGATAGTCGCGCACGCCGTACACATTTTTAGCCACATGTTCGAGGGTCTCGTTCCATGGTTGCGCCGAGAGCCCTACGACGAACTTCCGGGTCACTTTCTGCCCGGCTTTCATCTCGCTGTCAGCCATGCCAAGGACCGGCGAGAAGGCTGTTGGCTCGACAATATTAGCGTGGTTTTTAAGCGTGAAGCCCATCGGCGAGTAGTCGACACCTCCCCAGTCGAGAGGAAACACGGTGTCGTCGCCGCTCACGAATGCCGTCATGCGGCGGTCGCCAGCCTCTGCTTCAACCATGGCCACCGGAGTGGGCATCATGACGGACAGGAGCATCTGGGTATCGTCGGGAATGCGGCGGTATTGGAACATCGGCGGAAGCAGGACGTTTGTAACCGAAGATGGAAGGGGTGCGTGGAGCCCCATGACACCCAGCGAGTAGCATCCGGCGGTCGAGGGGGTAAACTCCAGCGACAGGTCGGCACTTTTGCCGCTTTTCGAAAGGGTCCAGAAGCCCTTCACCAGATGGTCGCCGGCGGTGACATAGTCCACTTCGATAGTGTTCTTATCGAGGTTCCTGGCGCTGACGGGGACGGCCTCGCACACCGAACCGCTTGCGAAAGGATTCATCGACAGAGTGTCGGCCGAAGTCCATGCCGGGAAATATTGTTTATAGTTGGGCCGTTTCAGTTTTGTCGGGCCGGTGATAACGAACACCTTGTTATCTTCCATAGGCGAGCCAAATGGCATCCAGCGGCCATCGACTTTAGCCTCCATCACGCACGCCAACGCCTGATCGTTCTCGCCACAGCGAACGTAGCTCAAACGAACGTCGCTGTTTGAGATTGAAGCGACGCGTTCGGCATTGGCTCCGATTGTCAGTGGCGGGGTGACGATAATCGAACTCTGCGCCTGAGCCTCATACGCGCCCAGGAGAAAGATGGCGAAAATCGCG
>WFLX010004327.1_pt1 | contig 12513 bp, 9 predicted proteins | sample 4967041 | NCBI WGS metagenome assembly WFLX01 (sample SAMN12857096, study PRJNA449069) | gut metagenome | isolation source: stool from male and female vole | host: Microtus ochrogaster | place: USA:Florida | collected 2017 | reverse complement strand
CTGTGCACCGTGGATCGGCAGGACAGAGCAGCGGTGCGGGTTTTCCGCAGAGTTGGGTAACAAGTTCATTGACAGACAGTGAATTCACGTCACGGCTATTGATGACGACTACCTTCCGGCCNGTGTCAGAAATTCCNCNCGACTCNCTTACCACTTATGCCCNGGANGAGGACAACGCGACAGAGACAACGGGGTTTTTCGATGTGGAGTTTAATATTCCTGACTTTACCGATGATGTCAAAGGGAATGAGGCTGTTCAGGGTATTTCCGCCTATATTCCTGACTTTCTTCAGCATCATGCNGTCANNGCCATGACCGGTTGNAGGATTTCGGGNCGCACNACNNTNTGTGACCTCACCTTCACGTTGGCAGCTCCCCCACCGTTGGCCACGATGATACAATGTGAAGAGGAGGGATCACTTTCATCGGTTGCTCAGATATCGCTTTCATCAGACATTGTGGACGAGGCAACCGATGTGACATCAGTTGTAATAGGTTCAGAAATTGAATTCCACAAATCGTGTGGTGTTTTACATTCATCATGTTACAGCAGTAATGAACCGAAGGTTAGACTTACCGAATCGTGTTTTCCGAAATGGCTGTTCATACCTGATCCGAATGCACGGCAACTGACACTTATGACCTCAGAGGCCATTTATATTGTACCCTTGAAGCGACATCCGGTGCTCAACGGTGCATATTACTGGTGTGGGTCAACAGGCTATAAGGATCTGATCTCGACGGGCGTCAGGAAACTTGGCAGCACCGTGGGGCGCCTTACTGTTCTAAATGATAATGTCGCTGAGCCGGAAACGGATGTTATGCCAAGAGTCAATGGAATCACGGAGGGAGGAGAGTCTGTGAAGCGCGATTCCTATCGTTTGGCAAATGCCGTATGGCGTTCGGAGAAAGACTGTGAACTACTGTTCCCGGACCGGCTGCTATTGCTTCCCGATGTCGGTAGAGTGATTGCGCTATGCCGTGCTTTCCGTGCGTCGGGACTTGTAGCCACCACTTCTCCTACCGCCTATCTTTTCACCACTCACGGGATTTACCTGCTCAAAGAGATGGATAACGGTGAGTTGCGCGATGCGGGACTTATCGCAAACTACATACTCGCCTCCGCGGAATCGCTTAAGGTGCTTGGTAAGTCGATAGAATTCACAACCTCATCGGGTGAGAGGATGTCGATTTCCGGTACGTCGGTAAAGCTTTTGTCAGGTAATTCTATTGAGGATAGTGATGCAAAGTTTCTTTCAAGGGCTGCTATTGGGGACAGCGATGCAAACATAACCGGTGTGTCAAATGAGGGTAGCGTTTCCGGAAGAACGGATGAGGCAATTGTGGGGAATATCACCGGAAGCAGTACACTTGGGACAATGTCAAAAAGCGTGTTAGTAGTGATTGAGCCGGAGAACCGGGAGGAAAAGGTAGAGATAGTGACGAGGGCGTTGAAGCTCAAATCGCTGATACCCTCTTTGGATTCCATCAGGAAAGCATTGCTAAGTCTCAGTTCAGTCAAAGATTTCATGGCAGGTAATGGGTATGCTGATTGTGTGGTTGGCAATAGCTCCACTAATTTCTTGATCGGTAATGGGTATTCTAATTTTACAGTTGGAAATAGTTATGCTAAAGGAGTTTGCAACCCTTTACCGGTACTTTCGCCCATAGAGCGACTGGAATTAGCCGAGCAAATAATGTGGAATATCGAATTGGAAGGAGCCTTTCAACGCATTGGGTTGGAATTGAAGTTATATGGCAGCGATGATTTGGTGAATTGGCGACTGATCGCTCAAAGCGACCGACCGTATTTGCGTGGCCTCCTGACACCGGGACTGCGTTTCGGACGGCTCGTCATCAGCGGTTATTTGACAGGCACTCTTGAAGCCATCCGAATCACCTCCCGCTGACTTCTGTTTGAAGAAACACGGATAGTGTCTCACTGAATTCTGCCAAAACGCTATTTTTGCTGAGATGACCTTATGACTTATAGGGTTATCTCCGCATTTACGATTTAGGGATAAGACTAAATTTACGATTTAGAGATAAGTCTAAAATCAATATTGAAAACTCATGAAAACTATTTTTGGTTTTTATAGACTACCCTAAATTGAAATTGGACTTTTTTGGGTCATCTTAACGTTTTTCGCTTTCTAATGCCTCAATGAAATCATACATATTTGAAGACGGATTATCAGGCCATTTCATTTTTTTTGCCCGTCCGATAGCTACCTCCATCGAAGATAAGAGATACTGACTTTGATAATAGTCCAACCCCCCCTTAGCATAAGATTTCCATAAAGGATTCGACAAACACAGTTCCTTAATTATACTATCAGAGGTCACCAAACGGGTATAATCCCTTACATGTAAAACGAACCACAATTCAATGCATGGATTGGAAATAATAGCAGTACCCGGGAATGTCTTTATTTTATCCAATACTGGTTTTACATCTGCATCATACACATAGAAAACTCGACATTCTTCCGGTGATACCTCCAATTCATCAATATATTTACGTACTAATCGGGCATTAATATTATTACCAACCACTTTCGTTTTAATGACTATGGGTAATCTGTAATGGCGTCTGAGCAGGTTGATATACTCAGCTTCAGTTTCTCCTTCACAAATCACTAAGAATATTCGATGCTGTCTGTGCGGTTTCTTAAATTTTCTGATTCTCATTGCTTGAATCGGTGTCTAAATTATTGGTAGCCGTTACTTGTTGATCAGGTCTGCCAGAAGCGGATAAATATTACCGATATAAGGCACAGCATCAAATCTACCTTGCAGATAGGCTTTTTGTATATCCATTTTTTTATCAATGCCCTCATAGTCAGATAACGGTACAAACTCTGAATTACCATCAGCTTGTTTGTTGACAAAGACTATCTGCTCAGGACGAAGCTTCGACGTATCTATCAGGGATGGATTATGGCTTGTGAAAACAAGTTGAGCCCCGGAGGATGCCCGCACTAAGTCAAGGAGAAATTCTGTAAGTCGCACATGTAGTTTCAAATCTAACTCATCAACAAATATGGAGGCACCATCCAAGGTTTTTCTCAAGAGCATCATCAGTATTATGAAAAGTCTTTTAGTGCCGTCTGATTCCTCTTTTTCAAAATCAAAAGGAATATCGGGATTCTCTTTATGGAACGAGTACAGTTGCTTTATCCCCGGCTTTAGTTCTGACAGACGGATGTCAACTATATCACTGTCGCTGACTTCAAGAGCTTTCAATAAAATATCCTTACATTCATCAAATTCTTGCCGGTTAAGCTTTGAAAAGTCAAGGAGATCCACTCCTACCACTATTTCATTCTTAAAGAATCTATAGACAGTCTGAGCAATTGAACGGTTCATGGAACTGGCCCGACTTATAAATAAGTTTTTTGAGCCGGTATTAACCTCTATTTCTTTAGGCCTTTCAACAATTCCTTTACGATAAGAATAGGATGAACAATCTTCTCGGGAGAATACTTTAGCTCTCCTCTTTTTTGGATAGTAATATAATTCTTCAAAGCAGATTTTACCCTGATATATATGAAATGCATATTCATACTCTATGCCTTCTGTTACAAAATTGATATGGAACTCCGAAGGCTTATCCTTATCAAATTTAAATGGTTCAAAATTTAAAAGATCATCTTCGTTATGCAGATGTGAAGTCAATACAAGATCACGACAAAAAGCAAGAGCTTTGATTATATTTGATTTTCCGGCGGCATTACTACCAAATAGTCCTATTATATTTACAAATTTATCTCCGGAATACTCAATAAGATTTTCTGTCAGCTCCTCACTCTTTTTCTTTGAGGTCATATCGGCAGTGAAGTCTATAACGGCTTCCTCCCGAATTGAATAAAAATTTTTTAATCTCACACTAATTATCATGGTAGTAAATTTTATGCAAAAGTAATGTTTTTCTTGAAATTTAAAAATCGTTTTTTCTATGAGATGGACTTTTTTGGGTCATNTCATGGTCTAAAACTGCATCAAAATGGCCATTTTAACACTTCCGATGGACTTTTTTGGGTCATCTCATCTTTTTTCTAGTCGAGGGTCTGCGCTCCTCCACCGTTCACCATGAGGGTCTGACCGCTAACCCATGCCGAAATNGGAGCAAGATGCTGCTCATCGATGTGATGTTGACTTTGCTGCCAAAACATTTTTTTGCTGAGATGGACATATAATGTTTATCTCGGCTTTTATGATTTAAGGATAAGTCTAAAATCAATATTGAAAACTCATGAAAACTATTTTTGATTTTTATAGACTTCCCTAAATTGAAATTGGATGGGAGTGAGTTCGGGATTTTTAAATCTTATATATCAGCGGTTTGACATTATTTAACATTTTCATTAACATCTTTTAACGTTACGGGGGGGGTATTTCAAATTTTTTATTATGTAATTTTGCGGTAGCAAATCTGATTGCTATCGCTACTTACTGTAANATTGATCAGGCTTGCCNCATAGTTCCTTACAAATTTACAAAAATATTAAATTAAAAGAACAAATAAATTTACTAACCTTAAGTTTCATTTAACATTTTTCTTATGAACAAGAAACTTTTATTGGGTGCATTGCTGGTATGTGGTATGGGAGCCACTATCACCAGTTGTGTAGACGACACTGAATCTGCATCAGTGACCGCACTCCGCAATGCAAAAGCAGAGCAAATGAAAGCCAAAGCTGATTTGGACAAGGCCAACGCAGAAGCAGCCATAATCACTGCAAATGCTACAAAGACGGCTCAGGAAGCATTAGCAGCTTACTATCAGGCACAAGCAGCAGCACAAGAAGCAGATGCAGCTTATAAAAATGCTCTGACTGACCAAGCTAAAGCCGCAGCTGAAGAGGCTATGGCAAGAGCACAATATGAAAAACAGTACTATGCCAACTTGCTTCAGACACTTGCAGGCCAGCTTGAAATTGATCTCCTGAATCAGAAAAAAGATCTTCTTGACGCTCAGACGGCGTATGACAAAGCAATTGAAGATAACAACGTAGAACAAAGGAATAAACTCAATACTCTCTTAAGCAACTACAAGAACGCACAAGAGACGCTCTTTGAAGCGCAAAAGGTATTGGCACAGAACGAAATTGAACTTGCAAAACTAAAAGCCGGTATAGTTACTCCTACTGATGCCTTAACTTTTGAGATAGCTTCTCTACAACAGCAAAACACGGAGCTTGAGAAGCAGAATATGGAATATCAAACCTATATTGACACCTGGGAACAGTACACAAAAGGTGAGGCTCAGGATGCTATTGATCAAGCATATCAGGACAAATTGGCTGCAGAAGCTTCAGCAAAAGAAGCATCTCAAGCTAACATAGACGCTAAAAATGCCTCTATGGTGGCACTTAACACTCTTCAGACCTCCGACTACGTAAAAGCAGTCTTGGAAATCATCCCAAATGGATATTACTACCCTAATNTTCAAACCTTTGGTAACGATGTACAGGTATTCAAAGTTGATGAGAATGGCTATGGCCCTGATGAAGATGGTGTTCCAGTAGTTACTTCTGCACCGACTGAAGCAAGAGGCAAGTACTGTGCTTATGTTAAAGAATTTGGTTATGATACAAACGATAATCCAGTTGTAGTTTCAGAAACTATTATTCCTTTGTTCTCTGATATTGTAAGTACCACAGAATCCATACAGTACCAACTTAAGTATTTTAACAGTTGGCAACCAGATGGCACTGCCTACATAGCAACCGAATCCTATAATGTTTATTCAGCTTACTATGATTTAGTATCCGGAAGTATAGATAAGTTCATCACAGCGGTAACGGATAATCTGACTGCAAATACAGAATATCTTAACACAGCAAAAGAAAACCTCGAAAATTCAACAAAGGCTCAGAAAACTGCACAAGAAGCTTACGACAAGGTAGTGGCAGCTGAGGATGCGTTGAACGCAGCTAAAAAAGTAGTTGCTGATGCAGGTGACAAAGTTACAGAGGAACAGACCAAAGCAGTTGAAAAGGCTCAAGCCGATTTTGATAAAGCAATAACAAAGGCAGACGGTACTACAACCAGTGTAGCGGAACTTCTAAGTGTACTAAATGAGGCTAAAGCAAACACTGTTCAGGATCAAAAAGTTGTAAATGATGCTCAGAGTATAGTGAATGCTGACCAAGCTCTTATCGCCAGTCTGAATGATAAAAAGAACGTTCTAACAGATGGAGCTGAGACAAATACCACTAATATGGAAAGCGCAAATGCAGCTGCACTTGCAAGCGCTGAAGCTACCGTCGCATATAATCAGGCAGATAACGAAAAAGATCAGAAAACTGCTGAGTGGAGCGCTCTAAGTCTTATTGCAACTGATTCTAATAACGCTGATATTAAGAATCAAATAAATAACTATAAGTCTAATATTACGGCTAATAACAATACTATCAGTTATAATTTAGGAAGAATTGATGATCTTCAGAAACAGCTGAATAGCACTGACTTGGACAATGAAAAAGCTATCTCAGATCTTGAGCAAGAAATAACTAAGAATAAGGAACAGATCAAGGTTCTTCAGGCTCAAGTAGATATTGCCAAAGCAGCTCTTGACGAAGCCATGGGCTCAGACGAGGGTGATAGCAATACAGCTGAATAAACAGTCCCAAATAGAAACGGCATATAAATTTAAAAGTAAACTGACATGAATATACCGAAACTTTTAATTTCAGCCGTTCTACCCATGATGTCTCTTACCGTTGCCGCACAGGTGTGTGTCAACACTCCGCAGAAGAAGGATTTCACCATTGCGGCAACGGTCGGATATAACAGTTTCACTAATGTCTCTGCCCCGCAGGGCAACCTCTCCGACTATGAGGCCTCAGCGCTTACAAGCGTATGGATGGATAAGAAGCTCATGGTCGGTTTCGAAGGAGGATTCTTCTTCGCTGACAAGTGGAAACTTAATTTGGGAGGCGGACTGAATTTCACCCATAACCCCGGTTATCTCGATGTCCCCGGCACTGCCGAGAGCGGCATGTCTCCCGAGGATATGATGGGTGAGATCCCTAACTACAGGGCTGTCGCAAGCCAGTACTCCTGCGCTTACCAGGCTTACACCGGTGTCGACCGTTACTTCGGAGTCAAGGGTGTCAAGAACCTGATGTGCTATGCGGGTATCCGCGCCGGCTTCTCTTACGCCCTCAACGAACAGAAGTATGACGAGTGGACCTCCATGGGTACTTCGGTCGGCGAGGCCTGGAACCTCCGCGGTAGCCTCATTTTCGGAATTGACTACTTCGTGCTCCCCGCAATGTATGTAGGCCTGTCTATCGACCCGTTCCAGTACACTTACAACCTCACCTCCTACCGTCCCCAGGAGGGTCTCAAACCCCTCCGCGCCGACAGTCACAATTTCTCGATCCTCTCCGCCCCGACTCTCAAGGTCGGATTCAAGTTCGGGAAAAGCAGCAGGAACGCCTGCTGCCAGGAGACTGACGTGAACATGGCCAACAACAAGACCAATGCTCTCCGGGAGATCGTGGAAGTGGAGAAAATCGTGCGTGATACCGTCGAGATCATAAAGGAGGTTCCGGCGCTCGCTCCCGAGACTATCACCCGCACCGTCTTCTACTCGATCAACGAGGTGGAGGTACCGGCCGCTCAGGAACCAAACGTGGCAACTATCGCCACCTATCTGAAGAACAATCCCGGCTCGAAGGCCACGGTGGTAGGTTATGCCGACAAGGACACCGGCACCGTAGCCATCAACCTCCGTCTGGCAAAGCAGCGCGCCGATAATGTGGCGCAGATGCTGCAGAATCTCGGTGTGGATCCTTCCCGTCTCGAGGTCAGCTCGATGCTCAACGAAAAGACAGAGCAACCGTTCTCTCAGAACGACCTCAACAGGGTGGTCATCATGACGGCATACGCCAAGTGACAGCAAGCCAAAGCTAATTTTATATTAAAGTCAGACTATCGGGCAGAGGTGAGACACCGGTCTCGGTGCCAACCCCCTGCCCTCTTTAATAGAGTTTCACATTACGGTTTTTAACCGAACCACACTCCGATGGTTGTTATGAAGTAAGTTATAGTACTTGCCGCTATCCAGGCTTTCCCATTACCTGACGGCAAGCCGCTGTTCTTTCAATTATCAACATATTAAGTAGTAGGAATCCCCGGTCAACGTTGAGACAACGCTGGCCGGGGATGGGTCTTAATCAAGGGTCTGTACGCCTCCTCCGTTGACCATGAGGGTCTGACCGCTAACCCATGCCGAGATGGGTGCCGCGAAATAGAGTACAGCTCCGGCGATGTCTGACACCTCTCCCAGTCGATGAATAGGTGTATGAGACAACATCCTGGCCTCAATCTCTGGAGTGAGTACGGAAGCAAGCGCTTTTGTGCGTGTAGCGCCCGGTCCGACATTGTTGATACGTATGCCCATGCTGCCGTAGTCAAATGCCAGATTGGAGGCCAGATGGTTCAGGGCTGCTTTTGAAGAACCATAGATGGCCATGGCCGGACTATTGTTGATGCTGCTCATGGAGGTGATGTTGACAATGCTGCCGTAACCTGATTTCTGCATGTAGGGAGCCGCAAGTTTGCAGAGTTGCCAGGGAGCAAACACGTTTATGGCATAAATCCGCTCAACGTATGCGCGGTCTATGTTGAAAGGATTCTCTCTGCCACCCCCTCCTATTCCGGCATTGTTCACAAGTATGTTTACCGTGCCGTAGGTGAGTACGGCAAACTCGATGAGGTGATTCAGGTCATCACTGTTCATCACGTTGCATGCCACTGCTGCGGCTGTGCCACCGTCGGCCACAATGCCGTCGGCCACAAGTTGCGCCTTCTCTAAGGAGAGATCGCTCACCACCACTTTGGCACCGGCTGCCGCAAGAATTTCACAGGAACCCCGACCTATGCCGTCGCCTCCGCCTGTCACGACAGCCACTTTGCCCGTAAGGTCAAATAATGATTCTATATCCATAATCTTAGCTTTTTATATTGTTAATGTTCAATTATAACAAACAACACTAAGATTTTGTAAGTTGTCAGGTATGAATTAGATATACTTAGGATATGGTAAAGTCTTCCTGATCAATCAAGCCCAACTCCTTTAAATGGCTAAGAATCTTTTTAATAAGTTATGTGTATAATTTTTATTTTATCACTATCTTATTTACTATACATAATCTGACCCCTGTAGTTTGGCGAAATTCCTCCATCATCGACATGTGTGAGTAATGAAATTGAGGATGCCGTTTATTACAGGCATAAGCATAGCGTTTCCTGTAGCGGGTAATATCGTAATTTTCTTTGAAATAGTTTATAGTAGTCTTAAGTTGGTTTTCAACAGCATGCTGAATCCATTCCCCTCGCTGGTCTTTCAATTCAACAAAGATTAGATAATTATCTCCTGTCAATATTCCGTCACAGCGATTATCCATCTGGCCGTCTTGTCGATAAATCGGAATACAATTATCCACCGCTGTAAAATTCAATGGTTTATTGCTTCTGTTTTCCACTTCGGCCACCCAAAGATCCCGATTTGAAAAATCTACATAAGCCGCCCCTCCATCCTGAGGATCGGAAAGTCCAAACACCGAAACAGAGATATTGGTGGTTTGACAAGCGGAAATAAAGAAATCTATCTTCATCTTATGATATCTGATCCTCTATATCTAATAATTCATTAAAATCCTGATTTGTTTCTGAAAGAGAGTCGTTGAGATAATTGGCATCACTGGGCAAATCGTTATAGGTTGCCAACAAGGCTGCCTGACCATGCTCCAACTGATAAATCGATACATCCATGCCATCAATCAATGCATCTACTGGCACGATTTGTCCAATCAATTTCATATCTCCCCCCTTCTTCTTTAGCTCACCAGCTTTTATTGCCAAGGTGAGAAAATTGATCATATAGGGGCTATGAGTAGTGAAGATTAATTCATTACCCCGGTCTTTTAATGCACATGCAAGCAAAGAATATAGAACGCTCTTTTGAGAAGAGGGGAAAAGATTCTCCTCCGGCTCTTCAACGATGTTCACAAGGCCTGCATATCTGTATTTTTTGGAAATTTCAGCCAAAGCCGCTTCCTTCACTTCATCAGAAAGACCTGTGTGATGTATTATTTTATTCACCTCTTCACGAAGTCTCTGCAATTCCTCAATACTTAAATTTTTATTCTCTTCAGAGCTCCTCTTACCAACAAGATCTGTCAGATAATTAGTAACCAAAAGCAGAGGGGTAACAGCTTGAAAACCACTGGAGGCATCCGTCAGTCTGACCTTATAGTCCACCCCCACCAACCAAGAAATATTGTTCAATCGATCATATTCGAATCTGACATGCTCGATTGGAAGATTAAGTCCGGTATAGAAATGTTGCCGGGCCATGTCAAACTCATCTTTAAAGGTATATAAAGAATCGGGAAGAGATTTCAGTCCGCTTATGTTACCTATCGAGCTCAAATAGTTTCTTTCAGAGGGAACATACATCACCTTAACCACTCTTACTGCGCCTTCGTCATTATTGATTGGAGAAACGGAAAGTTTTCCTTCCCGGTAATCAAACAGATAATTACTTCCTCTGAATGTAATCTCCGTATCATCATAAAAATAAGATTCGATGCGATGATAGGACGCTAACTTCTTTTTAAATCGGGAATACTGCTCAAAGTACGTGATAGTGTCTAAACCTCTCACCAGTCTTTTCTCCATCCATAAAAAGGTGGAATAGAGTTTGGCAATAGTACTCTTGCCGGAACCCTGAGGCCCAACAAAAACGGTAAATCGGTTAAAGGCAATCTCAACTGATTTTAACGGACCGAAATTCTTTACAATGAGGGAGTTCGCTGGCATAGCTTATTGAAAAATGTGGTTATAATAAAAGCAAAGAGTCACAAAACCTTGTCGATTTTGCGACCCTTTGGTGATCCGGTTGGGATTCGAACCCAAGACCCACAGCTTAGAAGGCTGTTGCTCTATCCAGCTGAGCTACCAGACCAATCCTGCGGTTAATATGCCCTCTCAGGGGCCATTTCCGTTGTGCAAAGTTAAGCATTATATTTGATTTGTACAATTATTTTGACTCTGAATTTTAAGAATCTTCAATTTTTTTGTAACTTTGCGTCTCGTGGCCTCTCATGGAAAGCACTTTGACCACCCGCGCAGCCCCGCTCCGGGTCGGCATTGTCGCCCAAATCTTTTTTCAGGCCATTCATTAAGTTTCTACATTAGATTATGAGTGACAGACTTTTTATTTTTGACACCACGCTGCGCGACGGAGAGCAAGTGCCCGGTTGCCAGTTGAACACAGTCGAGAAAATCGAAGTTGCAAAGGCCCTCGAGGAGCTCGGAGTGGACGTGATCGAGGCTGGTTTCCCTGTGTCCTCCCCGGGCGATTTCAAATCGGTGGAGGAAATCTCCAAAGCTGTGACGTGGCCTACGATCTGTGCCCTTACCCGCGCTGTCGAGAATGACATCCGTGTGGCGGCCGAAGCCCTTAAATATGCCAAACACAAAAGGATACACACCGGTATCGGAACTTCCGATCCTCATATAAAATATAAGTTCAATTCCAACCGCGAGGAGATTATCGAACGTGCCGTCCGCGCCGTGAAATATGCCAAGTCGTTTGTCGAGGACGTGCAGTTCTATGCCGAAGATGCAGGACGCACCGACAACGAGTATCTGGCACGCGTGGTACAGGCCGTGGTAAACGCCGGAGCTACGGTGATAAATATCCCTGACACCACAGGTTACTGCCTGCCTTGGGAATTTGAGGCGAAAATCAAATATCTCATGGAGCATGTCGACGGCATTCACAATGTCGTGATCGCAACTCACTGCCATAATGACCTCGGAATGGCCACAGCCAACACAATTAGCGGTATCATGGGGGGCGCACGTCAGGCGGAAGTAACAATAAACGGTATCGGCGAACGTGCCGGCAACACTTCTCTCGAGGAGGTGGTGATGACTCTCCGCTCGCATAAAGAATTAGGCATAGACACTAATATCAATGCCACCAAGATCACGGGTATCAGCAAGCTCGTGTCAAGTCTGATGAACATGCCCGTGCAGCCCAACAAAGCCATCGTGGGCCGTAACGCCTTCGCCCATTCAAGCGGTATCCATCAGGACGGTGTGCTCAAGAACCGTGAAAGTTATGAGATCATCGACCCGAAAGATGTGGGTATCGATGAAAATTCTATCGTGCTTACCGCACGTTCCGGTCGTGCCGCCCTCAAGCACCGTCTCAGTGTGCTTGGCATAGAACTTGATAAGGAGGCCCTTGACAAAGCCTACGAGAAATTCCTGCGTCTGGCCGACCGCAAGAAGGAGATTTCCGACGACGACGTGCTCATGCTTGCGGGTGAACACCGTGAAAACCACCGTATAAAACTCGATTATCTCCAGGTAACGTCCGGTGTGGGGCTGCGTTCCGTAGCTTCCATAGGTCTTCTGATCGCCGGAGAACGTTTCGAGGCCTGTGCTTCGGGCAACGGTCCGGTGGATGCAGCCATCAACGCC
>WFLX010070504.1_pt1 | contig 12515 bp, 5 predicted proteins | sample 4967041 | NCBI WGS metagenome assembly WFLX01 (sample SAMN12857096, study PRJNA449069) | gut metagenome | isolation source: stool from male and female vole | host: Microtus ochrogaster | place: USA:Florida | collected 2017 | reverse complement strand
ATCGGAAGATGCATTCGGGTTGAAAGGACTTGTCATAGTAGCATTGCCTGCGGCATCGGCATATTGGAATGCAATCTGACCGGCATCTGAAAGTTTCTTCACAAGTTCAGGACTTGCAGTAAACTTGCCTTCACCATGAGACACAGCTATTGAATGGAGCTGGCCGATGCTAAATCCGTCGAGCCACGGGGAAGCAATACTGCCTACACGTGTCACTGCAATTTGCGAGATATGGCGGTTGATGTCGTTGCGGAATAGTGTCGGGCTTTCAGCCGACAATTCGCCAATCTTGCCGAATGGCAGGAGGCCTGACTTGACAAGAGCTTGGAAACCATTGCAGATGCCAATCACAAGACCACCGCGCTTAAGCAGACGTTCGATTGATTGCTTCACAACATCATTCATTATCACACTTGCGATAAACTTGCCACTGCCGTCAGGTTCGTCACCCAGTGAGAATCCACCGCTGAATGCGAGGATGTGGCAATCATCGATCATCTTTGCCATAGTGGCAACTGATTCGCGCGTCTGTTCGGGAGTAAGGTTGCAGAAGACGCTTGTGGTGCNTTCTNCTCCNTCNCGGCTAAATGCGCGTATCATATNGTNGNCGNAGTTTGTGNCGGNGAATACCGGGAGATAAACTATAGGATGCTCTACTGGTTGACCCTTCCAAACAGTCTTGTTTTCACCAGACGTTGCATTTTCAGCAATACCCTTTGTGTCGGCATGATCAGGATATATTTCATTGAAACGTGCGCTATTGGCTGCTTTCAGAATTGCGATTTCCTTTCGGTTGCCGTTTATGTCAAGAATTGGGTCGGCGATAGTAGCGCCAATAGGCTTGTATTCGCTTCCGAGTTTTTCTGCACTTTCTATAAGGATTGCTCCATAGTTCCACTTGTAGAGCTCAGACTCCGGATATTCTATAATGGCACCGATTTCATTGCCAAAGCTCATCTTTGCTACAGCCTCTCCGAGGCCTCCGAAGCCAAGCGCGTAGGCAGCCTTTATGCGTCCAGCCTTGATATCTTCGTGTATGGTTGCGAAGTTTTTCTTCAGTTGATCGGTGTCGGGCATGCCGTTTTCAAGAGGCTTTGCTTCAAGTAGATATAGAGAGTCTCCAGCTTCCTTGAATTCAGGGCTTATCACGTCTCTAGCATCCACCGGCACAATGCNAAATGCTANTAGAGTAGGAGGAACAGAGATGTCAGCGAATGTGCCGCTCATAGAGTCTTTACCTCCGATGGAAGGAAGACCAAACTCTTTCTGCATCTTGAGAGCTCCCAGAAGAGCTGCGGCTGGTTTGCCCCAAGACTTATCTGTATGCATGCGTTCGAAATATTCCTGATAGGAGAAACGCATGCGTGTCGTATCGCCTCCTGCAGCGGCAACTTTTGCCACTGCTTCAACGACAGCATAAGCTGCGCCATGGAAAGGACTCCATTCGCTGATGAATGGATTGAAACCGAACGCCATCATGCTGGCAGTATTGGTGAAGCCTCCTGTAGGAAGTTTTTGTACACTTACTTGAGTTTCTGTTCCCTGAGTCTTGCCGCCGAAAGGCATAAGCACTGTTGATGCACCAATTGTAGAGTCGAACATCTCAATGAGGCCTTTCTGAGAAGTGACATTGTCGTCGGCAAGCATCTTTTCAAATGTTTCAGGATTGATATGANGCATTNCCGAANAAATGGCTTCAATCTTGACGGTTGCCTTGCGGGTAGCTCCTGCTGAGTCAATNAATTCACGGNTCAGATCNGCCACTACTTCGCCATTCATCATCATACGCATACGTCCACGGTNTGTGACATCAGCAACGNGAGTCACCTCAAGGTTTTCCTCATGNCAATANTTGATGAANTCCTCCATNTCTTTNTTCTCNACCACCACGCTCATGCGCTCTTGGCTTTCGCTGATGGCGAGTTCTGTAGCGTTAAGACCACTATATTTTACCGGTACACGATCGAGGTATATGTCAAGGCCATCGGCGAGCTCACCGATAGCAACACTTACTCCACCGGCTCCGAAGTCGTTAGACTTTTTGATGAGACGTGTCACTTCCGGACGATGGAAGAGGCGTTCGATCTTGCGCTCCTCAGGAGCATTGCCCTTCTGCACCTCACTGCCGCACTGCTCGAGAGAACTTACGTTGTGCTCTTTGCTTGAGCCGGTGGCTCCGCCGATGCCGTCACGGCCAGTGCGTCCACCAAACATAAGTATTACGTCGCCGGCAGCAGGACGCTCGCGGCGAACATCAGCCTGTTTTACTGCACCCACTACCGCACCTACTTCGAGGCGCTTTGCAACATAGTTGGGATGAAATATTTCGCGGACATGGGTCGTAGCAAGTCCTATCTGATTGCCATAGCTGCTATAGCCGGCAGCCGCACGTTTTGAAATGACACGCTGCGGAAGCTTNCCCTTCATAGTNNCGNTTACNGGCTTATAGATATCACCGGCACCAGTCACACGCATAGCCTGATAGACGTAGCTTCTGCCACTTAGCGGGTCGCGGATAGCTCCTCCAAGACATGTGGAAGCTCCGCCAAAAGGCTCTATCTCTGTAGGATGGTTATGGGTCTCATTTTTTAACATGAGTAGCCATTTCTCCATTTCTCCATTTTCTGTGTCGACATCTATGACAATGGAGCAAGCATTGTTTTCTTCGCTTTCCTCCTGATCGTCAAGAATCCCTTTAGCCTTTAGCCAGCGTGCGCCGATGCAAGCAAGATCCATCAGACAAAGACGTTTTTCTTCTCGTCCGAGATCCTTACGCATTTGCTTATAAAGTTCAAGAGTTGCCTTAATATCCTCAGCTACCGGGCTGTCTTCCACTTCAATATCAGTGAGCTCTGTCATGAATGTGGTGTGACGGCAATGGTCGCTCCAATATGTGTCGAGAATTCTAAGTTCTGTTTCTTTTGGATCGCGCCCTTCCTTTTTAAAGTAGTCTACGACTGTCATAAGGTCGGCATCGTTCATGGCAAGTCCCATTTCCTTAATGAAATCAGGAGCTTTCTCAAGGGTGATGTCGCGGAATCCATCGAGAACATTGACTGGAGAAGCAGTTGCACGCTCNGGTGGACAGAGCACAGTCATATCTTTTTTGCGTGACTCAACTGCATTGATCGTATAATGTGCAATTTTATTGAGATCTTCTTCTGATACTCCATCATCGAAAATCATCAATTTTGCGCTTCGGATCTCAGCGTTTGATGCAGGGTCGATCAGTTTCACGCAGTCTTCAGCTGAAGATGCGCGTTGGTCAAACTGGCCCGGAAGGCACTCCACGGCGAGATATTTCTTNCCTGTGAGATCGAAATCCTCACAAACTATATCTGTTGCTGGCTCTCCAAAGACGCGATATTTAGCTTCTTCTACGAGAGTCGGATCAGCATTGAAAACATCATAGACGCAGATAAGACGCAAATCTTTGATGTCAAGACCGAGGTNTTCATTGAGTTNCCGTCGGAGGCTATCGGCTTCTACTCTATAGGCGCCGCTTTTCTCCANGAAAANTCGTTTANTCTGATTCATATTTGCAGTATGGATGAGTTGTTTAGTTCAGTTCGCTTGCAAGAACTTTTTCGGCTTGCTTCTTGCGGAATTCTGCCATCTTTGTCTCAAGGTTTTTGTCAGTGACTGCCATGATTTCTATAGCAAGAAGGGCAGCATTTTTAGCACCGTCGATGCTGACAGTAGCAACGGGGATTCCGGAGGGCATCTGCACCATGGAAAGCAGTGAGTCAAGACCATCAAGAGTGCGAGCCTTTATAGGCACCCCGATCACGGGTAGAGTTGTGAATGCTGCGCAAACACCGGCAAGGTGAGCTGCGCCTCCGGCAGCGGCGATAATAGCGGCATATCCGGCTTCGCGGGCACCGCTTACCCAGGCCTCAAGTTCGTGGGGGGTGCGATGTGCGCTAAGCACTTTCTTGTCGTATTCAACTCCGAATTCATCAAGGATTTCGGCACTTCCTTTCATTACGGGCCAATCGGAAGCAGACCCCATTACAATACCAATTTTCATTGCTGTCATTGTGTTATGATAAATGCAAGACCGCATTCCGACTGGTCGGAACGCGGTCTTGCCTATGCGTAATTATCCGAAACTGCACGACACATTTCAGCGTCAAGTCCGCACACCTGATGGATTGCCTTCTTGCTATGATGCAATCGGCGGAATGACAAACGTTTACTACGTCGTTTTTGCTTTCGTGAGATGAGCATATTCCGGTGTTAAATTCTTTTGGTAAAAANTTGTTGNAAAGTTAATGAAAAACTTTGACATTNNNAAAAAAAATCAATCTTTACGGATTGCTGCTCTGCGAATTTTTCCGGAGATCGTCTTGGGGAGTTCGTCTACAAATTCTACTATGCGGGGATATTTGTATGGCGCAGTCACTCTTTTCACATGGTTCTGGATATCCTTGATGAGTTCCGGACCTTCTTTTCCCTTATAGTCAGCAGCAAGGACGACTGTCGCCTTGACTACTTGACCTCTTACTTCATCCGGCACGCCGGTAATGGCACATTCCACAACTGCAGGGTGGGTCATCAGTGCACTTTCCACTTCAAATGGTCCGATGCGGTAGCCGGAAGATTTTATGACATCGTCTTTACGGCCAACAAACCAATAATATCCATCTTCATCGCGCCAAGCGACATCTCCCGTATGATATAGTCCGTCGTGCATGGCCTCGTTTGTCAATTCTTCATCATTAAGGTATTCTTTGAATAGACCAAGAGGTTTTTTATCAGGATGAAGACGGACTACGATCTCACCATGCACACCATCTTCCACCGGTTCGTCATTGTCGTCGACGAGGTCGATATCATATTCCGGACCTTTAAGTCCCATGGAGCCCGGCTTTGGTTCGCACCATGGATATGTGGCTACGGTGAGGGTAGTCTCTGTCTGTCCAAAACCCTCCATCAGACGAAGCCCTGTAAGTCGCTTCCACTCGTCAAAGACGCTGGGATTGAGTGCCTCGCCGGCGATGGTGCAGTATTTAAGAGTAGAAAGATCAAATTTTGATAAATCTTCACGAATCAGGAAGCGAAAAATGGTTGGAGGTGCACACAATGAGGTGATGTTGTAGTTCTGGATCATATGAAGCACATCTACCGGCTCAAATTTATCGAAGTCATATACAAAAACGTCTGCACCGGCAATCCACTGACCATAGAGTTTGCCCCATACAGCTTTTCCCCAGCCAGTGTCGGCAAGAGTAAGGTGAAGACTGTCTTTATTCAAATTATGCCAATAGCTTGCAGTAATGATGTGTCCGAGGGGATAAGTGAAGTCGTGGGCCACCATCTTTGGTTCGCCTGTTGTGCCAGATGTGAAATAAAGAAGACTTACGTCATCATTGGTGTTAGCCAAATCAGGACGTTGGAATGGAGCCGCTTTCTCTATTGATGAATTGAAGTCGTACCATCCTTCAGGCACTATGGGACCTGTAGAAACAACAGCTTTCACCGAGGGACACTGGGGGAGAGCCTTCTCAATATGATCTACTATAACTTGGTCGCCAGCACAAACGATAGCCTTTATGTCAGCCATCTCACAACGGTATTTTATGTCTTTTGGAGTAAGAAGGTGAGTGGCAGGAATGACAGTAGCTCCAAGTTTATGAAGGGCAACTATAGAGAACCAGAATTGATAGTGGCGTTTTAGGATAAGCATCACCTTGTCGCCACGTCCTATTCCAAGCGACTGAAAGAACGATGCTGTCTTATCAGATTCTCGCTTAATGTCGGCAAAAGTGAAATGACGAACTTCACCTTTATNATTAGTCCATAAAAGTGCTTCTNTCTCAGGTTCTTTTTCAGCCCATGCATCGACAACATCATATCCGAAATTGAAATTATCAGGCACTTTTACTTTGAAATTGGCCATAAAATCATCATAAGACTCGAATTCGGTCTTATCCATAAATCTTTCTAACATATCTTTTTACCTATAGTGAACTTTAGAATTGAGAATTTAGAACTGAGGATTATTTACGATAAGACTTAATTCTCCATTCTCAATTCACAATTCTCAATTAATAATAGCTATCATTTTTGCGTCTTTGTCGCCGATGGCGCGGAGAGCATGGGGCATTTTAGCATCAAACATAATGCTGTCGCCAGCTCGAAGGATGGTAGATTTTTTCCCTATTGTGATCTCCAGTTCTCCTTCTACAACATAATTGAATTCCTGCCCTTCATGAGTATTTGGTGAATGTTTAGTTCCTGCAGTATGATCAGGAGAAATGGTCACCATGAAAGGTATCATATTTCTCTGGCGGAACCCTGATGCAAGATCTTCGTAAGAGTAGGCAGCTCGACGCTCTACCTTTACGCCTTTTCCCTTGCGGTTGACATAATAAGAATTCATTTTGGGCTCTTCACCGAAAAGGAGAGCTGTTAGTTCAACCCCATTTCTGCTCGCAAGCCTCTGAAGGAAGCTGACGGGAATATCATGTTCTCCACTCTCATATTTGGAAAGTGTGTCTGGAGTGACACCGCAATCTGCAGCCATTTCTTCTACCGAAAGGTCGAGTGAATCTCGAAGACCTTTGAGACGCTGGGCAAGTTGTGCAAGTTCGTCCATATTTTTTCTTGAATTTTCAATTTTTTTCTTTGATTGCAAAAGTATTCATTTTTTTTAATATGACCAATAAATTGCACAATTATTTTGAAATGTGTATAGATTGAGGACATTGTTTAAGAGTAGAATAAAAAAAGAGGGTGAGCCATTTCTACTCACCCTCTCTAATAATATTGAATATTTATTAGAGATTCACCTTTTCACGAGTTCCGTCATTTAGTTTCCAAAGAGCGGTGAATTGGAAGGTACCTTTACCAACAAGGAGATACTCGACCACATACTCTTGTGTGCCATCGGAAGTATAGGCTGTGAAAGTGAATGTGTAAGTCACATCCATTCCGTCTACAAGCTGTGCGTTACTGTCAACGATGGATAGTGCTCCAGGGAACGATTCTGTCGCGAAACGCTTCAGTATTAGTGCGGAGATTTCGTCATCGGATAGACCATCATAACCTGTATAGCCTTCAGGCGCATTGGTTTTTGCTGTAGATGCCCGAACGTCAACGTTGCCATAGTATGCCGAAGCACCTGACCAAAATTCAGCGTTATCGCGGTAGTCGATAAACGCAGGTCCTGGCTGCGAACCGTTTGCAGGTTCTGAATCGGGATAGAGTTTCTTGGTCACGTTGGCAAATACCCAGTCTTTAACAGCCATGTAATAAGTATAGGAGGGATCAGTATTTCTTGCGTAAGGAAGAACTAACTCTACAGAGGGATTGAACTCCCATTTATTGTTCTTACGTGTAAATTTTTCTGTCAGAGGTGCCACACCATTGTTATACACCCATACTCCTCCAGTCTTTGTATATTCACTCGCCTTAAAAGATGTCACCTTATTGGAATCATAATACTTATAGACTACAAATTCAGTTGCATCTTCGCTTGCATAAGGTAGAGCATTAGCAAGATATGTAGGAAGCAGCTGCTCGGGGAGTGTACCACTGAGATTACCGTAGCTCTGGCCCATGGCGGTATAGTCGGCTGGCTGGAGGATTATCATCGACCCAGGTACTTTCCAAGCAGAACCGTCATATTTGTATATAGCTACTTTGTTCTCTACTGGTACAGGAGACATTGCACCTCTGGTAGCAGCAGTACGGGTGGCACTTCCATCGATGAGCTTCACGTTCTTCACCTCCCATGTGCCGGCTTTGGTAGTGGTACTCTTATAGCAGAAACCGATCTGAACAGTCTTGCCGTTGTAGGCAGATAGGTCGATTTCTCCTGATGCCACCCAATTCCAGTTGTTTCCGCTAGGACGGTCGGCAATACTGAGGTTGACCCACTGTCCTCCTTTTTCACGTATGTTTACGGTTGTCTCTCTTGCAACCTGATCTGCATCGTTGAAATAGTTTGCGGCTTGGTCGAAAGTCAGGATAGCGTTGGCATCAGTTGCAAGCTCCAGTGCATCAGAGATGAGCCATCCTTCCGAGTCGAGATTTTTACCACCTACATAGCCGGAGGCTTTCNTGTAGCCACGGCTGTCGAGGCTCCATNCATNTGTCGATCCTTCAGGNANTAGNACGTTTTCGATTNTGAATCCATCCATGTTGTCCGCAAAAGGCTGATCGATATATACAGTAGGTTCTTTTGCCTCACCAGTACCGAAAATGGGGTTTGTCGAAGCCTCAGCATAGCTGATAACAGCGTAGTCTCCATTTTCTGCGTCTGGGTACTGAGCCTTGAGGATTCCGGCTAAAGAGGCTGAGGCTGGGGTGATGGGAGCGAAGCCGTTGATGAAATCTTCTTCGCTGCCCCATGCCTTCTGATAGTCTGCTTCTGACACTGTATAGTTTTTCACTCCATTGTTGATGGCAACAACCTCTTTGTTCAATCCGTTGTCGAGATTGTAGGTCATTCTTACCGTTGATCCGTTGTTGAGTGTAAAGTAGGGAAACTTGGAGTCAGCTACGAAAGCGGGCAGATATTTACGAGCAGCCTCTGACGACGGGAAATAGCCGTTGTTGCCGATGGCAGCCAGTAATTTCGACTCCCCCGCAGCTTCAGCAAGCGACTTGTTGGTAGAATTTGATGCAATGGTCTTGTAGTCGGCAGCTGTCAGAGTGTATTCCACAGTCTCTGTCTTGTCGTAGACCGGAGGCTCCTTGAAACCATCGAGCTTGTCGTTCCATGCATTCTCACTGCAGGCAGTCATGCATAAGACACCGGCCAGGAGCAGGAATGATTTTATATTTATATTCTTCATATATTATATTTCTTATAGTTACTCTTATTTCTTATTACTGAGTCCGGTTAGAGTTAGAAAGTAACCTTGAGTTTCAATGAGAAAGTACGTCCGAATGAATAGATCANGTAAGTGGCGTTGCTCCNTGTTNCATTCACGTTATAGGGGTTTTGCGCATCNTTCACGTAGTAGTGNTCAAAGAGATTATAGACATNACCGTAGAGAGTAGCGTTCATACCACCCATCTTGAAGCTATAGCTTGCTGATAGGTCAAACTCGTTGCCCCATGGAATTTCCCACGGATCGGCGAGGGTGAGTGTCTTGTTGACCTCCAGACTGTTTGCATCAAGATAGAAGTCAGAATAGTTGCGTGCGCTCATGGTCCAGTCGGCACCGAAGCGGAAACCCTTAAATGGTTTGAATGTTAAGCCGAGGCCGCCGGTGGTCTGAGCAGAGCCGCACACCTTGTGATTCTTCTGGTTGATAATGCCCCATGCATGATCTTCGGCAAGCACTCCAGAAGCGAGTTCGCCATTGATTATGTTTTTCAGCGGCTGTCCAAGCTCGTTGTAGTAGTAACCCTTCGGATTGTTGGTCCATTTCCAGTCGCCCCATGAGAACATACCCTGAATCTCCATCCAATTGGTTGGCTTAAAGGCGAAGTCAAACTCGAAACCGAGGTGCTGTGCTGACACGTTCTCAAGGCTAAGTGAGTAGTAGCTGCCTGCCGATTCACCCTGTGTGATCTCACNACGCTTTACGGTTTCGCGNTCGCTGNNGTNCATNCATTTGGTATAGTAGAGGTTGGCTGTCATAGAGAAGATGGGGGAATGGAAACCATAGCCAAACTCTATAGAGCCGATTTTCTCGTTTTTCGGGTTGGGATTGATGGCGTTGCTGGTAGCTGAGTTGAGGAATACGCCATAGGAGAAGAATGGTGCCTTGGAAATATAGCCGCCGTTTACGAAGATATTGTTGTGTTTGTTGATATTCCAGTTCACGCCACCCTTGATTGTTCCTCCGAGAAAGGTCTGCCAGGGAGTGGTGCCGTGCTCCTCATCGTAATAGAACATGTCTTTTTTCTTATAACCTGTGAGGTTGAGCGAGCCAGCGAGGAAAGTTGTTACTGCGCCGTCGAGCATCTTATATTCACCTTGACCGTAGATGCCTTCCTGATGTGTAAAGCCATCGAAGTTTCGGTAAACGATGTCGCCTATGCCTAACTTCTGGTATTTCCAGTTGGGGTCAGCGGCGGCTGCGTTGTTGATGGGTTTAACGCTTGTACGGTCGGCGTCATCNATNAAGTATTNACCACCCCAGAGATCGCATATCTCGTTTTTATGGTGGCCAACGNAATAACGCANATCNNCACCACCNGTGAGTGAAAGCNTATTNGGNATCACNTNATGCTNATATNNGGAGACAAGNCNATANCATNCGTGGCTGTTGACGCTCTGCGACATCACCATATTTGCGCCGGTGGTTGACTCAGCGTTAAGGTCTTGGATCGCACCATAGTTGAAGGTTCCGTCGGGACGGCGAAGGTCTGTGGTGATCGCACCATTGTATGCCCCACGCCACATGTTGCGATAGGCAGACGTACGACCCTGACCGGAGTATCCACCGCCTGATGCAAGTGACACGTAGAGAGCTGTTGAGAGTGATGAATACGGGGAAATTTGCCAAATATGGTTGAGTGAGATAATTGGCTTGTGATACTGGTTCCGGTAGGCGGTGCGCTCACGGCCTTCATTATCATAACCAAAAGATGGGTTGTAGCGATACATGCTCTTACCGTTCATATACTGCTTAACGTTCTGCCAGTTTTCGATAGAGAGACAGCCGTAAACCACGTTACGCTGGTTGTGCCACTGTGGCGACCCGAATGCGGTAAGTGAGAGCTGGTGGTTATCGCCGATCTTCTTTGAAATATTAGCGAAATAGTTCCAAGCCTCAAATGCAGTGCCTTGGATATATCCATCGCCCCATTTGCGACTGCCGAGTACACTGATTGCCCAGCCGTTCTTCATTAGGCCAGTGGATACGTTGAAGCCTATGTCAGTCATGTCATCATTACCCATACCATACCATATGGAGCCTCCCTTCTTTGCATCGAGGCCTTTTGTAGTGATATTGACAGTGCCACCGATAGAGGGTGCGGAGATGATGGCCGCTCCGAGTCCGCGTTGGGTCTGCATGCTGGTTGTCACACCGCCAAGGCCTGCGAAGTTACTCCAGTAGATGCCACCCCATTCCATGTCGTTCATTGGTATACCGTTGACGAGTACGGCAACGTTGGGTGCCTTGAAGCCTCGCATATTGATCTTCGCGNCTCCAAAGCCGCCGCCTTCAGGAGTTGCCCAGACTCCCGGTGTCATCTTGAGAACTTCTGGAAATTCCTTGTTACCCAGTTTTGCCTCAATCTGGCCAGCGGTAAGTTCCGACATCGCAATTGGAGTCTCGCGGGTACGAGCCTTAGACTGAGTGACCACTACGTCCTGAAGCATAGTTGTCTCTGTCTCAAGTACAACGCGTCCAACTTCAGGCTGAGCCTTCACTGTCTTGTCTTGATAGCCGACATAGGAAATCTTGAGTTCCTTTGTGTTGTCGGGAACTGAGAGCGAGAAGTTGCCGTCGATGTCGGCAGCTGTTGCTGTCGTTGTGCCGGGCACTGCGACGGTCGCTCCAATCAGGGGTTCGCCCTGTTTGTCAAAAACAGATCCGCGGCATATGTAGTTGGCCCATGCTGATGAGCACAATACCATGAGGGCGGATAAGAGATACAGTCTCTTCATAGTTTTTAGGTTGTTGGTTGATAATTTGATTATGAAAAATCTATTTTGGGTTGTCTTATTTATTTTCGGTCGGAAGTGGAGTGGTGTGATTTTTCTTGGATTTAATCTTGACCTTATACATGTCAAAGCCTTTGCCGAATACTCCATTGACTGCGCCCTGAGTGATAAAAGCGTCGTCGTCAATGCCCTTTACGAGACGCATTATCCCTGGAGCTTCGATTTTTCTACACCATACCATTAGAATCTTGACAGGCTTTTTGCTATACCATCCTTCACCATCGAGTACAGTCACTCCTCGCTTGGCATCGTTGTTGATAGCATCGGCAATTATTTGCCATTGGCGACTGAATATGATAAACTGTACAGCCTGCCGGTTGCCGACGATTATCATATCTGCACAATATGAGGCTACGAAAGTCACTACATAACCATAAACTATTATAGGGATTCTTGCCTCCAAGCGTTCTCCTAAAGTTCCATCGAAAGGAAGGAAAATACTGCTCGAGACAATAATCATATCGGTTATTACCATTGCTCTGCCTATGCTGACGTTGCTTAGTTTGTTGACCATAGAAGCTACGATGTCAGTTCCTCCGGTAGAGCCATTATGAATTAATACAGTTCCGNCTCCAAGTNCACAAATTATGGCTCCGAGTATCGCACTTAGCGACATGTCTTCGAGTATAGGATGGCTAAGATGCATGAAAAAAGACTCTCCAACTCCAATGGCGAGAGATATCATGGTGGCCCCAAAGANAGTACGGATGACAAAGGTCTTGCCTACANCTCTAAAGGCAANCGCTAATAGGACAAGATTTAANACATATTGAGTCACTGCTACCGGTATTTTGCCATCTGTGCCAAAGTATACAAGTGTACCGACACCAGACCATCCTCCCATCACCATCTTATGTGGGAGAATAAAAGCGAAGAATCC
>WFLX010011968.1_pt1 | contig 12517 bp, 13 predicted proteins | sample 4967041 | NCBI WGS metagenome assembly WFLX01 (sample SAMN12857096, study PRJNA449069) | gut metagenome | isolation source: stool from male and female vole | host: Microtus ochrogaster | place: USA:Florida | collected 2017 | reverse complement strand
GTTATAAATTCGGTCTTTATGCCGAGCGTGGACGCACGGAGCCTCAGACCACCGGACGTATTGACATGAATACGGGTGAGGCTATAGATGTGACTCTTTATCCGGTTGATACTGATTTGAATGTGGGTAAGTATTGGCACAGCGATAAATATCTGACCGGTGTCACAGCTATGGCTCCTGACAGTGATAACCCCGATATATACTATGTAAGTTCTGCCGAACAAGGGTTGATGAAAGTGCGCAACGGAGAATTGGAAGGTCGTTTTGATGACACCAATTCACCACTGATCCGTTATGACAATCGCTTTATATGCTATGGGTGCAATGTAGACCGTGGCGGTAATGTATGGATGGCCATGGTTTCGCCGGGATATAGTGTGGAACCTATATGGGTGCTTCCGCGCGAAAAGGCTGCCCTCAATCCATCGCAGGTCAAAAAAGAAGATTGGGTGAAAATACCCTTGGGTGAAAAAATAGATTATTTCTGCACGCAAGATGTAGTGTTTCTTAACTGCATGAAATCCAATATGATATTCATTCTTGACAGTAGTGTCAATAACAAACTTGTGGCTATCGACACTCGTGGCACATTCAATAAATTGAATGATGACATTTATTATTGCTGGAGTGANATCTATGNNNAGGATGGCAATAANTTCAANGCTNACCGTCATCTTTCGCTTTGTGAAGACAATGAAGGCAAAGTGTGGTGGGGTACCAACCAGGGCATTATGCTCATCGAAGATCCGTCGAAAGCCACCTCACCTTCGATGCGTATGACTCATATTAAAGTGCCGCGCAACGACGGGTCTAATCTGGCTGATTATTTGCTTGGAAGTGACTTTATCAACTCCATTTCTGTTGATGCAGCCAATCGAAAATGGATTGCAACCAATGATTCCGGACTTTATCTTGTGTCGTCCGACGGTCAGGAGATACTCGAGCATTTTCATTCCAATAACTCTCCCCTGCCCACAAATCGTATAAATGCAGTGTTTGTCAATCCTAATACCTCCACCCTTTATGTAGGTACTAAGAGCGGGGTGTACACCTATCGTACCAATGTGAGCAAACCATCGGAAAATTATAGTGACGTCTACGCATTTCCTAATCCGGTGCGTCCGGACTACACAGGCAATATTTATGTGACCGGATTGATGGATAATTCNCTTGTAAAGATATCCGATACAGCAGGCAATGTGTTGGCTCAAGGTATGAGCGAAGGTGGAATGTTTACGTGGGATGGCTGTAATCTCAAAGGTCGACGCGTCCCCACCGGTGTTTACTACGCCTATGTGTCAAATACTGATACCTCCGAGGGTACAGTGTTGAAAATCATGGTAGTTAAATAACAGAAAAATTAATTCATCTGACTTAAAATATGAGTGTGAATCTGAGCTACCGCAATGAAGATGACAAGTGCTACGGAGCTACCGGCATGGCTGTGGCTGTAGTGGTGTTTGACGGCGAAGATAAACTGTCGGCACTTGATCTCGATGCTGAAGCTGATAAACTGATAGAGTTTTCCGACGACTTTTATTTTTCAGGTAATCCCGGATTATCGGCTAAAGCGGCATGGAATCATATATTGAAGAATTTCAATCTCGAGATAGCTCTTACCATAGGCAATGTCATGTGCAGGCATCTGGTGCTTGAGCGTACTGCCGTCACTCCTGATATCAAACGGGTACTCAGCGAGTGTGTAAGCGATGAAGGCAAGCGCTGGTGTGCGCTCGAAGATGATGAACTGATGCGCCTTTTTGAGAAAAACTATACCTATCTTTTCCGCGTGTTTAACCATCGTGGAGTGCAAGAGGTAGTCCACGATTTTGCAGGAGTGTTGAAACGTCGTCGTCGTATGAGCCGACTCGATATCATAGAGCAGCTGCGTGCCTTGAGCATGTTTTAGACCATTTGCCGCAGCACTATCTGTGCTTCCGGACCCATATTAAACAACAGATCCACCACACTCAGTGAGGGTATAAACCCGTGCTCGCCGGAGCGTATCTGATAATAGGGCACATCAGTGGTGAAATCTATGGGTCGACGACGATAGTCGGAGTATTGGTCGTATGAAATGGATTCTCCGGCATCGCTTCCGATATATCTGACCGGAGTATTGATGTAAAGCAACCGTCGCAGAAGTGTATCTATAGCGGCATTATGTTCGGCTATGGAGTGTCCTACCCAATCGGACGAAAGCAGAGGAGTGAAGTCATCAAGGTAATATTCAAAGAAAGGAGTGCGCCCGTAAGCCGATTTTAAGGCCGTCAGATGCACGTTCCACCAATGACCGTGGCGTGACACCATCACATTATCATAATGCGCTGTGCTTAGGCTTAAAGGCTTTTCTACGGGTACAGTGAGCTTAAGCTGACCGTTGACATCGGCTATATCGCAGCGATGAGTGGCTTTCATACGTTTATCGAAGTGCATACCGCAGTCTATCACTGCTTCAGCAGCTCCATTCAGAGCCGCGTAGTAGTGTACCGAAGCCATGTAAAATGGCGGAAGCAGCAGTTTACAATCCTTTATTGGCATTGAGTAAAATTCTGTTCCAGCGTATACCGCCGTCAAAAATACTCTTGTCTTTGTCAAAGGAGATAAGTACCCTCATCGGTTGACCTACTATATGGTCTTCAGGCACGAAGCCCCAATAGCGGGAATCAAGAGAGTTGTCGCGGTTATCGCCCATCATAAAGTAATAATCCATGTCAAATGTATAGCTATCGGCAGGTTTTCCGTCGATAAACACCTGACAATCTTTCACATAAGAATCGGTGTGATACTCATAATTACGTATGATGCGCTCATAAACCGGCCAGTTTTCAGCCGTCAGTTTCACAGTCTGTCCTTTGGCAGGTATGGTTACCGGACCGTAATTATGACGTGTCCACCCGTATTTGGCCGAATAGTATGGGAAGAGATCGGACTCAGGCTCCACATTGATTTTTTCTACAGCTAAAGTCAACGGTGATTGTTTTACTTTTGCAAGCATATCCTGAGTCAGAGGCACCACGTAGATAGGACCTTCAGGCGTACGGTCATTAAATTTCATATTGGCCGATGTCAATGTGAAATAATCGCGGTTGATGGAGGGGATAGCCATCTCGCGACGGTCATCCACAGGCACACCCCATTCTTCCCATTCATTGTCGGTGAGGCGTCGCGAAGTCTGCACATAATAGTCGCGTTGTGCCGTGGCCGGGGTAGGTTGCTTTTCAGAATTGATATATATGTCGCCATCGATAATCTGCAGTGTTTCTCCGGGCAGACCTACGGCGCGTTTCACATAATTTTCACGTCGGTCTACCGGACGATATATTACTTCACCGAAATCTTCGGAGTGATTGAGGATATTGTCGCGCCCAAACATTCTTACTAATGTATAGTAGTCGGGGTTTTGCACTTTCAAGGCTACAGTGTCGCCGGCAGGGAAGTTAAACACTACTATGTCTCCTGTTTTGACACTGCTGTAGCCTTTAAGGCGGTGATATTTCCAGTTAGGCCATTCCACATAGCTTTTGGTATTGAAAATAGGCAGAGTGTTTTGCACCAGCGGGAAATGAATGGGAGTCATAGGCACACGTGGTCCGTAGGCCATCTTGTTGACCCACAGATAATCACCCGTAAGAAGTGTCTTTTCAAGCGAGCCGGAGGGTATCTGATAGTTTTGACCTACGAAAGTGAAGATGAAATATACCAGGATTAGTGCATACACTATGGCGTCGACCCAACTCATGACGGTGCGCACAGCCTTGTTTTTACTGTTTTTCCACCAAGTGAAAGGTATATAGTGGGTGATGTAGATATCAAACAGCAATGGCAGAAACAGCAGTACCCAATAGTTGTTGAGCCATATAACCCATAGTATAAACAGGGTGGCGACAATGCCGAATCTTATCCAGCGGGAAGTCTTTGTGGCGCGTATTCTGCTGAGAAGGTCTTGTGTGAAGGTGTGATTGGTGTTGGCTTGCATATCCTGTAGATGTTTTTAATCAATTATTTATGACTATGCGGCATCGCTGAGTATCTTTTTCATAAGCATGTCCATGGTGAGGAATCCGCGCTGGCCTGCTACCCATTCGGCTGCTATTACAGCTCCAAGAGCAAATCCCTGACGCGAGTGGGCCTGATGGGTTATCTCAATGCTGTCCACAGGCGAATCCCAGCGTACGGTGTGAGTGCCCGGTACTTCGGCACGTCGCTGATGGTCTATACGCACACTGTCGGGAGCGCATACATCTTCGCTCCAGCGGGAGTAGATATCGCTGTGGTCTATAATTCCCTGAGCTAAAGAGATGGCTGTACCACTCGGGTGGTCAAGTTTGTGGACATGGTGTATCTCTTCGATATGAGGGGTGTACTGCGGAAAATTTTTCATCAGCGAGCTTAGGTAGGCATTGAGACTGAAAAACAGATTTACGCCTAAGCTGAAATTGGAACTCCAGAAAAAAGTACCGTCGTTGTCGGCACACATCTGTTTTATCTCAGGCATACGCTCTGTCCAGCCGGTGCTTCCGGATACTATTTTTACTCCCTGAGCCATGGCGCGGGTGTAATTGTCGAAAGCCGATGCCGGTGAGGTGAATTCAATAGCTACATCGGCATTGCGAAAAGCATCTGTATCGAAATCCTCAGGATTATTTACATCAATGATGCNCACTATATTATGTCCTCTCNACAGGGCTATTTGCTCTATAGCTTTGCCCATTTNNCCGTAACCTATCAGTGCTATATTCATATTGCAAAATTACATATTTTTTATATCAATCTCACACCTGACCTAATTCCACTGCCACAGCTACACGCTCAATGATGGCATCTTCATGATTTTTCTCAGGCTTGTAGTCGACCTTGAGGTTGACTCCGAAGAGGCGGCCGAACGTCTGCCAGAAACCTGCGCGGAACGAGCCTAAAAACGCTTTTATAATATTGTAGCCTGACTGGTCAGTCTCACGGTTTATGAGCTTGCACAGCATTTTGGCCTGTGATTTGGTGCAACTTTTTAGCGTAGGCTTGTATTGCTTGAATATGGCCGATTCCATCTCTTTGAGATATTCTTCGCGCTCTTTTTGAGTAGGAAAAGTTTCGATATATTCGTATGTCTCAAGCAGGGTGTTGCATATCAGTTTGGCAAACGGCAGTGTCTTTTTCACATCGCGCACCGTGCGCCAGTAAAATTCCTCATCTTTTTTGTTTTTGAATTTAAGCGGAGGATATACCACCACATCGTTGAGGACAATCATTTTCACTTGCTCTCCGTCGATTTCGGTGTAATAGTAGCCGCGGGCATCGTTGATACGCCCGTTGCCCATTTCGCTCACGTCAGGCAATACCGGAGTCTGTGCCGTGGCATTTAATGCTACGGCTGCAAGCACAGCTACCAGTATTCTTAACTTAATTACATATTTCATACGTAATTATAATAACGTCCGGGGGCGCGAAAAGATTGTTGGATTACGTAGCGGGGCATCTTAAATAATGTTATGCCTTCGGTGGAAAATCAAGGCTGAAGTGTAATCCGCGTGATTCTTTACGTTCTTTGGCCTGACGCATTATCAGATAGCCTACATTGATGATGTTGCGCAATTCGCATATTTCGCGAGAGGCTTTGGAACATTTGAACAAGCGTTCGGTCTCTTCATAGAGTATGTCGAGACGGTTCCATGCGCGATCGAGTCGCAGATTACTGCGCACGATACCCACGTATGTGCCCATTATCTGATTTACTTCTTTGATACTCTGGGTGATAAGTACCATTTCCTCTGTATGGCTCGTGCCTTCGTCGTTCCAGTCGGGTACATCGTTGCGCAGTGAGTAATGCGAGATGTTTTCTTTGGCATGACGGGCGGCAGCATCGGCATATACTACAGCTTCTATCAGAGAGTTGGATGCTAAGCGATTACCGCCGTGAAGTCCTGNACATGAACATTCGCCCACGGCNTACAGGCGTTTGATTGNCGACTCACCGTTAAGATCNACNTTGATGCCTCCGCANAGATAGTGTGCTGCCGGAGCTACAGGGATATAATCCTTGGTGATATCTATGCCGAGCGACAGGCATTTGGCATAAATGTTGGGAAAATGATGGCGTGTTTCTTCGGGATCCTTGTGGGTCACATCGAGGTATACATGATCATCGCCGTTGATTTTCATTTCGCTGTCGATGGCGCGCGCCACGATGTCGCGCGGAGCAAGCGAAAGACGCCGGTCGTAACGGTGCATGAATTCTTCTCCTTTGAGGTTACGCAGCACTGCTCCGTAGCCGCGCATCGCTTCGGTGATGAGAAATGAAGGACGGTCACCGGGGTGATAGAGGGCTGTGGGGTGAAACTGGATAAACTCCATGTCCTTTACCGTACCCTTGGCACGATAGACCATGGCTATGCCGTCGCCGGTAGCTACAAGCGGATTGGTGGTGGTAGTATAGACAGCGCCCACACCACCGGTAGCCATGAGGGTTATGCGTGCAAGAAATTTATCGACCACACCTTCGGGATTAAGAACGTATGCGCCATAGCAAGTGATANCAGNAGTTCGGCGGGTCACTANTTTACCCAGATGATGCTGGGNTATTATCTCTATGGCAAAATAATGTTCATAGATGTCGATATACGGATTTTCCCTTACTTTTTTAATGAGGCTTTGCTGTATTTCAAAACCGGTATTGTCAAGATGGTGGAGTATGCGGAACTCGGAGTGACCTCCTTCGCGATGCAGGTCGAAATCACCATCGGCGTTGCGGTCAAAGTCCACACCCCATTCAAGTAATTGTTTTATCTGGCCCGGTGCTTCAGTCACCACTTTTTTCACGGCTTCGATATCGCTCAGGTAGTCGCCTGCTATCATTGTATCTTCGATATGCTTCTCGAAATTATCGACTTTGAGATTGGTTACTGATGCCACACCTCCTTGGGCAAAAGCTGTGTTGGCCTCATCGAGTGTGGTTTTGCATACCAATGCCACTCGTGTTCCCGGAGCGGCTACTTTTAGGGCGAAACTCATGCCGGCAATGCCGGATCCTATTACTAAATAATCGTATTCGTAAGTCATATCGCGTCGACGTGATTATTAATTGGCTGTAGTNAATGTATAGGTGATGGAACCTGTCTGCATCGGCGGAGCATCGGCTAACACGGAAAAATGCGATGTCAGTGCACGGCGCACACAGTCGTCTCTTACATCTTTTCTTCCGGCGGCTGTGCCGGTGCCGCTTTTATAGGCGGCCTCCACTACTTTGCCCTGACGGTCCACTTTTATTGTGACGGTGATGCTGCCCGAAGGAGCTGTCACGAGAGCTTTTCCCCATCCTGCCATTGTGCGTCCGGCAAGATTGTAGCCGACTTGTCCGGTAGGAGAGCCTGCCGAAACTTTGCCTGAAGTGTTGCCGCCTGAAGTGGAGTTGGCTTTATTGTTGGAGCTGCCGAATCCTTTTTTTATAGCTGCTTCGCGAGCTTTTGTCTCAGCTTCGCGCTGCGCTTCTTTTCGTTGTTGCTCAAGCTGCTCGGCCGTTGGACCTGTCTTTTCGGAAGGAGCAGGTGTCTTCATATCCGATGGTTTAGTCGAACTGACCGGAGGTGTTGGCTGCGGAGCTTTTGCACCGCCGTCAGTCAGGTCAGGCGATGTCACGGCTATGTTATCCCGGCCATTGTCTGTAGCTTTCTCTGCGCTTGACTGAAGTCCTGAAGGGGTATTTGTAGCCCGGCTTGGCGGTATTATCGGGGCGATGTCGGTGGTAAATAGCAGCTCAGAGTCATCTGCGGGAGGCCATGTGTGGCTGTCGGGTGGAGTAAACCTCAGGTGGGTGAGCAGCATTAACACCAATACTACTATCACTGTCAGCAACGTGATTACTGATGCAGTGATGCGGTCGGTGGCGTGGTGCTCTTTCATAGGCGGTTGTTATAGTCGTGCCGAGGTAGGAGCCGGCTTGGTGGCAAGTACCATGTTAAGCGAATGTCTGGCGCCCATATCGAGCAATTTCACTATTGTACCGTAGGGCACTGATTCGTCGGCATAGATAGCTATCACGCCGGGTTCTGCGGCTTGTTGTTGTTCGAGCAAAAGACGTGCCTGCAGTTCTTCATCGTTGACCTTCACCGGTTTTGGGTCGGTAGCTGTGGCTACTGAGATGGAACCGTCGCCATATACCACTACCTGTGTGGTTGGTTTCAACGTTGTCTGTTCGGAACTTTCGGGAAGATTGACTTCGAGAGCTGTTGGAAACACTATAGTGGAAGTGACCATGAAGAATATCAACAGCAGGAAGATGACGTCGGTCATTGAAGCCATTGAAAATAAAGATGTCATGGTATATTGCTGCTTGAGTGCCATAGCTCGGAGGTATTTAAGGTGGAGGTAAGCGTATTATTTTACCGGTTCGTTAAGCAGATCCATAAATTCCATGGTCTTGGTTTCAAGAGAGTTCATTACGCCATTGATTAACGCTACGAGATAGNNGTAGGCAAAGAGNGCTANGATTCCTNCNACGAGACCTGCCACCNTGGTGANAAGAGNTTGATAGATTCCTCCGGCGAGTACATCGATGTTAGCGCTTGTACCGGCTGCTGCAAGATTGTAGAATGCTTCCACCATGCCCATCACCGTGCCGAGAAATCCTAACATAGGGGCGCCGGCGGCTGTAGTGGCCAGCCATGGCAACCGTTTTCCCAGTGTGGCTATTTCTATGTTTCCGGTGTTTTCTATTGTCACGAGTACATCGTTCATCGGTCGGCCTATGCGGCTTATTCCTTTGGCTATAAGTCGGGCATAGGGTGTCTGGGAGTGATGGCAGAGGTTGAGCGCGCTATCTACATCGCCACGGTGGATATATTCTTTGATGCGTTCCATGAATGACGCATCTTCGCGGGCTGCGCGACGGATTACGAGCATACGCTCCACAAACACGTAGATGGCTATTACGGCGAGAATCACCAGCGGTATCATGATGAAACCGCCGTTGACACAGAGATCCCATATCGAGAGTTCTTCTACTATGGGTGTGGCCGATGCTGTGGCAGCGCCGGCTATTTGGTTGTTGACTGCAGCTATGCTGTCGGAGGTGATGGTTTGAATCATAATCTGCTGAGAGGTATTGATATATTGGGAGTGAGGGGTATCGTTTTTTTTGCTCTTACGCTTTTTTCAAGCACGCTTTATAGCGGCGTATGGTCTCGTCAAGACCCAGATAGAGGGCATCCGAGATGAGGGCGTGGCCTATCGACACTTCGTTGAGATATGGCAGATGGTTACGGAAAAAAGCAAGGTTGTCGAGATTCAGGTCGTGGCCGGCATTGACACCCAGTCCGGCCTGATGGGCGGCTCGGCTGGCTTCCACGAAGGGCACCACGGCTGTTTCCGGGTCGGTGGGATAGAGATCGGCATATGGCTTGGTATACAGTTCCACTCGGTCAGTACCGGTAGTTGCGGCTGCTTTGATGTTGGCTATGTCGGTACCTACGAATATAGATGTACGTATGCCCGCTTCACGCAAGCGGTCTACTATGGTGGATAGAAATTCTTTATTGGGTTCCACATCCCAGCCGGCATGGGAGGTCAGGTCATTGGGAGCATCGGGCACCAGAGTCACTTGGGCAGGCTTGATTTTCAGCACCAGGTCCATAAATTCGGGCGATGGATATCCCTCGATGTTAAATTCGGTCTTGATTAGCGGCCGCAGCAGAAACACATCGGCATATTTTATATGGCGCTCGTCGGGCCGGGGGTGGACCGTGATGCCGTTGGCTCCGAGGCGTTCACATTCCTGTGCAAACAGTTGGACGTTAGGCATATTTTCGCCGCGGGCATTGCGCAGGGTGGCTACTTTATTGATATTTACACTTAATAGAGTCATTATTATGAAATCTTCAGAGAATATGTGGCAACTTTACTATAGCGTTGAATGTTGGAAATAGAAAAATTACTAATTTTGCAATCACTCTCGGCGCTGATATTTAATCGGTGCAAATTTAACGAGAAATAATGGGATAATAAAATAATATTGGAAGCAAACGACAACATATACACCTTGCTCTCTTCTGATGAATTGCACTCGGCAGAGCATCTTTTTCCGCCTGTGACGGACAGCAGCGAGATTACCGTGGTGTGTGATCGCGATGATTTCAGCGCTTCGCTCATAGCCCGGGCGGTGGAGGATGCCGATGCGCATTTGCTTAATATGAATGTGACTTCGGCCGATGTGGGACTCTATAGGCTGGCGGTGGATTTACGTATCAATCATCGTGATGCCGGTGCTGTGATCCGTTCGCTGGAGCGCTACGGACTCCATGTAGCTCATTTGCTTTCGGGAGAGGATTCCATCACCGAATATGCCCGTCAGGAAATCAATGATTTTCTGGCTCAGCTTGAAATATGATTAACGGTAAATGCACGCTTATGAAACGATTAGCTATTTTTGGAAATAAGAGTCAAAAGAGCAATTTCGCTCCGTTGCAGTTGTTTTTCGAGTTGCTGGCCAAGCAGGGACAGGCTGTCTCGCTGGCTATTGATTATCGTTATTTTGAATTCATGCACCGTGTTATCAAAGTACCCCAGATGGATATTCATATCATAGCAGCAGATGAGCCCGTGTGTGCCGACCTGGTGTTAAGCATCGGTGGTGATGGTTCGTTTCTCACCACGGCACGGCGTGTAGGAGCTGCGTCCATACCCATCATGGGCATTAATACCGGTCATCTCGGTTATCTTGCAGCCGCAGATATCACACATCCCGAGGCTTTGGTGCAGGAGATAATGCAAGGCAATTATGATGTGCAGCCACGTTCGGTTATTGAGGTGCTGTCGGATTCGGTGGAGTTGCCGGCTTGTCCGTTTGCTCTCAATGAAGTGGCCATACTCAAGCAAAACACGGCTTCGATGATTACTGTGGATACGACGCTCAACGGTGAGCCGCTCGCTTGTTACCGTTGCGACGGATTGATTGTATCCACTCCCACTGGCTCTACCGGTTATAATTTGTCGGTGGGCGGGCCTATCATAGCTCCCACTGCCGCTGATTGGGTGATATCGCCCATAGCCCCTCATTCGCTAAATATGCGTCCGCTGGTGGTAGGTGATGACTCTTATGTGGATATGGTAACATCGTCACGTTCTACAGCTTATCTGCTCAGCATCGACGGCAAGTCGGTGGCTTTGCCCATCGGTAGCCGCCTGACACTGCGTAAAGCCGCCTATGCGGTGAATGTGGTTATTCCTAAAAATCATAATTTTGTCGACACGTTGCGTCGAAAATTACTTTGGGGCATCGACGGATTGTAGATGAAGCCTTCAAATCGCATTATCGCTGCTTTTGATTTTGAGATACCTGAGCTTGGTGTATTTCGTGTGGTGCCTTTGCGCCGGTCTCATAACATCACTCTGCGTCGACATGGTGCAGGTATGAGGGTAAGCGTTCCTTATGGCATCTCTGTCGAATCTCTTGTAAATACGCTTAAGACACTTGTGCCACGTCTGGAGGCACGTACAGCTGCAGATTCCGTTCCTAAATTCCATCTCGGGCAGAGTATCATATTGCCTGAAATCACGGTGGATATTGTTGCGGCTTCCGATTCGCAGCGAGGAGTAAAAGTCAGGCGCGAGGCAAATGTGGTCACAGTAAGCGTCGCTCCTACATTGGATATTATGGCACCGGAGGTGGTTCAGACTGTCAACAGATTGATAATAAAAGGAGTCACATGGCACGCCGATGCAGTGTTGCTGCCCCGGGCCATGGCACTTGCTTCCGAAGCGGGGGTAGTGGTCACGGGGTGGAAGACCGGCAGCGGACGTCGTACACTCGGCACTTGTTCGGCCTCGGGTGTCATCACTCTTTCGGCAATGTTGATGTTTCTGCCGCAGCATCTGCGCGATTATGTGGTGTGGCATGAGCTGGCGCATCGCACCCACATGAATCACTCGGCCGGGTTTCATGCCCTTTGCGACCGTTATTGTGGTGGNCGGGAACGTCAGCTCAGACGCGAACTCCGACTCTNTTCCTGGCCTGTCCTCCNGTAGGCCGTCCCTTATGTGATGATTTNTCACATAATTAACGCCCTAAGGCTNTAACTTCAAGGTAAAAAAACTAACTTTGCAGTGCTGTTGCGGCATTTTTTTGTCGCAAATCTGTCTTTACGATAATTACATNAATCTTTAATCACTATCTATAGTATTAATAATCAGATATGAAGAAGTACAATCTGCTCAATAACTCCATCGGGTGGTTTTGCTTTCTGGTAGCTGCGGTGACTTATATCCTCACACTCGAGCCTACCGCGAGCTTCTGGGACTGCCCCGAGTTTATCACCCAAGGATACAAACTCGAAGTAGGTCACCCGCCGGGCAACCCTATATTTATGCTCACAGCGCGCTTTTTCGTCAATTTCGCTTTCGGTGATGTGACAAAAGTGGCTCTTATGGTCAATCTGATGTCGGGTCTGCTCAGTGCCGGTACGATACTTTTGCTGTTCTGGACCATAACTCATCTGGTGAAAAAACTTATTGTGGCCGATACCGATAC
>WFLX010375556.1_pt1 | contig 12520 bp, 10 predicted proteins | sample 4967041 | NCBI WGS metagenome assembly WFLX01 (sample SAMN12857096, study PRJNA449069) | gut metagenome | isolation source: stool from male and female vole | host: Microtus ochrogaster | place: USA:Florida | collected 2017 | reverse complement strand
CCATGGCTGCAACCGGGGCAATAGTGCATGTTGACTTCATCAAGAAGCTCCGGAGCCGCATAGACTTTGTTTTCCGGACGGATTATATCTTGTAGTTCCATTTTATCAATGATAAATTATTAATTATAAATGATAAATTTAGACCCGGGAGCCTTGATTATTTTCCTTCTATTAATTTTTCTTTCAGAGCGTTGACAATCTCGGAGGGGCTTGGGATGATGCCACCCATGCGTCCGAAATGCTTCACGGGGAGTGAGTCGTGCACTGCCAGACGCACGTCTTCTATCATCTGGCCGGCATTGAGCTCAACCACCAAGATACCCTTCTTTCCTTCTGCCGCCTTGCGGATAGCCTCGGCCGGGAAGGGCCAGAGTGTGATGGGGCGAAGCACCCCTACCTTCAATCCTTCTTCCGCTGCCAATTCCTTGGCTTTTGTAGAGATACGGGCTACAGAACCAAAAGAGATGATAAGATAGTCGGCATCCTCAGTGTCGATTTCCTCCCAGCGGGTCTCATTGGCCTCTATCTGGCGATATTTCTCCTGAAGCTGATTGTTGATGACCTCCATCTTGTCAGACTCGAGCTCGAGCGATGTCACCACATTACGTTTGCGGCGACCCTCACGGCCGGTCACTGCCCATGGGCACTGCTCGCGTATCTCGGCGTCGGTGCGCCGCGGGCGCTGCTCCGGCAGCACTACCTTCTCCATCATCTGGCCTACGATGCCGTCGGCGAGAATCATGGACGGATTGAGATACTTGAAAGCCAAATCAAAACCGAGCCCCACGAAATCGGCCATTTCCTGCACTGTGGAGGGGGCAAGCACTATCATATGATAGTCGCCATGTCCTCCACCCTTGACTGCCTGGAAATAATCGGCTTGCGAGGGCTGGATGGTGCCGAGGCCCGGACCGCCACGCATTACGTTGAGTATAAGCGCAGGCAGTGAGGAAGCGGCAATATAAGAGATGCCCTCCTGCTTGAGGCTGACACCAGGTGATGACGACGAGGTCATTACGGCCTTGCCGGTAGCGGCTCCACCATATACCATATTGATGGCTGCGACTTCCGATTCGGCCTGAACCACCACCATTCCGGTAGTGTCCCAAGGCATAAGAGCCTCAAGGGTCTCAAGCACTTCTGACTGAGGGGTGATGGGATAGCCGAAATAGCCATCGCATCCGTAGCGGATGGCGGCATGGGCGATCGCCTCGTTGCCCTTCATGAGTCTTACTTCTTCCATATGTTGTTTAATTAGTTTAATCGTTTAAATTGTTTAGATGGTTTAGGTGGTTTAGTTTATTTAAGGGGTTTAGATTGCTGAGTTTAGGGAGTTTAATTGTTTAGTTTAAATAACTTGACTAAACCATTTAAACTTTATAAACCCTTATAAACTTTATAAACCCATAAACCTATAAACCTTTAACTAATCGAGGCGGACGCGATATACCTCTATGCAGGCATCCGGACACACGAGAGCACAGCTGCAGCATCCGATGCAGGCCTCTGGATTTGACATATAGGCGAAATGATAGCCTCGGTCGTTCACTTCAAGTGGCTGAAGCGATAGTGTGTCGGTCGGACATGCGACCACGCATAGATTGCATCCTTTGCACCGCTCCTTGTTGACGGTGACGGCTCCTTGTATTTTTGCCATTGTTTTTTGATATCTTAGGTAGCAAATTAACATTTGCCTTGGTTTACATCCACAAAGATAAGCAAAATTTTGTTAACTTTTGCCACTTGGGACAAATGTTAACAAAATTTAATAAATAGCGCATATATACATTTTTGTGCAGTTTTCAGAAATATCGGAGCAGGGATATGGAGACGCGGTTTTCCTTGCAGGAGGCAGGTCCCTTGATCATGTCGGTCAAGCCAAGCGATGTCTCCAAGTCTACACGCCAGTCGGAGAATGGGAATCCTACGCCGGCCTTCCATGCGCAAGTGAAGTGACGCTGATGACCTGCGTCTTTGCCAAATATTCCGAAATACTCATCTTGCAGATGATTGTTGTGGAAACGATAACCTCCGGCAAAGGCATAGTTGAGTTCCGGACCGATGAAGACTGAGAGCGAGAAGGCGTCGAAGTCAAACGTATAGCCCACTACCAATGGCAGACGCAATCCGACCTTATAGACCGTAGGATCTGACTCGCTCTCATTCGAAAAGTCGATTATCATTTCTTCCTTATAAGTATCATAAAAGAGGGAAAGTGATGGCTCAAGAAAGAAATTGTCGGTGAAATAGTGGGTATAGACTCCTCCTGCTGAAAAACCGAGTCCTGAGTGATAGTTTTTATGCGACATGTCGCCCACATGCCATTTGCCTGGCACATTGATATCCAAGGCGGCTCTTGCTCCCCAGAGCCCGTCGGCATAGAGGGGTAGAACTGCGAGGAGGGAGAGGAGGAGAAGGGTCATCTTTTGCTTCATAATCTTATCTTAACATTATAAGAGGTTAGCGATATATTTATTAACGCCAGTAGTCTCCAATATAGTATAATTAAACTCCTCATTGTCCACTATTAATTAGAATTGTCCACTATTAATTAGAATATTATATTAAATGGCCATTTTGAGGATCCTAATCAGCTCGGAGAGCTGTTATTGTGACGAAACCCCAGGCTTCAGCCTGGGGGAGGCCAAAGGCTCAGTAGCCTCGGAGAGGCGATTTATGATACCGAGTAGTGCACGGTCATTCCTCCGTTATAGCAATCAAAAGGCGAAAGTTGAATCACATGTCAATAAGTTTTTTTGTAAAAAAATGCAAATTGTTGCTGTTTGCATTCGCAAATTTCGAAGAATTTTTGTAATTTTACGCTCGAATTTCATTATTTGGAATCCGAGTGCTTCATTCATAATGACCAACTCACAATTTACCCCTATGTCTGAGCCTGCCTACCACATACCCGCGCTGCTTCCGCAGACCCTTGAATGCCTTGACATCAAGCCCGACGGCATTTATGTCGACGCCACTTTCGGCGGCGGCGGCCATTCCCGCGCCATACTCGAAAGGCTCGGTCCCGACGGACGCCTCATAGCCTTCGACCAGGATGTGGATGCCATCGCCAACGCTCCGGACGACCCACGGTTTACATTCGTCAGAAGCAATTTCCGCTTCATGCACAATTTCCTGCGCTATCATGGAGTGGAGCGAGTAGATGGTATTTTGGCCGACTTAGGAGTATCATTCCATCATTTCGACGATGCCGAACGCGGTTTTTCATTCCGCGCAGACGCTCCACTCGACATGAGGATGAACCAGAAAGCCCCGCTGACGGCTGCCCAGCTCCTGGAGCGCTACGACGTCAAGGATTTGACATCGCTCTTCCGCACCTACGCCGACCTCAAAGATCCGGCAAAGGCCGCGAAAGCTATCATCACTGCCCGGGAGAAAGCATCCATACAGACCACTTTTCAGCTTGCCGATGCCGTAAGGCCCGCTCTAAACCCAAAAGGGGAGAAGAAAGAGATGGCCCAGGTGTTTCAGGCTCTCCGCATAGCGGTAAACTCTGAGATGGATGCACTCACCACTCTGCTCACTTCGGCCCCCTCCATGCTTAAGGAAGGAGGAAGGGCCGTAATCCTGACCTATCACTCAGTGGAAGACAGGTTAGTAAAAAACTTCTTCCGCTCCGGCAATGCCGAGGGGAAGATAGAGAAGGACTTCTTCGGAAAGCCGATATGCGACTGGCGGCTCATCACCCGCTCCCCCATCACGGCCGACGAAGAGGAGACACTACGCAACCCGCGCAGCCGAAGCGCAAAGCTCCGCGCCGCGGCTTACATATCTGAAGACTAAAACCCCTGCGGCTTGTCCGCAATCTGAAGACTGAAGACTAAAACAACATAGGATGGCTAAGAAAACTAAAAAGGGAACTGAAGAAAAGAAAAAGAAGAAGGGATTCGGGTCGGCCGTCACCAACCAGGTGCGACGAAACACCGAAGACCTACGCGAGGGACGCGCTGTCTCGCTTGAGTTCTTCAAGCGAAACGCGTGGATGATAATAGCGATTATCACAGCTCTCATCGGAGTGATGGGTCTGCGCTATCGCACCAAGACACGAATGTCGGAAATAAAGCAGCTCCATCGCGAGCTGCAACGGGCCGAGAGCGAGAAACTCCACGAGAAGGCCTGGTATATGACTCTCATCCGCGAGACGGAACTCACACGCCTCATGAATGAGAAAAAACTCGGCCTGAGATATCAGGAAGAGCCTCCCGTTGTGATAGAATACGAAGGATTTAACCCAACATCTAAACAATAACGACACGACATGGCAAAAAAAGGCAGCAACAAACGACGCATCTTCATTCGCTATGGAGTGATCACCAGCTTCTTCATCCTTATGTCGCTGGGTATTGTCTGGAATATGTTTCGCACTACCGTGGTAGAGGCCGCAGCTTGGAACGAACGCGCCGAGAAGCAACTCTCACGAATAGACACCATAGCCCCCGAAAGGGGAAGCATTCTCGCCTCCAACGGCAACATACTGGCCTGCAACGTCAAGGTATGCGACTTAAAAATCGACATGCGCCACAACAAGATTATGGCTATGCCCAAGTCGAAACTCAAGGCAAAGCTCGATTCTCTGGCCGACACCCTCGACATCCTGTATCCTCGCTTCGACCCCCAGAAGGCCGACGCAAAGACACGAGAGGAGAAATCCTGGCGCAAGCGCTTTGAGACGGAACTTGAGAAAGAACCCAACAAACGCACCCGCTCACTCACCATAGCACGCCATCGGCCGCTCGAGGAATTCGACTCGGCGCGCAAACTCGTTTTCATACGCGATTTCAAAGGAGCCGGTTTCAGATGCCCCTTATATAAAGAGGAGCACTCCCGCCGCATCTATCCCTACGGAAAGATGGCCAACCGAAGCATCGGACGTGTGCATGAGGTGGTGACAGCCACGACGCGCCATAAAGGTGAGATACATGGCTACTCCGGACTGGAGAAAGACCTTGACTCCCTGCTCTACGGCAAACCGGGCTACGCGAAACAGGTGCCCCTGACAAAAGGATACGGCAACTGGGTGACCACTCCCCCCACACCCGGCTACGACCTGCTGACTACTANCGACANCGACCTCCAGGATATCGTGGAGGAAAGTCTCCAAGATATCTGCTCGGAGTCAAACTGCGAATGGGGCACAGCCATCCTCATGGAAGTATCTACCGGCGAGATTGTGGCCCTCTCAAGCATAGAGCGTATGGACGACGGCTCGTATGGCGAGGCCCTCAACCGCGCTGTACTCCCATATGAGCCAGGCTCCGTCATCAAACCAATCTCCATGATGATTGCCTTTGAANACNGACTTGTGAGCAGTGTCAACCAGACAGTAGACTGCTCCCCATTCCAGCGCACANAAGNCCCTCACNCGCCCACTATCAAGACTATGAAGCAAGTGATTGANATGTCGAGCAACACCGGCATATCCCGCATCATATTCAAGGGATACGCCTCAGACCCGGCAAAGTATCACGACCGTCTGGCATCAATAGGATTTTTCGACCGTATCAATTCCGGCATCGCCGGTGAGCAAATCCCGCAGGTGCGCCGCCTTGAGCCTACAAACAGCAAGGGGCAACCCATCACCCTCGTCTCCCGCCACCTCGACCTCGCTCGCCAAGCATACGGCTACAACACAATGATTCCACCTCTTTATACACTGGCCTACTACAACGCGATAGCCAACAAAGGGCGTCTCGTAAGGCCTCACCTCGTGCGCGCGCTCCGCTCGGAGAAGGGTGACTCAATTATCCCTATCAGCTACATACGCGACCAGGTTTGCTCGCCCGAGACTGCCGAGAAGGTAAAGCAGTGTATCCACGAAGTTGTGTGGGGCGACCATGGCACAGCCCGCGCAGTGCGCGACGACCGCGTCAAGATAGTAGGAAAGACCGGAACCGCCTTCCCGGTGGAGAAAGGACAATATAACGCCGCAAAACGTCGCTTCGCATTCGCTGGTTTCTTCCCTTACGAGACTCCAAAATATAGCTGCATGGTGCTCGTGCAGGGTGCCGCAGGCCTCAGTGCCAACCGCACATCGGGCCAGGTGATGAAGCAAATCGCACTCAAGATGCACGCCCGAGGCATGCTCGCCGAGACTCCACGTCTGGCTAAGACCACCACCTCCGAACGCCCGACAATCGCTGCCAGCACCGGCAACGATGCTGAGCAGATAGCCAGCACACTTGGCCATCCCGTCAAGAAAGTGACGGGAAAGACTGACAACACGGCAAGCAAGGTGCCAGACGTAACCGGCTACGACCTACGCTCCGCCATCAAGCTCCTCGAAAGCCGTGGCCTCAACGTAGCAGTGCAGGGTGCCGGACGAGTCACACGCCAATCGCTCCCCCCTGGCTCCAAAGCCGTCAGAGGACAAAAAATAACTCTCACCCTCGCCATCTGACGAAAAATCTCTCACAACTCTTAACTCTTAACTCTTAAAACCGACAACTCAACATATGACTGCTAAACTATCCACACTCCTAAAAGACATAAAGCCTCTCGAAATAGTAGGAGACATAGATAAAAACATAGTCGCGCTCGAAAGCGATTCACGCAAGGCGCAGAAAGAAGGTATGTTTGTGGCTGTGCGTGGCGTGACCACCGACGGCCATAAATACATCCCCGTAGTGGCCTCCGCCCATGTAGGAGCCATCGTCTGCGAGACAATGCCCTCGCAGTTTGAGCCCGGCATCACCTATATCCGCGTGGCAGACTCTTCCGACGCTCTCGGACGCCTTGCCTCTGCATGGTTTGGCCATCCATCACAATGCCTGAAACTCGTCGGAGTCACAGGCACCAACGGAAAGACCACCACCGCTACCCTTCTCTATGAGATGGCTCGCCTCGAGGGTTTCGAGGCCGGACTTATCTCCACNGTATGCAACTATGTCGGCACTCGCGCCATCCCCACCACCCACACCACTCCCGACCCCATCACACTCAACGGCCTGCTCGCCGAAATGGTCGATGCCGGATGTGAGTATGCCTTTATGGAAGTGTCGAGCCATGCAGCCCAGCAGAAGCGTATCGCCGGCCTTCACTTCACCGGGGCCATCTTCTCCAACCTCACACGCGACCATCTCGACTATCACGGCTCAGTGGAAAACTACATGAACGCCAAGAAGGCCTTCTTCGATATGCTCCCTCCATCAGCATTCGCCCTTGTCAACATCGACGACAAGGCCGGACGCTATATGATACAGAATACAAAAGCCAAGACCTACACCTACTCGCTGCGCAGCGATGCTGACTTCCGCGGACGCGTGGTGGAAAGCCGCCTCGACGGCACTCTCCTATCGCTCAACGGACAGGAAGTGGAAGTGCAGTTCACTGGCCGCTTCAATGCCTACAACCTCACTGCCGTCTACGGCGCGGCTTATCTCGCGGNNCTNCCCAAGGATGNGCTCCTCGTCAATATGNGCCGCCTCGTCCCCGTGNCNGGACGTTTCCAGACCTNCCGCGGCCCCAACGGNGTGNCCNCGATTGTAGACTATGCCCATACGCCCGACGCACTTGTCAACGTGCTCGACACCATCCGCGAGGTGCTCGGCCCCGACGGCTACATCTGTACCGTGGTGGGCGCCGGTGGCAACCGCGACCACGGCAAGCGCCCAATGATGGCTCAGGAGGCGGCTTGCCGCTCCGACAGGCTCATACTGACCTCAGACAATCCCCGCGACGAGGAGCCGGAATCTATCATCGCGATGATGAAGACCGGACTAAGCGCCGAGGAGCTGCGCCGCACACTCTGCATCACCGACCGCCGAGAGGCGATACGCACTGCCCTATCCACTTGTCCAGAGGGGGGAGTGGTGCTCATCGCCGGANAGGGCCACGAGCCANACCAAGANATAAANGGNGTACGCCACCATTTCGACGACCGCGAGGAAGTCGTAGCCTTCTTTAATGCATAATGCATAATTAACCCCACAACAGAAGAAATGCTTTATTCCATTTTCGAATACCTACAAGAGACGGCCGACCTCGACTTCCCGGGACGCCACCTGATGACCTACATATCTTTCCGCTCCGGAGTCACGTTCACACTCGCACTTCTGATAGCCCTCATCTTCGGACGCCGTATCATCGACCGCCTGCAGAGGATGCAAGTAGGGGAAGTAGTGCGAAACTTAGGCCTCGAAGGGCAAATGAAAAAGACCGGTACTCCCACGATGGGCGGCATCATTATCATCACTGCCATCATGGTGCCATGCCTGCTTATAGGCAACCTCACGAACATCTATATGATACTGATGCTTGTCGCCACCCTCTGGACCGGTGCCATCGGTTTTCTGGATGACTATAGGAAGATAAAATACCACAACAAGGATGGTCTTCAGGGTAAATATAAGATTATCGGCCAGGTTGGCCTCGGTCTTCTCGTTGGACTCACGATGTGGCTCTCCCCTGCCATAAAGATGAGCAGTGTGCCACTCACCACTGAAAATGAGGCTGTCACCGAACTCGCCAGCGCATCGATGATAACCTCTTCTTCGGGCGACGGCCCTACTGTAGTGCTTGCATCAAGCACCTATGATGCTGCCGATCAGGAGAGAACTGTGCATCCTGTGAAGGTCTACAAGACACCGCAGACTACCATCCCATTCGTGAAGAACAACAACTTCAACTATGAATGGCTCACCTCTTGGATTCCCAATGAGAACGCGGCCAACACAGCAGGATGGATTATCTTCGTCATTGTGGTGATAGTGGCAGTGACAGCAGTCAGCAACGGCGCCAACCTTACCGATGGACTCGACGGACTCTGTGCCGGCACATCTGCCATAATCGGCCTTGCTCTTGCCATTATGGCCTACTTGGGCGGCAACGTAATCTACTCAGGTTATCTTGACATCATGTATATCCCGGGATCGGAGGAACTCGTGGTCTATGCAGCTGCATTCATCGGCGCTCTGGTAGGTTTCCTATGGTATAATGCATTCCCGGCGCAGGTATTTATGGGAGACACCGGTTCGCTGATGCTCGGAGGGATCTTGGCTGTCTTCGCCATTCTTATTCGCAAGGAACTCCTTATCCCACTGCTCTGCCTCATCTTCTTCATCGAAGACCTCTCGGTGGTGATGCAGGTGGCCTATTTCAAAGTGACCAAACGAAAGTATGGCCAAGGACGAAGGATTTTCAAGATGACCCCCCTCCATCATCATTTCCAGAAAGCGGGCGACNNCNCTATACAGAGCGTCATCAACTTCCCGAAGCAACCCATCCCTGAGTCNAAGATTGTAGTGCGCTTCTGGATTATCGGCATCCTGCTCGCAGCCCTGACATTCGTCACCCTGAAGATAAGGTAAGTTGTAAGATNTAAGTTTTNAGTTGAGNGTTNTNAGTTTAAAGTTTATCCTCAATAACGAATAAACCTATAAAACCATAAACCCATAAACCTATAAGATATAATGAAGAATCAGAAAGATTTCGAAGGAAAGACACTCATAGTGCTCGGTGCGGGCGAAAGCGGCGTTGGAGCCGCAGCACTGGGCGAAGCCCTCGGCATGAGAGTTTTCGTCAGCGACAACGGCCCTATACCAGACAAATATCGCGCCGAGATGCTCAGAAGAGGTATCCTCTTTGAGGAAAACGGTCATTCTCGCAAACGCGTCCTCAAAGCTGACTATATAGTCAAAAGCCCTGGAATTCCCCCTACAGCTCCACTCGTGAAGGAAGCTGAGGAGGCCGGAATACCTATCTTGTCGGAAATTGAATTCGCCGGATGGTTTACCGACGCCAAGATGGTCTGCATCACCGGCTCCAACGGCAAGACCACCACGACGATGCTCATCTACCATATACTCCAAAAGGCTGGTCTCAATGTCGGACTCGCCGGCAACGTCGGCAAGAGCCTCGCAATGCAGGTAGCTGAGGAGCCTCACGACATCTACGTCATCGAGCTCTCCAGTTTCCAGCTTGAGAATATGTATGAGTTCAAGGCCAACATCGCGGTGATGCTCAATATCACTCCCGACCATATGGACCGCTACGACCATAAGATGGAAAACTATACCCGTGCCAAATTCCGCATCGCGCGCAATCAGGAGGCAGACGACTTCTTCGTCTACTGGCTCGGCGACCCCATCGTCACCGCCCAGGTGAAGGCGCTCCAGACAGAGGCCCGACTCATGCCTTTCTCCGACACCTACCAGCCCGACTCTGTGGCCTGGGAAGATGAAGAGGGGATTGTCCACTTCGAGATTCCAGGTGAGACATGGGACATCCCACGCGACCGCATCTCCCTGCCGGGACGTCACAATCTCTACAACTCTATGGCAGCCGGAATCTCGGCCACCCTCCTCTCCATAAAGAGCGACACTATACGCAAGGCCCTCGGCGACTTCGAGGCTGTGGAACACCGCCTTGAATTCGTGCGAGAGCTCGACGGTGTGCGCTGGATAAATGACTCAAAAGCCACCAACGTCAACTCCACTTGGTATGCCCTCGACAGCATGCGCACCCCCGTGGTGCTGATTCTCGGCGGCAAGGACAAGGGCAACGACTACACCGAGATTCTACCTCTTGTCAAGGAAAAGGTTAAGGCCATCGTATGCATGGGCAAAGACAATGCCAAACTGCTCGACTTCTTCGGCTCAGAAGTGAAGGAAATACGCGACTGCCATTCGCTTTCTGAGGCAGTGAAGGCCTGCCGCGAGTTAGCCTCCGACGGCGACACCGTGCTCCTCTCGCCCTGCTGCGCAAGCTTCGACCTCTTCAAGAGCTATGAAGACCGCGGACGCAAATTCAAAGATGCAGTCAATGACCTCTAAGTCGCAAGAAACAGGATGGTCAGCTTATGTGTACCATCTTTTGAATAAAATTCTCAGCTCGGAGAGCTGTTATTGTGACGAAACCCCAGGCTTCAGCCTGGGGCAATATACAGAGACCCAGTAGCCTCGGAGAGGCGATTTGTGGGTATTTATCCATGTTTTAGTACATCAATAAAAAGGAATGGGACAGAATGAACAGAGCGGAATCTATATCCGCGAATCAATTGGGGGAGTGCCTGTAGAGCCTGAAAAGACCCAAGGCAAAGGGAAAAAAAGTTCCCGTAAGACGAGCGAGGCCGTAGCAGCCACGCTCAAGAGCGACCCCTACATCTGGGGCATATATCTCATGCTCCTGCTTATATCAATCATCGAGCTATACAGCGCATCCGCCACGGAAGTGGTGGGCACAAATGTCTATGCTCCGCTGATACGCCACGGAATGTTCTTAGGCATCGGCTTTGTGCTGCTATATCTCGTGCAGCGCACTCACTACGGCTACATCACTCGCTTCGCCGGACTCATAGGAGTCCTCTCTTGGCTGGCCCTCGCCTACTCCACATTCATGGGCGTGGAAATCAACGGTGCGCAACGAGCATTCATGCTCGGCCCCTTCACCGTACAGCCTCCTGAGATAGTGAAACTTACAGTTATAATATGGCTTGCCGCCATCCTGGCCAAGAGCCAGAAGCGGCACGACGTAAAGACCTCCGGCATCGTATGGTCGGCCGTTATTGTGGCTGCCTTCGGTGGACTCTTGGCCCTCAACGGACTTACCAACACCCTGCTCGTGATGGTGGTGAGCGTCTCAATGTTTCTAATCTGCGGCATTCCAGTGAAGAAAATATGTATAGTAATAGGTGTCTATGCCGCGCTCTTCGGTATGTTCTACGTCTTCACAAAAGTCATCAACCGCTCTTCGGAATTCGACAAGGTGGGCCAGACTGAGGAAGTGATGGAGAGCGTTGCCGGAGGTGAGCATGGATTGGGCTCCCAGACTCACGTCAACCGTGTAGTGCGCTTCTTGAAGGGCGTACATCCGGAAGACGAGCTGAACGATGAGAACCGACAGGTGATCATGGCAAAACTCGCTCAGGCTCGCGGTGGAGTCGTAGGAACAGGTATCGGCAACTCCCGCGAGAGTGTGCGTCTGCCGCTCGCCTTCTCCGACTACATCTACAGCATCGTCATTGAGGAAAGCGGACTCATAGGGGGAATTTTCCTTATGATTCTATACCTTCTGTTGCTTGCCAGAGCCGGCTATGTGGCCTACAATGTAAGCCGCGCCTTGCCTGCCTTCCTAATCCTCGGATGCGCTATATTGATAGTATTCCAGGCTCTTGTGCACATGGCCATCGTCACCGGACTCTTCCCCGTGTCAGGACAACCGTTGCCTCTCATCTCCAAGGGTGGCACGTCGGTGTTGGTCATGAGTGTCGCCATAGGCATCATGCTTTCAGTATCCCGCTACGCTACCCGTCAGAAGGAAGGCAAATCCGCACGCGACAACGCTGAAGCCCAGCACCTCGGCGAAGACCTCAGCGCGATCAACGCCTCCGCCGACAACTAACCCTTAATTCAGCTTATCATGAAAAAAGACAAATACAGAATACTAATAAGCGGCGGTGGCACCGGTGGCCACATATTCCCCGCTCTCAGCATAGCAAACGCCCTCAAGAGGCGTCTCAACGCCGAAATTCTCTTCGTAGGCGCAGAAGACCGTATGGAGATGG
>WFLX010092767.1_pt1 | contig 12521 bp, 10 predicted proteins | sample 4967041 | NCBI WGS metagenome assembly WFLX01 (sample SAMN12857096, study PRJNA449069) | gut metagenome | isolation source: stool from male and female vole | host: Microtus ochrogaster | place: USA:Florida | collected 2017 | reverse complement strand
ATGAGAATAAATGTTTAATTCCTTTTTACATTCATCATACTCCTTTCCCGCTAATTCTTCAAATATCAATTTATCTACTTCTGCTTCAGTCTATTTACCGCATAATAACGCGGCGATATTATCACTCGAATGACCCTTTACCGATTCAGGATTAGCATACATTGCGCCGTTGAAAAGTTTTTTCTTCAATGAAACATATAGCGCATGTGTATTGTCTACCATATTATATGCTTCTGTTCCATCTATTCCTATTTTTTCCAATGAGTGAATTAGACTCTTTTTGGTTCTTTTTCGTAATTCCAATTTTTCTCTGTTATAACATGGTTCATCTTCACCATAAACAAAAATATTTGTATTATTTGGAATAGCCAAAATACTTTCTGCAAAAAAGAATGGAATTAGAATTGCTCTGGACAAATTTGCTTTTTCCAATCGCTTCCACTCAACTTCACTTTTAATTACTAAAATTATTCTATCAAAATTCTTTTTCCTTAACTCATTTAATATACGATATATTGTCTCTTCTCTGGACTTTCCTACGACGTAAACTCTTTCTCTATCTATAAAAGCCTGCAATTTTGTTTCAAATTGTTCATCATCAAGTTCAAAGAATCTCAAATCCATTCCCTTTAATTTTGATTCTCTTCTTATTTGCGCATCAATATCGCTTATAGAAAATGAGGCAACCTCTATTTCTTTTAATGTAGCAATTGTTTTTAATATCAAATCTAATTTTGAGTCAATAGCATTGAATTTTAGTTCTTCTTCATTTCTCCATGACCCTAAATACATTTCTAAGGTTTTATCGCGATCATTTTCCATCAAATAATTTATTATCACTTGCGAGAAATGATGAATATATGTTTCTGCATCCCTAACAGAGATTTCATATCGAATCAGCAAATCATATAATTCAGCGTGCAATAACTGGGGGAATTCATATCCTTTCTTATCTTTTAACTTGTTTGCCATTACCTTCATATTTTCATTTGAAAAAATTCCAAACAAGTCATTTTCAAATGTTTTAGATTTATCTAAATTTTTAATAAAGAATGAACCTGTATTTACAAACAACTCTTTCCATTTACAATCGTCTTTTAAATCATTTACCTTTTTCCTTATTCCACTCAACAAAAAATCTATTGCTATATCTGTAAGTTTCTCTTCCATAACACCAACCCTTTCCTACTTAATACTTTTTACTACAAAATTAACTACTCAAAATTGACATGGGTATTTCAGATAGATATTACACACATCAAAATTGTACTATTATAGACCATACTATTCTTTCTNCTAATTNTCCATAAAGCACGCCACCATAGCCAAGTTTTGCGACTACTCATACATTTATGTTATGTTTCCTCTAANGTCTTAATTTCTTTCTTCCTCATTTCCCGATACNCAACCTCTGCCANCGCACTCATAATCGCATTATACTTAGCTGTATCCTCAAACAAACTCTNATACGACTCCTGCGCTTCCACATATCCATCTTGAGCCGCAGCGCCAAACGCTTTTGGAAAAATGCTTTCAACAAATATCTGCGGGTCAGAAGACTGTGCCATCTTTTTCAATTTTTCATCAGAAAGCAGCTTGTCTCTCAAAGCTGACAGAATAACCTTGTCTCCCTCTGTGAAATTGCCCTTGAACTTTTCATTGATTTTTGCAATCACCTCATCCAAAGGCGTTTTTTCATCCATTCCCTTAACGCCTTTGTGCTTTGCCGGAACATATACGGTCTTTGCTTCTTCCAACGCAATTTCACCTTGAAATGTCTTTTGCAGTTTGTAATATTCCAGCTTCAGCTTACCTTCCAAATCAATCAGTTCTACAGGATCTTTAGGCAATAAACCAATTAGATAAGAGCAAAATACATACTCCTTCTGCAATTCTTTATCAAACATTCGAAGAATCTGCGATATGTAGCTATACCATTTAATCAAGTTACGAACCTGTCTACGGAATTGGTATCTTTCGTTCTGAGTCTTTTTGTTATAACGGTTGGAAACGGGAAGCAAAATACTGCTCATCCGTCCCCTTGCCCTGTCGTCCTGCCTTCCTTTTTTGTAATACTCGTTTGTAAAGGCTTCAATATCCTCATCCGAGTAAATGCCATAAGCTCGCAGTTCCCTCTGCGTCTGGTACAACAAATCTGCATTTACTTCTTCCTGCAAGAATGTTTCCTGATAAAACGGTTGGAATGCGTCCTTTATATCCTCCGCCTTATTTACAAAATCCAGCACAAAGGTATCTGTCTTGCCCTCACAAGTGCGATTAAGTCGGGATAAAGTCTGTACTGCTTTCACATTCTTTAACTTCTTGTCCACAATCATCGTATGTAAAAGCGGCTCATCAAATCCTGTCTGATATTTTTCCGCTACGATCAGCACATTAAAATTATCATGGAACTCCGCTTTGGTCTGATTCTCCGAAATATGGGAACCGTCTTTACGAACATTTAATTTTGATTCTGTATATTCCTCTCCCCTATCATCAATCGCACCGGAAAAAGCCACCAGAATATCCACATCATCATACTTCTTTTCTTCAATGTATCGCTTGATTTCATGATAATAGCGGACGGCAGCCAATCTGGACGATGTAATCACCATCATCTTTCCCTTGCCATCAATCTTATGCCTTGTAGTATCTCTAAATGTTTCCACAATAATCTGCGATTTCTGACTAATATTATAAGGATGCAATTTCTGATATTTACGGATGACCTTTGCTGCCCTGCCAGAAGGAACATCTGGATTATCCGTCATTGTCTTTGCAATTCGGAAACAAGTATTGTAGGTCATATAATTTTGAAGGACATCAAGAATAAACTTCTCCTCAATCGCCTGCCTCATGCTATATACATGAAATGGATGGAAAGAGCCGTCCTCCTGCTCCTGCCCAAACATTTCCAACGTGGTAGCCTTTGGTGTTGCAGTAAAAGCAAAAAAAGACAAATTCTTATGTTTGCCTTGGGCAATCATTTCTTTGACAAGCCTGTCCTCTGGATCAACTTCTTCCTCCGCCAGCCCCTCACGCTCTGCATACTCTCGCAAGGCTTCTTCCGTATCTGCCAGTGCAGTTTTCAATTTTAGTGCTGAACTACCCGTCTGAGAAGAATGTGCCTCATCCACAATCACCGCAAAGCACCTTCCATTTGCCTTATCAACCTCTGTGTAAATCACGGGAAACTTCTGCAAGGTTGTAACAATAATACGCACTCCATCATTGATTGCATCTTTCAAATCCCGCGAATTTTTATCCTCTCCTATAGTTTCTACAGCACCTAGCTTATGATCAAACCCCGAAATCGTTTCCTGAAGCTGTGCATCTAATACAGTACGATCTGTCACAACAATCACGCTAGAAAATACCGGCTTATTATTGTCATCAAAAAGTGACGCAAGACGATATGCTGCCCACGCAATAGAATTAGATTTGCCAGAGCCTGCACTGTGTTGAATCAAATAGTTTTTACCTGCTCCATTTGCCCGTACATCTGCAACAAGCTTTCGAACAACATCTAACTGATGATAACGTGGGAACACCAATGTTTTACGCTTCTGCAAATTGATAAACTTTTGGATAATATCCAACATGCTGTCTTTCTGGAACACCTTTTCCCAAAGATATGCTGTAGGATACCCGTCCGGATTAGGCGGATTCCCCGCACCACCATCAGAACCAGCTCCATTTGATCCTTGGTTAAAAGGCAAGAAATATGTATCTTTTCCTGCCAGTTTCGTTGTCATCCAAACTTCTGTATGATCGACACAGAAATACGCCAGAATTCTCTTATTAAATTGAAAGCATACCTCTCGTGAATCTCTGTCGTACATCCATTGAGCTTTCGCATTATCTACATTCTGCCCTGTGTACTGGTTTTTTAGTTCAAATGCCAACACCGGAATGCCATTCACAACAAGTACCATATCCACAGATTTTTTCGTATCCGCAGAATAATGCCACTGCCTATAGCACTCTACCTCATTTTCCGCATACTGAATCCCAGCTGTATCATTCAATGCAGATTCCGGCTTAAAATAACAAACTTTAAAGGTGGTACCTCTGTGTTTAAATCCATTACGTAAAACATGAAGCACTCCATCCATATCACAAGCATTATTAAATGCAACACAGAATTTGCGCACAGGGTCTATGTCATTCTGCCTCTCGAATGCTGCCCATTCCCTTGGCTGAGTGCGCTTAATAAAAGAAATCAGTTTATCCGGATATAAACCCAACTTCGGATTGTATGTTCCATTTCCCTTTGTATATCCACCGTCATCCGATATGAGAAACGCTTCAATATCTGATTCAAATTGTTTTTCTGTTGTAACTGTTATGCTCATGGTTCTTCCTCCGCAATTCGTCGTCTGAGCTTATTTTGTAGTATAGTTTGAAGCACCATACTAAAAACAAAATCAAAAATTTGCTCATAGAATCCATTTAAAAATTCTTAATTAAAATAAGATCATCTCTCACTTTACGCCCTTTTTTTGTTAATCCCCAATATAAAACTTTACTGCTATCACTCCATGAAGAATATATTAATTTTAAAGCTCGATATTGATTCAACAACGTCTTAATAAGCTGTTGGTCATCAAAGTCTCTCTCATAGCCATCCGGTAAAAATTTATTTTTTATTACATCTTTAATACGCGATTCTGAAATCGAAATATCCAACATTTCTACAGAAATCACTTTAAAAATCTCTCGCAAGTTCACACTGATGCTATCGTAATTCTTATAATTTTGATATCTATTTTTATAATGGTATTCTATTTTTATCTCCTTATCTTCAAATGCAAGCTCCGTTTGCTCTGTCAAAGAAGAAATCTCATCTCTTGCAGCCTTTAAATCATTTTCTAATTGTTCATTCTCATTTTTCAGTTCCATAATCTCTCGTCGAAGAGAAGCCTCATCAAAATCAACTGCCCGCTGCCACCCCGGACGTTTTATTTCTGCTTTTGCTTTCATAATTGAAATTGCCAATTTACCAGTCAAATCCTCTGTTGATTCCCATATACTTGCCAATCTATTTGTCATTGCTCTTGTACGAAACTTTTCTAATTTATCCCTCTTTTTCTCATCCGTTTCTATTTTATCTGATGCAAGCTTCACATTGTCATCAATAGCAAATACCAAAACTGGTATACCCTGCTCTATTGCATAATCATATTCCATTTCAGTATAGCTCTTTCCAGTATCCGGATGAATTGAACCATAACGCTTTCCAATTATCAACACATAGTAATCACATAAATCTATGACTTTTTTGATTACTTCAAATTGCTCTGTATCTGCTGCCACAAAGGCTTCCATTCCCGCCGGAATACAATCTGCCATGAAAAGAACATCTAAAATCTTTTTACGTTCTTCAACTAAGTCGGCAAAGGTCGAACTAATAAACACTTGGTATTTCTTATTATTCATAAATTCTATTCCCCCCTTTTTCATTCCTGTACTATATTCAAATACACTATAAATTGAAAGTGCCTTTTTTCTGAATTGCCTAAACACAGTTTCGGCAATTCAGACATTTTACAACTTATATATGATATTCCTGTGACACTTCCTTTTTCCCTGTAACATATTCATAAATCAAGGATTTTTTATAGTTTTCTATCTCGGAAAGATATTGCTCTTTCTTGGCAATAAGTTCATCTATTACAGAACATTTTTGATCAAGATAAGTTACTATTTCCTGCTGTTCTTTTAATGATGGATATACTACTCTTATATCTCTAAATTGCTCAGAATAGGTTCTCCATCTCATCGCCATTATTCCCTTTCCACGTTTGTAACAGTCACCACTAAATCCTTTAGTACGAAAATAGTAATGATAAAATTTACTCAAAACTCCACTTTGTGGTGTGTATATATCATATGCCGGACTCGTCACACCATTATATTCAGAACGACCAATTGCCCCCATCCAACATAAAATAATATTTACGACAATATCATCCTTATATACCATTTTATATCCATCTGCATTTGATGCTTTATTTCCTGTAGTCTTCTCCAATTCTGAGTGCTGCACCACACCTAAATCTGTGTACAAGGATATAAGATTAACCTCTTTTAATGGCAAAAAATTTTTTTCTTCTCTTAGAGTAAATAATGTTTTAATTCTTCGCTTTTCCCATTCAACAGGTATCTCTTCAATCCAATCAATTCCACTATCTTTCATTTCTCTGTCACTTCTTATTCCTTTAGTAACAGCCTGTGTAATGACAGCTTGCTTGAGCTTTTTGTATTCCTCTATACTTGCACGAGTTTTTTCAATCACATTGTCAAGTTCAAAACATTTTTGCCCTAAATAACGAACAATTTTCCTTTGTTCATCTACTGGAGGAACTGGTATTATAATGCTTTTTAAATCTTCCTTTGATACTTTTAATCTACAAGTATTTACTCGATCATCTCCTCGTACAATTGCATATATACCCTTCCCCAAACTATATAGAACTCTAAGCATAGTCTTACTTCTAAAAATATACTCACAGTATTTCGCGGTTACATGATCTTCTAATTTATCATAAAACGTATAATATACAGGACTTATGCAACCAAAAAATGCAGATACTCCTGTTGCTCCCACAATCATATTCATACTATTCATGACCAAATCACCTTTATAAGCCAATTTATATTGTTCAAAATCATCCTTAAATCTATCCAAATTTGTCGTTTTCTCTGCATAAAGAGTCACTCCTAAATCAATAGATAAGGATAATCTCTCTAATGATTTTATAGGACTATTCTTCTCTTGACGTTCATTAAGTACATGTCGAAACGGAATCAGTTTCCATACCAACGGTATTTCCCCAATCCACTCAACACCACTATCCTTCATCTCTCTAGGCATACTCTATTTCTCCTCGGCAAACAATTTTTCTAAAGATGCAGAAATATCAGCTTCCAACGCATGAATCCGCGCCACAATATCCTCCACCTTTTCCGGTGCCTGATATTCATAAAAATATCTTGTCATAGGTATTTCATACCCCACCTTAGTCTTTTTCTTATCAATCCATGCGTCCTCTGCGTAAGGTAACACTTCTCTCTCAAAGTATCTGTCAATATCCTGTACTAGTGGTATATTCTCTGTATCACGCAGACTTGCATCTGCAACAGGTTTTCCTTTTTTTAAGACGATTTCCCCATTCTCATCTCGTTCAGGTCTTTCCACCACAATTTTGTTATATCCAAACTCTACCGTCTCAAATATTTTACTCTCACNANAGANTCCGTNCTTATCCCCANNCACNNCACNNTTTTCAAANGANCCATAANCCTTNACAATCAAGTCCCGACACAAATCCGTAATATCATTTCGTTTCGTACCAATACTCTTTCTTCTCGGTTCATAACAGTGAGAAGCATCTATAAGCTGCACTTTACCTTCCCTATATGCTGGTTTATTCTTGGAACAAATCCAAATATAGGTACTGATACCCGTATTCATGAACATATCTGTTGAAAGCTGCACAATACAATCCAGCCAGTCATTCTCCAAAATATATCTTCTGATCTCTGACGGACCGCTTCCGGCATCTCCAGAAAATAAAGGCGATCCATTTTGTATAATTGCCATCTTTCCATTTGGCGCAAGTTTAGAAAGCCCATTTAACACAAATAACTGCTGACCATCACTGATTTTTGGAAGTCCGGGCGCAAATCTGCCCTGTTCTCCTTTTGCCGCTTCTTCTTCCACCTTTTTCTGTTCACGCTTCCAGTCAATTCCAAAAGGTGGATTAGAAATACAATAGTCAAAAGTAAATCCCTCAAACTGATCATCAGACAATGTATCTCCAAACCGCATATTATCCGGATCTCCACCGCGAATCATCATATCTGCTTTTGCTATCGCATAGGTGGATGGGTTAAACTCCTGCCCAAAGCAAGTAACTTCTATATCGCTGTTCAAATCATGGATTCTCTCCTCCATACAGGATAGCATCTGAGATGTTCCCATAGTCATATCATAAACCGTCATTCCGCCAGTATCTAAATTGGCATCAGCAAGAAGCAAATCTGTCATAAGATATATAATATCTCTACTGGTAAAATGTGCTCCTGCCTCCTCTCCAAAAGACTCTGAAAAACGTCGTACTAAATCCTCAAAAATATAACCACAATCCACAGCACTGATTTTGTCAGCACCCAAATATCCCTTTTCAGAATTAAATTCTTTGATTATAAGATACAGTGTGTTGCTCTCTACCATTCTTTTGATAATATTATCAAAATCAAACTTAGATAATACATCCTGTGCATTAGCAGAAAATCCAGCCAAGTAATCCTTAAAGTTCGTTTCTATATTATCCGGATCAGCCAGAAGTGTCTCAAAAGTAAATTTGCTTGTATTATAAAACTGATAACCGGATGCCCTTGTCAGGAAACCATCAATGACTGCCAAATGTTTCACTTTTTCATACTGTGCAATCACTTCATCGTGAGTTGTCAGTAAGCAATCGTGAAATCTCTTAACCACCGTCATAGGTAAAATAACAAGACCATATTCATGTGGTTTAAATGGTCCGCGGAGCATATCTGCCACATTCCAAATAACTGTAGCCTTTTCTGCTATATTTATTCCAACTTCACTGATCTTATCGTTACTCATCTTTATCAGCTTCCTCCTAAGTTTTTTTATAATTTATCAAGTCTACAAAGTCACAATTAAGTTCTGCTAATATACGTTCCAGTTTTACATAAGTTGCCCTTTTTCATACCCTTATCAATCAATTACTTCCATAATCTGTTATAACTAATTGCTATAATTTTATTCCCTTCGCTCTCCACAAGTCAGCGTTCCAAATTTCATTTTAAAGTATAACATCGTTATATCAAATTAACAATTTGAAAAAGTAAATACAATAATTTAAATATCATATATCTGATTAATTTAACGTCTCAATTAGGCACTTTAATGATACTGCGATTTCTTCATTTAATTCTTTTTCACATTCATTCTTTGCATGAATGTCTGCTATTTCATGCAACACATCTATAATGATATGCGCATTTTCTTTAGACGGTTTATCTGCTCTCCCATTATTTAACACCAATTGTACCGACTTTAAGAAAATTATAGTAATCGAATATTGAGACTCATCAACATCAAAGTTATATTTTATAAAATTAATTAAATATTCTGCTGACTTCAACAATTGTGAAACTGTCAAATTCTCTTTTCCATTTGTAGCGAGCACCGTGCTACCCTGTAATTTTCCATGCGGAACCTCAAATAACTTTTTAATTCCTATTTTATCCATAAGTGCCTTTGGACTATTCTGCATTATATATTCCTTCCTAGATTTCTACAATTTTTGAGAGATTATTTTCCATTTTATTTTAAAGCTTCGTTTTAAGAAAATAGTTTTCCAAAAAATACCGAAAGACTTAATCTTACAGATATAATACAATTATGCTTTGATGGCAGCAAACCTACCTGAACTAACTATTATACTACTCTTACGGTCTTTAAACATCGTTGTATGTGATATTGTTTATAATCTTTACTGAAAAAACAGCAATTGATCTCCGTGTGGATAGAAGTCTATAAATTGTGTTACAGCGTATATCAATATAACTATAGATAAAATACGCTGTTTTTCAATCCATTTACCACCTGTTTTTAATAAAACAATGTTTAAATATCTCAAATGACAAAAAGGTAATTAAAATGTATAAAAGCATACTAACACTCAAAACAATTGCACTTTAAACTTTATCTGCTATTTTAATATCTAATAAACCAAATGGTAAATATGAAGGGCACATAAAATCAATACTTACAAATAGAATTGTAAGTATTGTTAAATCTTTCTTTTTCAAGATTACTGGTCCTCTATAAAGTTCAATTGTCTATTTGATTATACCATACGCCTTCCCTATTTACCACCATAAAATATAGGACATAGCAATCGCCACGTCCTACATTTCTTATCGTTCCAACGATATTTCAATCTTATGTTTCTAACACGATTTGACTGTTATATGATAAAGCAGAGAACTCCCTATTTGGGGAAAACTCCAGAAAATCTTGCTTTAGCAATTAATCAATTATAGCAGCAACCTTACTAAAGCCAACTGTTCTACACATTCACGGCATTTGCGCTTCCGTAGCCGCTATGAAGTCCAACACCAAGATATACTGTGTCCGCATATGTCGCAGCGATTTCTTCAGCTACATCCATTAAGATCGTACCAATCCCCTGATTTCGATATTTTTCCAAAACTCCAAAATCAACGATTTCCGGGTAGCCTTTTCCTCCAAATGCTCCCCATGTATTATCGGGATAAACATTTATATATCCAACCGGTTTCCCGGAGTATTCAGCAACCAGTGAAATTGCCTTTCCCAATCTTTGGTCTTCTAATCTTTTCTGATATTTCTCGATGGACGCATCCCACCCTTGTTCAATTTCAGCATCCGTAATCGCTTGTGCATCCTCATACTCCATGTTGCGAATAGTGATTTGTCCGTTTTAATTCGCACCTATTTATATCTCAATTTGAATTTCTAAATTGGCACCTCATATCTAAAGTTACAAAATGCGATTTAAAAGAATTATATCATCTGATTAGTTGAGCGTAAAGCAACTCTTAAACCATTTTTACTTAACCATTCCAATTTAAAAGGTGTAAAGTCTTGATGATTCACTAAAGACCTTACACCTCATTTTTATGGCACTGCTATTCGGTTATTTTTTGATGATATTCATTGCTTCGTCTTCAGACGGGTTATGGGTTTCAATAAAAACAATAAATTCATTTATTTTGCTCGCATCCCATCCCTCTTTTGTCAATTTAATAATTATATTTGTTGCTTCTTTTGAAGTCATTTGATCACTCATCCTTTCACCGCCTTTTTATAATAATATTATGCTTTATTATAGCGGGTTTCTAAAAAGGTGTAAAGTCTTTATTCAATTATCAAGGTGCTTTGCAAAGTCCGTATTTAACCGCCATAAGTCATTTATATCATCTAGTTCTTTTTATATATTGCTTTGCATAAAAAATCCTCCCATTATAACCTATTTCATGGCTATAATAAGAGGATAATCTACAATATTCCATTTGTCATTGGACGGATAGTCCAATCGTTCTAAGCAGCTCCCTTGATACGTTTCACATATGACAGCAGCCTTACTACTCTTGCATTGTCAATCAATTTTGCACTATCATATTCTATGTGCTGTTTTTGCGGGATGAACAAGTCTTCCATATGTTGTNNCTGCGCAACTAACAGGTCTNCTATATTCTGTCCTTGCAGAACTANCNATTCTTNCATATGAACATTCAATAATTTACTTAGCGCANATAAATGTTCTACCGATGGCAAAATCTTTCCCTTANACCANCTNTATATTGATTGCGGACATGACAAATNAAGGTATTCCTGAATATCTCTCACCTCATACCCTGCGGNTTTTAACATCATTTTCAGTTTGATACCNGTTTTGACCTGGTCAATTGGCTGATACATCTGAACGCGCCTCCAATATTTAGTATATCATTACANNTATGTTCCTTTANACTTCTTTTTCCATCTGAATATAAAGTCCTTGTTGAAAAACNATGTTAAATCCAAANGAACGATATAGGGAAACAGCAGGCTCAAGTGTTATCCTCGTATCCAAAAACAGCGTATGACAACCCTGCTCTTTNGCATANCATTCTACNGTTTTTAANAACTCCTTNGATATTCCATTGCCCCGATATTCTTCTTTTATATACAGNCGCTTAANTTCACCTATTCCATCTGCCTTTTTTCTATATGCTATGCAGCCTATNGGGAGGTTTTCAGAAGATACGACCCATACTTTTNCTATATTTTCATTCTCNTNATATCGTGTGTAGCACCATTTATCATCGCCCAAAAANTCTATCNTATAATCATNGTGCTCAGAAAAAANCTTNANTACACTCTCATCGTTAATTTTTACCGGAACAATATTCATATTTCTTCCGCCCAACTCTCGATTTGTAAGTTTGATTATACCACCTGCATTCTCCATTTACCATCATAAAAAAGGGGACATAGCAACCGCCATGCCCCACATTTCTTATCGTTCTAATAATATCTAATAATCTCTAAACAAGTATTTGTCACTTTACACCATTTTAACAACCAGCGTTATATAGAAGCATTCATCACGAATATCAGCATATACCTCTCCATTCATAAGCCCCATCAGCCTGCGGCAGATAAAAAGTCCAAGCCCGTTGCCCTGCACCTTGTCCGCATTATTTCCACGATGAAAGCTCTCGAATATCTGCGGCAGTTCTTTCACTTCAAGAGTACAACCTGTATTTGATACCGTGATAAGCTCGCAGCCGTCCATTTTATCAAAGCTGATCTCAATTCGTCTGCCGTCACCGTATTTGATCGCATTTTCCATCAGATTTTGCAGGCACTCTGCAAGGCGGTCGGGGTCGCAGGAAAGAATGCAGTCATCATATTTCTGAATCGCAAACTCCGTTCCCGACATGGCAAGCTG
>WFLX010015556.1_pt1 | contig 12528 bp, 9 predicted proteins | sample 4967041 | NCBI WGS metagenome assembly WFLX01 (sample SAMN12857096, study PRJNA449069) | gut metagenome | isolation source: stool from male and female vole | host: Microtus ochrogaster | place: USA:Florida | collected 2017 | reverse complement strand
TTTTGGGGAGGGATTTCCGCGAGCTGACGAAGCACGTATTGGATAAGTTGCTTAGAGCAATGCGAGGACGGCTTCGTTGAAATCGTGTTCGGACAAGGTCCATGGCAGCCAATGGATGTGATGGCCGCGGCGCTCCATTCCTCGAAACCAGGTCATCTGCCGCTTGGCAAACTGGTGGATTGCTATCTCGAGCTGCCTGACCATCTCGTCATAGCTCAGCTGTCCGATGATATATAGCGTGAGGTATTTGTATTCCAGGCCGTAATATATCAGGTCTTCGGGCTCCAGGCCTGTGTCAAGCAGCCCGCGGACTTCCTCTACCATTCCTTCTTCAAGACGCGAGTGGCGACGGTCTGTGCTACGCCTGCGCCTTGTTTCACGGTGTATGTCCACTCCGATTATCAAGGCCCTCGGGCGCCGGGCCTCCCCTCTCCCTGCTGCTGCAGCTTCTTCCGGATGAAGACGGTAATATTCCATAATCTCTATGGCGCGGACAGCGCGCGCGCAGGTGTCGATGTCAGTGCGGTTGTGCAGGGTTTTGCCGGCTCTGAGAATCTCTGTGAGCTCCTCCAGGCTCTTTCCTTCAAGGGATTTTCGCAGCTCATCATTGCGGGGCACTTCGGGCAGCCTGAGGCCGTTGAGGGCCGCCTCAACATACATACCTGTTCCGCCGCAGAGCACCGGAATATTGCCGCGCGAGCATATCCCGTTCTGCGCGTCTGAGAAATCCCTCAGGAATTCATGCAGGTTATACTTGTGGCCGGCCGGACAGATATCGAGCAGATGCGCCGGGACATCTCCATACTCTCCGAGGTCCTTGCCTGTCCCTATGGTCATCCCTCGATATACCTGGCGGGAATCCCCGCTGATAATCTCCGCATTGCCGATGGCCTTAGAAAGAGCGACGGCCCTGCGGGTCTTGCCCGAGGCCGTCGGTCCTACTATCGCTATAAGCTCATAGTCTGTGTTCATACGTCATATTTTCTGGCAGCTCCGGAGAGGGTCTTCAACCATTTCTTAAGGTGGAAAAACGGTGTTCCGGCGTTGAATGAAGCCACTTTGAGCCATTTGTCATCCTGGAAATCAATATCGCAATCCTGAACATCCTTAAGCGAGAACGTCGGCTTGTAGCTCTTCAGACGCGACTTTCTGTTGCCATGCTCGTCATACGTCTTCTCAGTGAGGACTATCGTCACCAGGCGTGTCAAATCGGATATGAAAATATTCGACACATCTCCCGGAGTGGCTGCATAGAGTTTCTTAATTTCATCAAAGTCCATCCATCTCCCTTCGCTGTTGAGCTTCAACGGACAACCCTCAGAGTCATCAAGGAAATAAAAATATCTGAGAATCGAATGATTTGCCAGCGAGGCGAGTTTGCGGCCGAAAAAGAAGCGCAGCTCACCATCCCTGCCCGTCATCTTCCGGGCCACATTCTTCACCTCCGAGGCCGGTATGCCGTTCACGGTGCGCCTGGTTTCGAAGGGGGTGTCCATTACCTCTCTGAAAGGCATTGTGGGATCAGTGGAATGGTCGTCAACATATACCTTGTTCCCGCATATCACATAGAGCCTCAGATAGGTCTTGGCCGTCATGTCGCGCAGTTCCTCGGGAGTGATAATCTCATCACTCTCCTTGAGGTCGAGATACAAATTGTAATATCTCGCTGCGAAATAAAGCTCGTCAAGGAAAAAAGCTATGATTGAGATCCAAGCGAAGACATACCAGTCGCGGTCATTCTGGTTGATGCTGACATACTCTCTCAGGTAATATACCCACAGTATGATGGCCACCGTCCCGAAGAGGAACATCAGGTTCTTGAGCTGAAAAGCAGTCTCGTGCTTGAGAATAGAACCATATACTCCCCTCTCGACGGTTGATCCGTATTTGGAATTGCATTCCTGGCAGAGATTGAGATGGCCCCGGCGCAGATACATGACCAAGGCTATCACGAAACTGATGGGCATCAGATACAGATTGGGCAGATACGGGTGGTTGAGGAAGATAAACTCACCGGGCACCATTATTAATCCCCAGGCATAGAGCACGTTGACAATAATTGACACGAAGGTATAGACCACCAGGCAATAGAAGATGGTCAAAGNCATTATCATGCATGACTGCTCCCNTCTCGCACGATTATTGTACANCTGGGTNTAGAGCATCACAGCTCCCAGAAGCGCCACAGCCGGGGCCAGGAAAAACGGGAGCCAGCGCGTGAACACAACGACCCCTATCATGATCGCCAGTGCCACGGCCAGGTTTTTCCAGAGCATATACAGCTGAAAGCTGCTTACTTTTTTCCGGTCTTCCATTTGTCAGTTCTGTAATATTATTTAACGTGTGTGTCAAGGAAATCGACCACCTTGCGGAACAGCTGAACACGCGCATTGCACATCCTGAGGCTGTGCTCGAAGGCGGTGTAAGCCATCATATCGAACAGCTTTCCCTCAGAGGTCAGCTTGGAGGTGTATTTCAGCGTATTGTAGAAATGCACGTTGTCATCGCTNGTGCCCGACATGATGAGCAGGCGCCCGTCAAGACGGCCCGACCTTGCGAGCGCGGAGGCGGANTCGTAGCCGGAAAGGNTCTGCTGAGGAGTGAGCATGTACCTCTCCGTGTATATCGAGTCATAGAATCTCCAGTCTGTCACCGGGGCCATGGAAATGCCGGCTATGAAGGGCGTGTCCGGAGCCGTAAGCTCCANGAGCGTCATGTAACCGNCGTAGCTCCATCCGAAGCATGCNGNCTTGGCAGCATCCACATAAGGGAGCGAGGCGAACCATCTGGCGCCTGCGATCTGGTCTGCCGTCTCGTATGTGCCGAGCTTCTTGTAGACGGCGTCACACCATGCGCGCGAGCGGTTGCCCGTGCCCCGGCCGTCGACAGCGGCAAGTACGTATCCCTGCGATGCGATGTAGAATATGCCCTCCATGCGCCACATGTTCTTCACCTCCTGCGACTCGGGGCCGTTATACTGATACATCATCAGAGGATACTTCTCCGACTCGTCAAAACCGTCGGGCTTGATGATATATGCATCCATCTCCTCTCCCGCGTCATTCTTCACTTTAAGGAATTCCATGCGGGGAGCCGAGGCATACTTGGCAGCATACTCCTTATTCATCTCAAGCTCGGAAATCTTCTTTCCTCCTGTGGTCCATAGTGTGTACTGCGGAGGCACGGCAGCGGAACTGTAAGTCCTCACGTAGCAGCTGTAGTCTCCGCTGAATGACGCCGATTCCCAGCCATCATTGTCATGGAGCAGCCTGAGGCGCCCCTGGCGGTCTACCGAGGCCACATTGCGGTTGATTGCTCCGCGGCTCGTGGTCTGGACGTATCTCACGCCCGTCTTCGGGTCAGCTCNGTNATCGGCCGTGACNTTAAACTNCCCCTTGGNNATCTGGCGTTTCNTNGTGNCGNTNTAGNCATACTCGTAGAGANNGCGCCAGCCGCTGCGGTCGCTTCCTATGGTGAAAGCTGTCTCGCCATAGTCGACCATCTGATAGGCATAAGGCGAGAGCCAGGCGTTGCTCTTCTCAGTAAGGAGCAGCTTCGAAACAGTGGAGGCCGGATTGACTCTGAACAGGCGCAGATTGTTCTGGTCACGGTTGAGAACCATCACCATCAACTGCTCCCCTTTTCCGTCAAATGCAAGCGAGGGTATGTAATCGCTATCCACAAGCGGGAGGTCCATCGTCTTGGTCGTGCGGTTGTTCAGGTCGTAGGCCAGTACTGACACCACCGAATTCGGATACCCGGCCAGCGGATACTTGTAGCGGTATGCCTCGGGATAGGGATCCCCGAGAGGATCGGAGTCGCAGTAGCCGCGGTAAGCGTCAAAGGAATAAGTCGGCACCTTGCTCTCATCAAACTTCATGAAGGCCAAAGTCTGGTCGTCTCCGCTCCAGTGGAGCGTGTTGAGCACGCCGAACTCCTCCTCGTATCCCCAATCAGGCACACCATAGATAATCTTGTTGACCTCGCCATCCTCCGTGATGGGCCGGTCGGTGCCATACTCAAGGTTGGAGATATACACATTGTTGTCACGCGTGTATGCCACCATTCTGCCGTCATGGCTGATGACGGCGCCTCTCTGGGGGCCTCCGGAGGACACTTCGGCCAGAGTGGAGCGCATTATGTCATACACATAATATTGTGCGGTGAAGGAGTGGCGGTAAATCTGCTTCTTATCGTTCCACAGCAGGATTTTCTTCCCGTTGGCGCTGATTTCATAGCCATCGAAATTGTCGATTTTCACGCTCCCCTTCACTTTGTCGATGTCGAAGAGGGTGCCGGTCTTCTTGCCGGTGGCATAGCTGAAGGTCTCGATACGGCGCCCGTCATCGCTTATGGCCGAATAGGTCGAGCCGTCGGCCATGCGTCTCATCTCCTTTATGCCGGCGGGGGTGGCAGTCTTTATGTCGCAGTAATCCCCTGCCGNCAAAGCTGCGGCGGACNTGGCNGGCATNATTGCCGCCACGCCCAGCGCGAGGGATGTCAGGTAGTGTTTCATGTTGTCGGGATTCAATAAGAGCGGGCGAAGACCACACGGCGCGCGGACGGCTTGCCCGTCACCATGCATTTGCCGGGCGTTGTGTCGCCTGCCAGGGGTATGCAGCGTATAGTGGCCTTGGTCTCGTTCTTGATTTTCTCTTCGGTCTCGGGAGTGCCGTCCCAGTGGGCNATTATGAAGCCCCCCTCCTCTATCTTCTCCTTGAATTCCTCGTAGGAGTCAACCTCGATAGTTTTGGACTCGCGCAACTTCAGAGCCTTTTCAAACAGGTTTGCCTGGATGTCCTCAAGCAGCGCCTCGATGCGGTCCTCTATGCCCTCGAGGCTGACCGTCTCCTTCTCCAGGGTGTCACGGCGCATGATCTCAACGGTGCCGTTGTCAAGGTCGCGCGCGCCGAGAGCGAGACGCACCGGTACGCCCTTTACCTCATAGTCAGCAAACTTGAAGCCGGGGCGGCGGTTGTCCGCGTCGTCATACTTCACGCTGATGCCGCGCTTACGGAGATTCTCCACAATAGGAGCCACGCGGTCAGAAATCTTCTCAAGCCCCTCGGCATCCTTGTAGATAGGCACGATGACCACCTGCAGCGGAGCAAGGCGGGGAGGAAGCACGAGGCCGTTGTCATCGCTATGGGTCATGATGAGAGCACCCATCAGGCGCGTAGATACGCCCCAGGAGTTGGCCCAGACATATTCAGGCTGGTTTTCCTTGTTGATGAAGGTCACGTCGAAAGCCTTGGCGAAATTCTGGCCGAGGTTGTGCGAGGTGCCGCTCTGCAGGGCCTTGCCATCCTGCATCATCGCCTCGATGGTGTAGGTGTTCACAGCTCCGGCAAAACGCTCGTTGGGGCTCTTCACGCCCTTTATCACAGGCATGGCCATATATTTCTCGGCAAAGTCGGCATAGATATTGATCATCTCCACCGTGCGTGCCTCGGACTCCTCAGCCGTGGCGTGGGCGCAGTGGCCCTCCTGCCACAGGAACTCCGAAGTGCGCAGGAACATGCGGGTGCGCATCTCCCAGCGCATCACGTTGGCCCACTGGTTGATCAGCAGCGGAAGGTCGCGGTATGAGTGAATCCAGTTCTTATATGTGCCCCAGATAATAGTCTCGGAGGTAGGACGCACAATAAGCTCCTCCTCTAGGCGGGCGGCCGGATCCACCACGACACCTTTGCCATCGGGGTCGTTCNTNAGGCGGTAGTGNGTCACCACNGCNCACTCCTTGGCGAAGCCCTCCACNTGCTCNGCCTCACNNCAGAGAAACGANTTGGGGATCAGNAGAGGGAAATANGCGTTNTGCACGCCNGTNGCCTTGAACATGTCNTCNAGCTGGCGCTGCATCTTCTCCCAGATGGCATAGCCGTAGGGCTTGATGACCATGCAGCCGCGCACGGCTGACTGCTCGGCCAAGTCAGCCTTGACCACCAGCTCGTTATACCATTGCGAATAGTTGTCTGATCGCTTAGTGAAATTCTTGAGTTCTTTTGCCATATATTTTGCGTATAGCACGGCCGGAGACGCTTGTTTACCGCCCGTTCTGATGTTTTTAGGGTTAAATGTGCCGGCCATGAGCGATGCGCAGGCCGAACATTCAGCAAAATTAATAAAAATTCATGACATAACTCCTATAAATAGACCCTAAAATATTCCGGCCACGCAAATATTCATTCCGGGACCCCTCTGCAGACGCACGGAACCACAGAAAATTTGCAGATTCCATATTTTTTTCGTAAATTTGCATTTCAGTGGACCTCCCCGCCCATTTCGAGCATGCCGTCATGCAGCATGGCCGGGGACCCGCAGAGACAACCCGATGAAATGAACACGAAGTGGAACTACCAGCCCCTGACCCGGCAGCAGCGTCAGGAAGCCGACGAAATGCTGCCCCGCTGCGGAGGCCATCCCGCCATCGCAGAACTCCTTTTGCGCCGTGGGGTCAACACCCCCAGGAAAGCCGACGCGTTTTTCGCTCCGGCCATCTCCGACCTGCATGACCCCTTCCTGATGCCCGACATGGACAAGGCCGTCAACCGGCTCAACCGCGCCATGGGAGCAAAGGAACGCATAATGATCTACGGCGACTATGACGTAGACGGCACGACGGCGGTCGCCCTGGTCTACAAGTACCTGCAAAACTACTACAGCAATGTGGAGTACTATATCCCCACCCGCTACGAGGAGGGATACGGCATCTCGCGCAAGAGCATCGACTACTGCGCCGAAAACGATGTCAAGCTCGTCATCGTGCTCGACTGCGGCATCAAGGCAGTCGAGGAGATAGCCTACGCCCGCGAAAAAGGAATCGATTTCATCATCTGCGACCACCACGTCCCCGACCGCGAGCTGCCTCCGGCCGTGGCCATTCTCAATCCCAAAATGCCCGGGTCGCCATATCCCTGCCCGCATCTGAGCGGCTGNGGAGTCGGCTTCAAGTTCANGCAGGNCTTCGCANAGAGCAACGGCNTCTCCAACCACAATGAGCTCGAATCCCTCCTCGACCTCGTGGCCGTCAGCATCGCCGCCGACATCGTCNCCATCGTTGACGAGAACCGCGTGATGGCCTACCACGGCCTGCGGCGCCTCAATTCCAACCCCNACCTCGGCCTGCGCAGCATCATACGCCTCTGCAAGCTTACCAACAAGGACATCACCATTTCCGACGTCATCTTCAAGATCGGGCCGCGCATCAACGCTTCAGGCCGCATGCAGAGCGGCATGGAGGCCGTCGACCTCCTCGTCAGCCGCGACCTCCACGACGCCTACGAGAAGGGCAAGGACATCGACCAGTACAACAAGGACCGCAAGGAGCTCGACAAGCGTATCACCGAGGAGGCCAACGCCATCATCGAGAAGAATGTCNGCATAGTCCAGGGCAAACGCTCCATAGTAATCTATAACAAGGACTGGCATAAGGGCATCATCGGCNNCNNGGCCTCGCGCCTCACGGAAATGTATTACAAGCCCGCCGTGGTCCTAACCTACTCCAACGGCATGGCCACAGGGTCATCACGCTCCGTGCAGGGATTCGACATCTATTCGGCCGTAGACTCCACACGCGACCTTCTGGAGAACTTCGGCGGCCATACCTACGCCGTAGGCCTCTCGCTCAAAGAGGAGAATANCCCGGAGNNCTGCCGCAGGTTTGAGGAGTATGTCGCCGAGCANATCCAGACCACCNAGCTCNNCCCCCAGCNCAATATCGNCGCTGTCATCNACTTTGCCGACATCACCCCGGAGTTCGTGGCCACGCTCAAAAAATTCAACCCCTACGGCCCCGGCAACCAGAAGCCGGTGTTCTGCACGCGCAACGTCTTTGATTTCGGCACCTCCAAGCTCGTAGGCAAGAACCTCGAGCATATCAAGCTGGAGCTCGAAGACAACAGCACAAGCCGCGTCATCAACGCCATAGCCTTCAATATGGCCCCCTATTTCGACCATATCCACGCGCATAAGCCGGTCGACATCTGCTACACCATCGAGGAGTCCAAGCACCATAACGGCACCGACAGCGTGCAGCTCATGATCCGCGACATCCGGATTCCGAAATCCTGAGCGCCCCCGCCCATGACAGCAGACAACCCTTAGCATATGGCAGACGCTAAAACCACGCCGGACGTTCTCGAAGTGCTGCGCCGTCACTGGGGATATGATTCCTTCCGCCCCCTGCAGGAAGACATCATACGCTCCGTCATGGAGGGTCATGACACCTTAGGCCTAATGCCTACGGGAGGAGGCAAGTCAATCACCTTCCAGGTGCCCGCCCTCGCCTTAGGGGGCCTCGCCATTGTCGTCACACCCCTTATTTCCCTGATGAAAGACCAGGTCGACAATCTCCGCAAGCGCCACATCAAGGCCGTCTGCCTCCATTCGGGCATGACCTCGGGAGAAAAACGCGTAGCCTGGGAACGCCTCGTCAACGCCAAAGCCAATTTCCTCTACATAGCTCCGGAACGCCTCGGCAGCGAGCGTTTCCTGCAGGAGCTGCGCCATCTCCCCGTATCCCTCATAGTGGTCGATGAGGCCCACTGCATCTCACAATGGGGATACGATTTCCGCCCCTCCTATCTCAATATCAAGGTTCTAAGGAAGATATGTCCCAAAGTCCCGGTGCTCGCCCTGACAGCCTCGGCCACCCCCGAAGTAGCAGAAGACATCATGCGGCAGCTGGAGTGCAGGGACCCCCGCATATTCCGCATGAGCTTCGCCCGAGGCAACCTCAGCTACCTCTGCCGCCCCTCCGAACAGAAATTCTATGACGCCGCCCACATACTTGGGCGCACCTCCGGCTCAGCCATCGTTTATGTCAGAAGCCGCAAACGCACGCGCGAGATAGCCGAATACCTGTGCTCGGCAGGCATTTCCGCCACTTTCTATCATGCCGGCCTTACCTCCGATGTCAAGGAGGAGCGTCAGAATGCCTGGAAAAACAGCGCCGTCAGGGTGATGGTGGCCACCAATGCCTTCGGCATGGGCATCGACAAGCCCGATGTGCGCGTAGTGATACACTTTGACTTCCCCCCGTCGCTCGAAGAGTATTACCAGGAGACGGGACGCGCCGGACGCGACGGCCTCCCCTCCTACGCCGTCCTGCTCGTCTCGAGATATGACGTGCCGACCCTGCGCCGCCATCTGACAGAGAGCTTCCCGGCGCGCGATGACATCCGGCTGGTCTACGAGCGCGTCTGCAACTATCTGCACCTGAGCATAGGCGAGGGCTACGACAGGCTTCTGGAATTTGATTTCGATTCATTCTGCACCACCTTCCGGATGCAGGAGCGCATGGTCAAGGCCTCTCTGCATATCCTCGGACAGGCCGGATACCTCGATTTTATCGAGGAGACGGAAAGCCGGTCAAGAGTGATGATGGAAATAGACCGGGAGGAGCTCTACGGCATCCGCGGACTCTCGCAGGAGGCGGAACAGGTGCTCACAAAGACCCTGCGCCTCTATCCGGGCCTCTTCACAGACTATGTCTATATTGATGAGCTTCGCCTCTCACGCGAGACGGAACTCCCCGCCCGCAAGGTCTACGAGGCGTTTCTCGAGCTTGACCGCGCCGGGGCAATGGTCTATGTCCCCCGGCGGCGCACACCCTACATGCACATCCCCACAGCCCGCGAGGAGACCCGATATGTCGCCATAGGGCGCGCCGTCTATGAGGAGCGCCGCGAGGTCATGCGCCGCCGCATAGAGGCCATGATAGATTTCGCCTCCTCTGACGATTCGTGCCGCATCAGCCGCCTTCTGAACTATTTCGGCGAGAAAGATGGGGGCCGGTGCGGGCAGTGCGACGTGTGCCGAAGCCGCAGCAAGGCCAATACCAAGGCCAATGCCGGCGCGGCTCCGGACCTAAGCAGCGCCGTCATGGAACTGCTCTCAGCCGAGGGCCCCCAGAGAGCGACCTTCCTGCTGAGCCGCTTTTCCACATCTGAGCAGGAGGTCCGCTCAGCCATACGCCGCCTGCACACGGAGGGCTTGCTCAAATATGAGCGGGGCTACTATTCGCTTCAACGCTAAACTATTCACTTCAACGCTAAACTATTCACTTCAACGCTAAACCATATTCACCATGACAGGTCTTGTAGACTGCAACAACTTTTTCGTATCCTGCGAGCGCACGCTCAATCCGGCCCTCGAGGGGAGGGCCGTTGTGGTGCTGAGCAACAACGACGGCTGTGTCGTGGCGCGCAGCAACGAGGCCAAGGCCCTCGGCGTAAAGATGGGCCAGCCGGCTTTCGAGATACGTGACCTAATAGCCTCCGGAGCGGTCATCGCCCTCTCCGGCAACCATCTCCTTTACCGCAATCTCAGCCTCAAGGTGCACGCCATCTTCCACCGCTACGCCCCCTCGGCCATAGATTACAGTGTAGATGAGGCATTCCTCGACATGANCGGCATACCCGCNGACGAGNTGCGGCATATCGGTGAGGAGATTGTCAGCGCANGCGNCGGCGAACTGCGCCTCCCCGTCACCATAGGCTTCGCTCCGACCAAGACACTCGCCAAGATCGTCACAGAGATGTGCAAGAAGCGGGGTCGCCGGGTCGGAGTGCTCCGCAAGGCCTCCGATATGGAAGAAATCCTGGACCGTTACCCTATCGGAGAGCTGTGGGGCATCGGGCGGCGGCTGGCCAAGCGCCTCTACAGCTCCGGCCACTACACCGCAGGCGACCTGCGCCGCGCCGAACGCTCGGCAGTGCGCCGTGAGATGGGCGTCAACGGCGAGAAAATCTGGAACGAACTCAACGGCATACCCTGCATAGAACTCAGCCACGTGGGGCGCGACACCCAGGACTCCATCAGCGAGACGCGCACCTTCCCCGAGGATGTCATTGACTATGACTTCATGCGCGCCAAAATCTCAATCTACGCTTCAAGCTGCGCCAAAAGGCTCAGGGCCATGAACAGCCTCTGCCGCCGGGTGCACGTGTTCATGCGCACCAACAGGTTTCATCTCAATCTCCCCCGCCTGCGCCCCGAGACGGAAGTGGAGCTCCCCACTCCCACCTCCGACACGGCAGCCATCGTGGCGGCGGCTCTCGGAGGCCTGGAGCGGATATGGCTGCCGCGCGTGCCCATGAAGCGCGCCGGAGTGATCCTGACCGGCATCTGCTCACCCGATGCCGTGCAGCCCTCCCTGTTTGATGAGTCCGGACGCTCGCAGGCACCGGCACGCCTGATGAAGGTCATCGACTCCCTCAACACCATCCCCGGAGCCCCGAGGCTCCGCCTGGCCAACCAGCTCACCGATGCCCGGATGCCATCGGGCAACGACGGATACTCCTCCTCGTTCCAGGCCCCAAAATTCTCCTGACCGCTCACCTCGAATTTTTCATGAACTGTCACCACGAAATTTTCTTGACCCGTAAAAAAGAATAAAAAGCCGAAAAATCAGTTAATAAGATATACCCCCGGCTCTCCGGGGGACGTTTCCACCAACACTTGTATAACTGCTTTCCATATTTCTCCGCTTATGAAGAAGATATATCTGACAGCCTCACTCGCAGCGATGCTCCTCGCCTCCTCCACCCTGACATCCTGCATAGGGAGCTTCAACCTCACAAAGAGTGTGCTGGCCTGGAACAACCAGGTGAGCAACAAATTCATCAACGAAGTGGTCTTTTTCGCCTTCTGGATCCTGCCGGTCTACGAAGTCACATCAATCGCCGACCTGCTCGTGCTCAATTCGATAGAATTCTGGAGCGGCAACAACCCCATGCACTCCTCCTCACAATGGGCGTCGGCCAAGAGCGTCGACACCGAGCACGGGCGCTACGAGATAGCCTGCGACGGCAAGGGATATGACATCACCAACACTCTGACCGGCCAGACCGTGCGCCTTGACTTCGAGGCAGACTCTCAGACCTGGAGCGTGCGCACGGACGAGGGCAGCGTCCCCTTCATGACCATGATCGATGACTCTCACGTCAAAGTCTATACCACATCAGGCGCCGCCGAGGTCGAGCTCACCGCCCAAGGTGTGGCCGAATTCCGTCAGAGCGTGCCCGGCTTTCTGATGGCCGCCCGGTAAGATCCCGTCAAAATCCGTATAATCGTCACCCGGCGCGAACCACAGCCCCCGCCCCGGCGTTATAAGAAATAGAGAACAATATAAAACCTAAAAATAAAAAGATATGAAACCCCTTCACGTAATCTGCGCCGTTATCGGCGGTGCCGTAGCCGGCGCAACAGTTGGTCTTCTCCTCGCTCCTGAAAAAGGCCTGGACACCCGCAAGAAAATCGTAGAACTCCTCCGCGAAAAAGGCATCCGCCTCAAAAAGGACAAGATGGAAGAGCTCGTAGACGAAATCGAAGAGCAGATCGAGAACGCTTGAATCCTGTGAAGTCATGAAGAATACGCTCAACATTCTCTACTCCTTCCTCGGAGGAGCCATCGTAGGATGCGCAGCAGCCTTCTATTACGTTCCTAAAAAGGGCCAGCACCTGCGAGGCCGCATCCAAAAGGTGATTCGCAAGCGCGGCATCAGCATCAGCGACAAGGAAGTAGAC
>WFLX010037045.1_pt1 | contig 12533 bp, 9 predicted proteins | sample 4967041 | NCBI WGS metagenome assembly WFLX01 (sample SAMN12857096, study PRJNA449069) | gut metagenome | isolation source: stool from male and female vole | host: Microtus ochrogaster | place: USA:Florida | collected 2017 | reverse complement strand
CTGTGACCTCATGCTCTTCTTCTCCCTGCTTTCTTTCGGTGGCATAGCCAACATTATGGAGTCCGCCGGTGACACGGCTCCGGTCCAACTCTCGGACAGAGCCCGGGACGATCTCCGAATTATCGTGGGACACTACGCAAAGTGGCTCGGTCATGAGAAATCCTCGGCAAAGCCGGACACCCCTGCGTGCTCGGATTGACAAGCCTGTGGCTGCCTCAAGACAATGTGCGGCTTGCCGCTAAGAAACCGAGGGAACGAGCCTCAGAAGCCGGCCTATAGCCGGTTGGGGTAGCCTAATCCCCCGAAGAAACAAGTTTCTTACTGGAGCGACCGTCAGGACGGCAGCAAGCTGTGGAGATATTTATAGGGATGACATCAAAACCGTACTAAAAATCATTCAATTTATCCAAAAAATTTAATGGCAAATAGACAAAAACAGGTGCTTGACATGCGCCCCGGAAAAGGTTTTTCGTCGGCGCAAAGTAACGAGCACACACGAAATTGGACTGAGAAAGGATGGCAACAGGCGATTAGAATCGGTAACTATGACCGCTCGCGCGAACACCTGAACTTCGAAATTGTCAACGGTGTTTTGACCGCCATTGATAAAGAAAAATCAATTCCACAACGCATAAAAGAAATGCTNCAGGCACGTGGAATCAAGGACCCCAACGAGGGNCTTCCGGAACCAAAATACCGGACTGTTGCCAATTTTATATTCGGGGGAAGCCGTGAAAGGATGCTTGAACTGGCATTCGGNAACCAGTCAGTTGACCTCTCACATGGTGCTGACAATTCGCATCTGAAACGTGAAAAAGAGATTGGACAATGGGCNTTGGATGTCTATAATTTCGTCTCAAANAAATGGGGCGAAGAGAATATCGCAGCGTTCATTGTGCATCTCGACGAGATGAATCCTCATATTCATTGCACGCTTTTACCTATACAGGATGGCAAGTTCGCCTACAAGAAAATGTTTGCAGGAAACAGTATCTACGACTACAAACAGCGAATGATTGACCTTCACAATGAGTTTGCCGCTGTCAATGAAAAGTGGGGTCTGAACCGTGGCGACAGCATAGCAGAGACAGGTGCCCGGCATCGCACGACCGAGGAGTACAGGCGTGCNCTATCGCAGGAATGTACCACTCTCGAAGAGCAGATTACTGAGTCAAAATCATTGCTCCGGCAGTTGCAAAAAGANTTGGTTCATGGTGAAAAACGTGTCAAAAGTCTTACCACAATGGTAGGTAATCTCGAGCAAAAGAAGGCCAATCTGGAACAGGAGATGACGGAAATATCGTCTCAGATCCAGTCCGGGCAAGGTGATTCTATCGAGCTTCAGAAGCGTATTGATCGTCTATCCGCCGAATATGAGAAGGTTCTCGGCTCACTCAATGACAAGCGTCAGAAGCTCACGGAAGCCAACAGGAAACTCTCGGAACTTCGTGAACTTGAGGAAGAATCCAAAGAGAAAGCCGAAGAATACCGGGCACAAGCGGAGGATTATCGACAGTCTTTGCGAGAATCTTCTGCAGATATGACGCGGCAGGTGCAGTTCAGAATCGCTGATGCAGCGGTGTCGCAGGCTATAATCGACCTCAAAAAGATACTTCCTCCTGAAGTTCTGGCTCATGAATCTCTTGACGGCAGTTTTATCCGTGACCTAACGGAACATGGTGATTCTTTACTCAAATGTGCAGCCATGCTGTTCGTCGGATATGTTGATGGTGCCACTACCATAGCAAAGAACTGTGGTGGCGGAGGCACATCAAGCGACCTTCCTTGGGGACGGGACAACGACGATGATGATCGCAAATGGGCTATGAAATGCCTTGCTCAAGCCTCAAAAATGATGCGCCCGTCAACAGGNAAATCCGTAAAACGCAAGTAACAATCAATATCAATCCAACCAATATTATGATTAAGAAACTCGTATTTATGATGGCAGTCGTACTCATGTCGATGCCTGAAGCATGGGCAAACATTGCCCGGCCGAACCTCTCTAAAATGCTGGATAAGCAATCCACCTCTGAGGAACTCATACGTCCTCTGGCCCCTACATATATAAAGGGGGCTATCATTCCATCATGGAAGGACAACTGGTTCATCAACGTATCCGGCGGTGNATCATCGTTTCTCGGTTCACCCATCGGCTGTGAGGATCTATTCGGACGTATGGAGCCTACGCTACAAATCAGCCTCGGTAAATGGCATACGCCTGCCATTGGTAACCGTGTCTCTTTTCAGGGTTTCAAGTGGAAAAGCGGTGAACTTGNAGGTCAGNAATACCGCCATTGGNANGCGGATCTGNTGTGGAATCTCACTCCGGCATTCAACATCGGTCACGATGGTTGCTGTTGGGACATAATCCCGTTTGTGGGTGTCGGNCTCATTGATAACCGTACTGCTGACCATCGGCCATTCGCTATCAATTATGGCATACAGGGTCGTTTCCGTATTTGTGAGACGCTCCATGTGACGGCTGAATTAGGTAATGCCACCACATTTAAGGACTCCGACGGTATCGGTTCTTCGCGTCAGTTTGGCGACAATCTGTTATCTCTTTCAGCAGGTCTGACATGGACTTTCGGCAAGAATGTAGGTTGGAAGAAGGTCGTGGATTCNACGCCTTATATACGTCAGAATGAACGGCTGGCGGCATACGCATTCTCTCTCAACANGGATTATAATGAACTTTTACGNAACTATAATGCCAATGCAAGAGTCATTGCTGAACTCCGAAAGATTCTCGATATCGAGGGGCTGCTTGACAAATACATCAAATGTTTTGACACCGGAAAATACGATAGCGGCGTTGGCTCAGGCTATCCGGTTAACGATTATTCCGGACTTAACTCGTTGAGAAAACGTCTCCGTGAGGGAGAGAAAGCAAACGGCAAGACTGGTCTAAAGTCTAATAAATCGGATTCAAAGTCAGCCAAAATCCGAAAGAACAATCGTAAATCCACGGATGCACAAGGTTCCTCAAATAGAAATGTTGANAGNAATAACCGCAATAATTCCAATCANAATAAAGACNTGTTATCAGGAAATTCAGGCAATGGAAGNGATTACATTCTTTCAATCGAAGAGGACGGTGAATGCCTTGGCGCACCAATTTACTTCTTCTTCAATCTCGGAACAGCCGAGCTGGTTGACAAATCCCAGACGGTAAATCTGAATGAGATTGCCAGGATTGCAGTGAAATACGGACTCAAGATTGAGGTGACGGGAGCCGCCGACAGTCTCACGGGAACTGAGGAGATCAATGATNCCCTCGGTCATTCAAGAGCTGACTATATAGCAAATTATCTGATGGAGTTTGGCGTTGAGCAATCTTCATTGACCGTGGTTTCCGATGGCGGCATCGACACTTACACACCCAATGAGGCCAACAGAAACGCAACCGTCCGGCTTTTCCTTCCTTAGAAATAATCTTTAGATCACTCATTTATTAGGCTGAATAATGGATTTATTTTCATGTTTGTCATCGTCACTCTCCGCTTGAGAAAGTAGAGATGCCCCGATTGCTTCAAAGCAATGGGCTGTCTGAACTGCGAAGTCCGGGCAGCCCTTTTATAGTTTTCATATCGTTTGGCCCCATATTTCGTAGAATCTGCACCGATGCCATCCGGGATTTTGATTGTGCAAAGTTACGGCCAGCCGTGAAAGCGGCAATTGACGCATGGCTATTTGGAGACAATCAGTCGGACATATTCTCTCCAAATCACTTGCCTTTATTCACTTAAATACTGTCCGACAGTCACTGCACATCAAAAGATTCCCGACAGCATACGGAGCAGTAAATACTCCGATGAAAGGGAAAAGATGTTGAACATTCTAATTCAAAATGATATGAAGATTTACAACTGGAAAGGGTATGATTTCGTGGGAACAGCAGCGGATTTTGCCGGAGTTCATTGCAAATGCAAGGCAAAGACTTACACAAACGCTGTCAAATATGTGACACGACACCGATATAACGACATGGACGGTAGGGAACAAAAGGCATACGATGATAAGAGGAAGAGAGCCAAACGTGCCTACTACATCTATACAGATGACAATGCGGCGTCAGGCTACCTTGTGTCGAAGAAAGAGTTTGAGGCGGTGGATCTGCCCGAAGTAGAGAAGAAATATGAGCCGATATTCCTGACATACCGGGACGTATACATTCCACTCAATTTCATAGGAGACAGGCGAGTTGAGAACCCTGTACCATCGGCAATGCTACTTTTCCGCAATATAGCGGAGCGTTTTTCCGCACAGTCAATGCTTGCCCTCGGTTATTTCAACACAAGGGATAAAGAGAAATACCCTGATGTTTGCATCACCCATACTACAATCTACATAAAATATCCGTGTGGAATATGCTTCCAGTTCGACAGTTGTGTGAGAGATGACGGGGTGGATAATTGCCGCCTTACTCTCATAAGAAAGGGAGAGGATGACATATACAACTGCTTCCGTGACGGCAGAATCCTGACCGTACATGGCATCGAAAGAGTGTGCCGACCCAACCCCGATTGCCAAAGAGCAGACTATTATTTTACCTGAAACTGTATCAACACAAACAACACATTATGGATATAATCTTATTCTTTTTGGGAATATGGTTTCTCGGAGGTCTTTTAGGTCTCCGAAAGCGCCGTCCCCGACGCAAACGAAAGAGAGGATGGTGGAAACCTCCGTTAGATGCTTACGACTACGAGGAGCATCTTCGCAGGAACGGCAAATGAGCCAACCTAACTATTAAAACTCGATGATTTACAATACCAATATTCTTTAGCATACATATAAAACCATTCAAAAAATAGGACTAATGACAAGAACAGAAGAAATCAAGAATGCAGCGGACGAACTCTATAAGGGTTCAGAATATCCGGTTCCCAACATCTATTGTTTTATAAAGGGTGCTGAGTGGGCTGACGAACATCCCTTACCGGCATGGAGAAAATTTGAGGAACAAAAGCCGGAAAATGATGCGCCAATCATAGTCGCAGTAATACATCCAGACTTCAAGATTGCCTCATACGAGATAATGAGATTTAATCCTCTGAAATGTATTCCCAGCGGAAAAGGTGTGTTCTGGATGCCGATACCTGACATTCAAGATGACCTAATGAAGCCATTATTCGGCTTATCAGATAATGAATGAGGCATCTGTTGTCAGGTGATTTTCTTGCAGAATACCCCCTATATAAGAGAAAGGAGAGCCTTCCGAATTTGGATGACTCTCCTTACTTTATGTGGATTTAGTCANTTATCTGCCCCTTGAAACGCCTTTGGACGGTGCTTCTTCAGGCTCATATTCCGGATCGTACACAGGACGAATATGCACAGGTTCCATGGTATTTCCGTCTCCGTCCAGGTCATAAATGTCGGGGTAGACTTCATCCGACCCACGGGACTGCTGATATGCGTCTATCTGTCCCTGCACTATATCAATGCGATGCCCGAGCATGGATGAAGCACGTTTCACGTCCTGAAGTGTGGTCTTGATGAAGTCCGGTGATTCTTTAAGGTTGTCAAGCCATGACTTGAGATAGGCGGCGGAATCCGACTTTATGTTCTTGACAATNCCGTATCGAGCGGCAATCAAGGCAGCCCCCAACTCGGCAACAAGCTCCTCTCGCCCGTATTCTGCTGAACCGAAAATACTCCCGGGCTTGAGCCGGTCAAGACGTGATTGTTCTCCTGTAGAGTGGATCATCTCATGGAAAGCAGTACCGTAAAATGACTCTCCGTTGAGGAACTGCGTCTTCTCCGGTAGCACGATTTCATCCTTTGACGGTGAATAATAAGCCTTATCCTGATGAATAAGTTTTATCGGGCAGAACCAAAGATTGTGCTTTATCATCTCGTCCATAGCCGGAAATGAGAACTTCTCCATATCGGCAGCAGCTTGCTTGGTAATGTCATTCTCAGACACTATCTTCTCATAGAGNTCAGGCCGCGCCTCCCTCATATTTGTCTGGTCAATGTTAAAAACCTGATAGACATTGAGCTTCGGATATACATTATAGTCTTTCTTCTGTTCGTCTGTCAGCTTTTTGTAGTCCTCATACGGTAGTTTCTGACGTGTCTCCTTGTGTACGACTGTNAATGATGTCAGCATTACAGGAAAGGCTTTCTCCCCCTTGTTGACTGACACAGTTGGCAGTCTTTCTCCGTTACTGTCGGTAAGCGGTTTTTTTGAACCCTCCTTGTCAGTCGAATAGTTCAGACCGTTCACGCGGTTGAACGTGCAGAACACAGGTGTCTTGTAACCATTTTTTTCGCAATGGAGCATGAGACCGATTGCGTTCATGCCGTTGTACTCGCGACCGCTAAGGTTCTTGGGCCACTTCATGCTCCCCTCTGTAAACCACGGTTTTTGCCAGTCAGATTTGATTGCCTTGATCTTCTCAATCATCAGCTCTGCGAACTTATCTAAAGCGCGGCTCTCCGCACTCTGACCGTCCGCATTGAATTTCCTCTTCTGATATGCCATAGGCGATCGGTATTAGAAAGGTGGCTGCTGATTTGATGTCGAAGGGAATGGCTGGCGTTCCCATTCCTTNAAACTNTCTGCNTGNCAGTCGANTGANAGNCGANCTTGGTATGNCGTTATTGACAANTTNCCGGTNGCCTGNATCTTNGCCTTNGGNNGCAGGAACGGCTCCTTTGTGTAGTCGAAACGNATAAACCGCACCCANATGAACTCGAANTTGTCTTTTACTTTTTCAGATGAGAAAGCCGAGAAAGATACATAAGGGCGATCCTTTCGGTCCGTTTTTACTTCTACATTTTTCCCTACCGTTCCTTTGAACTCAAGCGTCCCTTCGATGCTGTCCTGCTCACCGGCCGGGTTGAAAATGATATTATCAGCGAGGAAATTGAGGTAGAGATTGTCACCTGATTTCTTGAAAGTGAGTGTGCCTGAAGCCTCAATACGTGTTCCTGTCACTACTTGATTTGCGTCGAATCCGTCTGCCGGATAGCTTACGGAAACGAAAACATCCTTGCCTGANATATCCTCGCGTGAGCCGGGNACTGTCAGACGNATTGAGAACTGCNCCATCTGTCGGCCGTCCTTGTCCTTACGCAGCGAAACGGTTTTGCAGACTGTTCCGTTGATTGTTGCTTTTGCTTTGATCATATTGTTATTGTTAATAGTATTGGAATTTTATCTGGAAATGGTGTCCGAAATTGACTGCTCGGAGACACCCCGGTCATANCCTTTGGCCAGCCCGTCATTGACAATTATACCGTTCACTACATTGGCCACCCTCTGTTTCTTGTCTTCATCGGATAATGAACTGTCATTGAGGGCGAGGCTCATACGGTTCATATCAGCTGTAGACAGAGCAACCGTCCTAGTCTCATTGCCGTTATTATACTGTAAAACCGGAGTGTCGTTTTCTCTGATTGTGAGGCTGCACTCCTTGAGTGATGGAACAAGTGATGTAAGGTCTATGCGACGGTTCACGGCAGCTTCAGTTGCAGCCTGCAACGCATCCTCCTGTGTCTTGTTGTCAATTTTTACCGCCAAGGCCATCAGCGAAGTGAACAGTGTAATCACCATATCCATTACCGGATCATTGCTGATGCCTGACAAACCGACGCCACTGTCCTCTGAGGACAATAGTTTCTTCATCCATTCATCAGGTGTCAGTGATATATCTATGGCATTGTCGTTGCCTATAGTTATAGGATTATCGGTCTTGTATTTGGCAAGAAGATCAGTTCCGTTGTGCATGAGTGTTTGTGAAAGATTTCCTTTCTGAGCAATCTCCGCCAGATATGCGGCAGGATCGATGACTCGTGAATTGCCGTCCGGAGTAATCTGCTTGACACTGAAATGCAGATGCTCACCAGTTGTTCTGGTACCTGAATTACCCGATACACCAATCTGCATACCGGCATTGACAGTATCTCCCTGCCTTACACCGATTGATGAAAGATGATGGTAACTTACCTGAGTCTTGGAGCCGTCCTGACGCTGATATTCAATCGTCACGGACTTACCACCAGGGGTATTGCCATTTTCGTTTATGGCCACNACCTTGCCGTTGTTTTCAGTGGCAAGCAATGCCTCCTTGCNGCATCTTATGTCTATACCCTTGTGCATCTGTTCCTTTCCGGGATTCATAGGATCGTTGCGCATACCGAAAGGTGATGTAACCAGCATAAACTCTTCTCTTTTAAGAGGGAAAGAATAATCGGTTGAAGGTGTTTGAGTAGACGACACATTGGTTTCGGTACTATTGGGAATGACATGTCCGGGTGTAAGACCTTCCGCTCTCATCTGCTCCATGACCATGCGGTCATATTTCTGCAGATCATTTCTTTCTATGATGGATATGAGTGCCGGCGCATAGCTTCCGGCGGTCGCGTATCCTGCTTTGTCCAGCCCTTGCGCCCAGCCACGGTAATCGTCTGCGGCGAGTCTGAAACAGGCTGCATATCGGCTATTATTTTTCAGGAATTGCGAATGATGGGTGTAACTATCACCAACGCTGTCATAACTGCAAAACTTCTCGTTGGGCTTGTCATCTGTATAAAGTCCATATCTTCCACCACTCTCAAGCCATGATTTGCTTGCTTTGATGCCGAAGTGGTTATTTTCTTTCTGTGCCAGTTGGCTCTGGCCGTTTGCGCTCTCAAGTATTCCCTGGGCAAGCGTCACGGATGCCGGTATGCCGTACAGACGCATCTGTTCCATAGCATACTCCGCATAACGCTCCGCGTATTGTTGATTCTTATTTGCCATAACTTTACATCCTTATTCCCTGTCGTGGTTGACTNTCTACTGATGCACTGACTTCCGGAATTTCAGGTCGTGACTGTGACTCATCCTGCCTGTTATGCTTTACCGATGTCTCCTCCTGACGGTTATTCAGTAGTATGTCGGCAAAGAGTGTTGCAGCGAGAGCTGTCTTGTACTTATTGACATCATCAGCGGCCCATAGCCTCTGCCATTGTTCCTTTGACACAACCCTCGGCTGTAGTTTTTCCGCTCCGGTTATCTTGGGCATACACAGATAGACTCCTTCCTTATTTTTGAAGATATTAACTCGCTCAATCTGTCGCGGGTCGATGCCTTCGGGCATACTGCCGAAAAGATCCTTTTTCAGTTCAGGATTGGCCCGAACCAGTGCATTGTATTTCTGCGCGAGTTCATTGCGAATGGCGTTGGATGCCTCCGGGTCATTCTGCCGAACCGTCGAGAAAAAACGGTTCAAATCTTCCTTATCGGGGTAAACACTGAATGACTGCTCATTCTCAGGCTTGAGCAATAACGCCCATTTGCCATTATCGTCCTTGACCATCTGAATACGCTCAAACCGTACTTCCGTAGCCANTCGAGCTGCNTCCGACACATCGTATCGTGACTGTTCAAGAATTTCCTTCCCGTTNAGTTTCGCACTTAGCACTTCTTTTCCTGCAAAATAACCGTCATCCGGACGATATGCGAGATTTCCCTCTGTGGCAAAAAAACGGACATATGATGCTCCGGACGCGATTAGAGCGGCACTGATTTTTTCTTTGTTGAGTCCAGGTAAATTGTGAAATACAACCCTCGCACCTGCTTCTTTCCGTTCTTCGGACAGCATAACTTCATCCGGAGTGAGCCAGAAATTACGTTTATCTCCGTTGGGCATAACCACATCACCACCGCGTCGTGCCCCTCCGGGAAGTATCACATCTGTAATGCCGGTATCCTTGTCTTGAATCACTACAAATGTTTTTGCCCTTCTGTCGGGGACAGACGTCAGTTCATCTGCCACAGTATAAGAGCCTTTCAGTTCCCACTCCCTCGGAAGAACCTCCTGCGCGATACTGTGAATCTTGGCCGCCTCGTTGGATGCCTGAGTGTAAGAAATGTCGATGAGTTCAGGATCGGTATGACCTTTCACTTCATTGAGCGCTTCAGTCATAGCCCTATTGTTGTAATCAAGTCCGAATTTATCCATAAAGGCTCTGAATTCCCCTCTGTCCTTGAAATTGCGCTCGTTGATCTCCATACCACCATGGGCGAGGATATCAGTGAGTACCAATGCCTCCCACGATGAAACCTGCGGACGCTCCTTATCGAGATATTCCTGAGTTTGCTGACGGTTGGTATCTCCTTTCAGTTCCGTGCGTTCTCCATGCTCTGCCTTGCGGATAATGTCGATGGCGTTGTTGACATCACTTTCGATAGCATCAATCATACAGGGATTTTCCTGTAATTCCTGAGTCCAATAATCGATATGACGCATGGAATCCTGTGAAAGTTTTGCCGGCAGCCCAAGTTCCACCATNTTAACGCCGGAGGCGAGTTCACTTATGAGCTGNTCATATCTCACGGAGTCTGTCCTTGCCATACCGCCACGCATAATCATACCCTCACGGGCCTGACGTTCACGGTGGCCAGTAGCAGATACTACCTGACGCATCATGNCCTGAACATAGTCACGATACTCGTCATAGTGTTTCTGCTCCGGAAGATATACAGCGTCCTTCCCTGAATCGTATGACGATTCTCCGGTCGTGGACTTGCGTATAGGTATCAGATTGTCACTGATTTGCTTTCGAAGCTGATTGACGGTGGAACGTAACTGCCGTTCCTCTGCCATGATATTCCCTCGGTCGGCTATACCNCCGTACTCATGGCGCAGTTTGTCAAGATTTGNGGCATCGGAGAATTGGAATGTGGTCTGCTCAAGGTTGAAAAGTGGCCTTATCTCACGCTGGCGTAAACCCTTGTATAACTTCTGTCTGTCCGGAGATAGAGCCATGTACTGTTCCTTCGAGATCTTATCATTGTCATCATGACGGTTAACGTATGTTTCCCAACGATACCAGTTCATCGGCACTGACCGCTCATCCTTCAATACCGATTCCCCTCGCTTGCGAGCGTCNTTGAAGGNGGTGTATAACGATGTGGAATAACCGCNCGAGNCGGAGTGCAATGCTATGATAAGCGAATTGAACGGACTGAGCTGAGTNCCTTTGGGATAGATTCGCGGTCGCTCCTTGCCGGAGACATTGAGCCAGTGNCCNTCGGCCGACGCTCCTCTGAGGGCATTGACAAGCAGTTCCACNTGTCGGGCACCGGCTGCTTGTTCTTGTTGTGATTTCTCTTTCATATATTCTGTTTTATCATTATCATCAGTATAGTTATTTCAGCGTCATGCCTCGATCACGTGTGACAGTAGTACCCATATCAATATTCCGGGTATTGTTACGCTCTGTTTCTCGCATACTGTCATGTCTTGCAAGAATAGCATTGGCAAGTGTATTGAGAGGCAATGCTCCTGTGGAGACAGCTTCCGCTGCATTAGCAGGAATTGAGACTGAACAGGGAATCCCATCAATGGTAGCCACCATTATGTTACCTTTTANNACAGGATTTAATATTCTCGGATTCAGCTCTTCATCTGCATATTGACGGTATTGTCTCTGAGGTGTTTCGGTGTTTCTTTCAATGGCCTCATGACCGACCTTATTGAACAAGTTGGCACCTCCCATGCCTATCAGCACCATCTTCAGAAGCGGATTGCTGACAAACATACCCATCAATATCGAGGCAATGGGAATCATATCTTTTTTTAGTCCGATAGATTGTGTCTTACCGGTCAATAATCCCACAAGCATATCCGGGAGCATTGCGATTACGTATGGGAGATTTCGGCCGACATCACTTATGCCGTCAAGTCCGAATGACTGCAGTAATCCGGCCCAACCGTTCTGATTGGTTTCTTCGGCTTGAGATTCTTGCTCCGGTTGCGAATGATCAGAGATCTGTTTTTCCGATTTATCTTGTTGCCCAGATGTATTTATTTCAGATTCAGGTGTATTNGTCTCAGTTACTGATTGTATCGTGCTTGAAGTATCACTGGTNTGTTTCTTTTTCTCTTGCTTCTTTTGCTCCAGCGAGTCGAGATATTCCTGTTCATGACCGGGAGCGATTACTAATGGTACATCAGGATTTCTCGGTGATGTGTTTTTTTCTGTTGTCGAAAGGAATTTTTGAAAAGGAGCAGCGGTTTGGAAAGGGAATCGGGAATTAACGTCCGGATTGTTGGCTCGTGAGAATAATCCAAAAGCATTGGATTCCCAAAACGGTTTCTCTGTCAGCAGGTTCATCTTCTTTGACAGGCTCTTATTGACGTTCTGGAGATAATCGTTNTCATACTCCTTTATNNCCATTGTGCTTCTGCGGAAATCAGCGAACCTGTTGCCGTTTCCTCCGAAGATTGCCTGACTGAGAACTTCATCGACTGTCATACCCTTGGGCGCGTTCTTATCCAGTACTGATTCAAGCCCGGCAAATACAATTTCGGTCCCGGCCACTCTTGCCAGCGATGCCCATGAATAGACTCCACCCAGAGCGAAAGTGTCGGAGGCAATCGCTACACCTTTGGCGGTATATCTCTCTGCCTTCGAAGGGTTATATGCAACTTCGCCACGTTCCGCTATCTCTGCCTCAAGAGGTGACTTTTGTACCTCGTATGCCATACCAAACAGACTACCGGACACTCCCTTTCGTATAATATATT
>WFLX010299814.1_pt1 | contig 12538 bp, 12 predicted proteins | sample 4967041 | NCBI WGS metagenome assembly WFLX01 (sample SAMN12857096, study PRJNA449069) | gut metagenome | isolation source: stool from male and female vole | host: Microtus ochrogaster | place: USA:Florida | collected 2017 | reverse complement strand
AGCAATTTTTTGTTTTTCATCATTTCCTCCTTAAAATACAAAACTTCGCTTTGTTAAATTGTATCATTTATAGTTAAATTTGTCAACGTTTAAAAACGTTCAGTTTCATCACGTATCTTTAAATAAAAAATCCGTTCGCATACTATCATCGGACTGACTTATAATTAATCTTCCCACTTGAATTTGTCTAAAAAGTAATATTCGTCACCCTTTTTATAGCCCACGAGGGTATCAAGCTGAACGTTATGTATGCTCTTGAAAACGCTGCTGTCAACGTCGGGATTTATCTCCCTGAAATTTTTTATAAGCTGTTTAACTTCCTGCCGCGCGGAATAGCCCTGCATCCCCTCTTCAAGCCCCGCCGTCTTTTTGCAGGCGCAGGCGATAAATTTGAGACCGTTGTACTGCTGCCAGTGTACTATATCGTCCTCTAAAATGCAGTACATAGGGCGTATAAGCTGAACGCCTNCAAAATTTTTGCTTTTCAGCTTGGGNACCATTCCCTGCATCTGTCCGCCGTAAAGCATGCTCATCAAAGTAGTTTCTNTGANGTCGCTTTTGTGGTGACCGAGGGCAATTTTGTTACACCCCAGCTCCTTTGCGCGCGCGTACAGAANACCGCGCCTCATTCTCGCGCAGAGATAACAGGGCGAGTTGCCGCCTATTTCGTCGGTGACCTCGAAAAGGTCGGAAGAAAAGGTTTTTAAAGGAATACCTAAAAGCGCTGCGTTTTCCGCGATGCGGTCGGCGTTCTCCTTATTGTAGCCGGGGTTCATACAGATAAACTGCGCGGTAAACGAAATATCGCTGTGGCGCATAAGCTCCTGCATGAGCTTCGCCAAAAGAAAGCTGTCCTTACCGCCCGAAACGCATACGGCAATATTGTCGCCCTCTTCAATAAGGTTATATTTTTTCACCGCCTCCAAAAAGCGCGACCATATTGGCTTTCTGAATTTGGTGATTATCGACCTTTCGATTTTCTGAAGGGGGGTCAGCTCCTTCATTTCAGTCCTCTTCCGGAATATGCTCGTCTTCCTCGTCGTGGGGGTCGGGGAAGTCGGCTTTGTCGTAGACTATGCCGTTCTTGTCGTAATAGTCTTTAANCGCGGCGCGGATTGCCTCTNCGGNGAGAACCGAACNGTGCATTNTGTGCGCGGGCAGACCGTCNAGCGCTNCGGCANCCGCCTTGTTGGTGAGCGTAAGCGCCTCGCTCAAGGGCTTGCCTTTAATAAGTTCGGTCGCCATCGACGAGGAAGCTATCGCGCTGCCGCAGCCGAAGGTGTTGAACTTTACGTCGACGATTATATCGTTTTCGATTTTAAGATAAATTTTCATTATGTCGCCGCATTTAGCGTTGCCGACCTCGCCCACGCCGTCTGCGTCTTCTATTTTGCCCACGTTGCGGGGATTGGTGAAGTGGTCCATAACTTTTTCACTGTATAAAGCCATATGATAAATATCCTTTTAAAATTTATTATTTTTATATTTTATAGTTTGTCATAACCGCAGAGATACGAGCAGAACAAGGCAAGCGAGCATTTGCGACGGGGAGTTTACTATGCCGTAAATGACCCGAGGAAAGCGGAGCTTAACGAAGTTATGCGAAGTAGATATGCGGTTATATAAGATGCGGTTTCTTGCCGGTCTCCAAGTCTTCCCACATGGGTGACATATTGCGCAGATACTCANCCACTTCGGGGNCGGCCTTTANAATCGCNTTGACGTCCTCTNCGTCGTTGTATTCCGAANGGCTCAAACGCAGCGAACCGTGCGCCACCTCGTGCGGAAGTCCGAGAGCGAGCAATACGTGCGACGGATCCAAAGACCCCGACGTGCAAGCCGAACCGCTGGACGCGCAAATGCCGCGCGCGTCGAGGTGAAGTAAAAGCCCTTCGCCCTCGATGCCCTCGAAGCAGATATTTACGTTGTTGGGCAACCTCTTTTTTCTGTCGCCGTTGAGTTTCGAGTGCGGAATTTTCAAAAGCCCTTCGATGAGCTTGTCGCGAAGCTTCCTCTCCTTTTCCGCGTTAGCCGCCATATTGTCGCAAGCGTCTTTAAGCGCCTGCGCCATTGCGACTATACCGGCAATATTTTCGGTGCCGGCTCTGCGTCCGCGCTCCTGCGCGCCGCCCTCGATAAAGGTGTTCAGAGGTATCCCCCTCTTGCAGTACAGCGCGCCCACGCCCTTTGGTCCGTGGAACTTGTGCGNTNTCAAGAAGGGANAGGCATATCGATATTGTCCGCCTTTACGTCAACGGGAATATGCCCCGCCGCCTGCACCGCGTCGGTGTGGAAAACCACGCCGTGTTTTTTGCATACTTCGCCTANCTCTTTAATAGGCTGGATTGTGCCTACCTCGTTATTCGCGTACATCACGGTAACNAGNGCGGTGTCGGGACGGATAGCCGCCTCTACCTCCGCCGCGGTAATAAGTCCGTCCGNATGAACGTCAAGTAAAGTTACCTCAAAGCCCTCTTTTTCGAGCTTTTTCAGAACGTGTAAAACCGCGTGGTGTTCAAACGCGGTGGATATAATGTGCTTTTTGCCCTTGCGCGCGCCGTTGATTGCCGCCGAGCGTATTGCCTGGTTGTCCGCCTCGCTACCGCCCGAAGTAAAATAAATTTCACGCGGCTCGCAGTTCAAACACCGCGCAATTTGTTCGCGCGCGCTATCCAGCGCTTCNTTTGCAACCTGCCCCACCGTGTGCAGGGACGAGGGGTTGCCGTACACCTCTTTGAGATAAGGCGTCATAGCCTTAATCGCGCTGTCGCTCATTGCGGTCGTAGCCGCNTTATCGACNTAAACAGTTTTCATAGTAATTCCTATATTTTTAATATGAATTAATTATAAAATTAAATTCCTATTNTGTCAATAGGAATTTATATGTTTTATTGTATTTTTTCAATAGGCAATCAGTTTTGCNTAAACGTTGCTTTAATGCCCCGTATCAAAAAACATCAANTTATATTCATCCGGAAAATAAACCGTATATAATTTGTCTGAACTACCGACTTCCGACCATATATATTTTTGGTCCCAGTCGGGATAATACTCGTACGGAATTATTACGTCGGAGTGCGCGTCAATCGTATTTTTAATTTCGTCATTTTTNTCGNANGAAAANCCGCCGGCATTATCTTTGCCGGAAAAAGATTGNAGAAACTCTGTAGGTTCTTCTTCAAGAGTTATCAATACGTAGCGCGAGGCGCGACCTGTAAACGTTTTGCAACTTACATTGCATACTATTTCATAATTTTCCAAAAGATCGGTATCAACGTTATAATAGTCTTTAAACATTTTTAAAACGTTCGGACTTGCAAAGCAGCTTCTTAAAATCCCGCAGCCGCCAAACAGAAAGGCGGTCAGGCTCGCCAAAATCAAGCTGATCAACGCCGGTAATTTTTTCATACCCGCTCCTTATTTCAATAAATCTTTGAGCGTTTTGGAGGTTAAAAAGTTCATTATAACTTCGTCAAGCTCTTTGAAAAGGGGAAGGGTTAAACAGGTTCCGGCGTTTTCGCAGCCGCCGTTTTCCAGGCAGGAAACGGGCGCAAGCGAGCCTTCGCCCGAAATAAGAATTTCCGCAACGGTGTACTCTTCCGCGCTTTTGGCAAGTTTATAACCGCCGCTCTTCCCGCGCGCGCTTATAACAAGCCCCGCCGCCGAAAGCTGTTTTGCCGAAGCTTCGAGATATTTTAAAGACTCGTTCTGTCTGTCCGCGACATCGCTCAAAGATATAAAGCCCTCGCCCTCGTGCCGCGCCAAATCAATCATTATTTTAAGGGCGTTCCTGCCCTTTGTTGTTATCATCATAGTTATTATACTCCTTAAAACGCAGAGATACGAGCAAGACGAGGCAAGCGCGTATTTGGCGCAGGGCGCGTACACAAAAGTACGCAACCAAGCCAAAACGCAAGCTTAACGAAGTATTGCGAAGTATATATGCGTTTTAGCCGCCGTACTCAATCATTTTTTCGATGCACTTAACCGCTTGCGAACGTAAGCTTTCGTCCATAACGATTTCTTCGCCGCCCTGCCCTTCAAGACAGTTTAAAACGTCCGCAAGGGTGGTGATTTTCATGTTGTGGCACAATAAATCTTTTGAAAGAGGATAAAACTTTTTATCCGGACAGCGGAACTGCAGGTGCTGAACTATTGCGTTTTCGGTACCTATTATAAATTCCTTTGCCGCCGATTTTTCGGCAAAGTCCATAATGCCCGAAGTCGAGCCGACGTAGTCCGCAAGCTCCACAACCTCGGGACGGCACTCGGGATGAACGAGGAACAGCGCGTTCGGGCGCGCCTTTTTTGCCGCCAAAGCGTCGCTCTTTTCAATCTTCGCGTGGGTGGGGCAGCCGCCCGAAAGCAATTTAAAATTCTTTTCGGGTACCTGGTTTTTAACGTAAGTTCCCAGATTTATATCGGGGATAAACAGGATATTTTTCTGCGGTATCGCGCGGCAGATTTTTACCGCGCTTGAAGAAGTTACGCACACGTCGGCTATCGTTTTAAGTTCCGCGGTGGTGTTTACGTAAGCTACCACGGCGTAGTCGGGGTACATCTTTTTGACTTCCGCAATTACTTCGCGATCAAACTGCTCCGCCATAGGACAGCCAGCCGCAGGATTCACGAGGTAAACCTTTTTTTGCGGCGAAAGCATTTTAACCGTTTCAGCCATAAACCGCACGCCGCACATAATAACGGTGTTTTCTTTCGCGGTCTTCGCCTTTACCGAAAGCGCGTAGCTGTCGCCGGTGAAATCGGCAATTTCGCAGATTTCTTCGGACATATAGCTGTGCGCCAGAATGCACGCTCCCTTCTCTTTTTTAAGTCTTAAAATTTTATCCTGTATATCTTTTATCATAGTATTAACCCGTTTATCAAATAAAATTATACTATATTTTAAAGCCGAGGTCAATAAAATTTAAAAATATAAAAGCGCCGCGAACTGTCCGCGGCGCCGGACTAATTAAGTTTTTAAGCCTTAACCAGATATACCGTATATACTCCGGTGTACTCGATAGACAGAACACCGTTTTTAAGTTTTGCGTTATATTCTACGTAATCATTTTTTCCGTTTTTACCTTAGCGTAATGCTGGTTTTATTAAGCGACCAACTGCCGACAACCCTTTCATTAGCGGGATAGCCGATAGCATTAAAATACATAATCGTTATCGTTCTTACCTTAATGCCGTCATAGCCCAGGTCCTGTTCCCTGACCTCAAGCGAAAAGGATTCCGCCGTAAGTTTATTATCCGGCTCGCTGCCGCGATAAAAGTCGTCTTTTTTATACTCCGTTCCGTCCGGTTCGGTAAGCGATTGAAATTTCCATATTCCAACGTAATCGGAAGAAGAGTTTTTTCCTCCGAAACTGTCACACGCCGATAATGCAAGACAGGAAATTGCCATTGCAATCACGACAAAAGCCGAAACTAACCATTTTTTCATAAATTTTCTCCTTTGTATGTCTTTGATTTGTATGTCTTTGATTTAAGTATATAGACAATTTTTGTCTATGTTAAGTAGAAAAAGACATTTTTTGTCTATAATTTTTGTATGAAGCTACTGTTTGCGCAAAGGTTGAGGGAACTCCGGAAAGAAAAAAATCTTTCGCAAAGCGAGCTTGCAAAAGACCTGAATATTACTCAACGTAAAGTTTCGTACTGGGAAAAGGAAAAAATAGAGCCTGACCTTGCTTCGCTTTGGAAATTGAGCGATTACTTTGTCGTAAGCGTCGATTATCTTATAGGCAAAAGCGACTTTTAACAAACAATGTTTGCTTCGTATCTTTATTGCAGAGCCGTGATACGGCTATCCGCTAATCAAACATAAATAAAAGTAACGCTTACTTCGTATCTTTATTGCCTTACCGTAATACAACTAATTACATTTCAAACTTAAAAGCCGCCCACGGAAAATACGTGGACGGCTTTTATAATTATAACCTTACTTCTTTTTTGCAGTTGTCTTTGTAGTTTTAGCCGTTTTTGTTTTGGGCTTTTCCTCTTTCAACTCGTCGGGAATTTTGACCTGCGGTATATGAGAGTCGTCCGTCTTTGCTTCTTTATGCGCTTTCGCTATTCCGTCGCGCACCTTTTTCTCCTCCCGCTTTTCCTCCTCCGTGCTTTCGTGGTAAGGCACCTCGAAAATCACCGATTCGAGCGGACGCAGGTTGAATGTAAGTTTGTACTTTCTGCCGTCGCAAAGCTCTTCCTTGGCGTCTATTTCCAGAGGACTGCCGTCGGGGTAGGTAGAGAAAATGCGTTTGTATACACCGCTGACCGGCGCGCCCACGCCCATTTCGTACCTTTCCACGGGCGCGAAGTTGCAGACAAATATCAGCGCGTTGTTATAGTTCCAGGGGTTGCGCCTTATAAAGGTGAAAATATTTCTGTTATAGTCGCCGCTGTTTATCCACTCGAACGAGTTTTTGCCGCCGCAGTCGTTGTACAGCACCGGGTATGACTTGTAAATATGTAACAGCGCGCGGTAGCAGTCCATAACGTCGCGGTGACCCTGGTCGTCGCACAGCCACCAGTCGAGACCGGTCTTATAGTTCCACTCGCTCTCCTGTCCGAAGTCCTGACCCATAAACAGCAGCTTTTTGCCGGGGTGTCCGGTCATCATGGTGTAACAGGTTTTAAGGCTGCCCAGCTTATCCATACGCGAGCCGGGGAATTTGTTGAACATACTGCCCTTGCCGTACACCACCTCGTCGTGGGAAAGAACAAGCATATAGTTTTCGTCGAAAATATACTCGAAGGTATGCGTCATTAAACCGTGGTGGTAAGGTCTGAAAATGGGGTCGGTGTTGTAGTACTTGATACTGTCGTTCATCCAGCCCATATTCCATTTCAGTCCGAAGCCGAAACCGCCCTGCTTTGCGGGCTTTGTCATTCCGGCGAGAATGGAGCTGTCCTCGGCGATTAAAAACGCGTCCGTTCTCGCGCGCAGTACGCTGTTTAAATGCCTGATAAATTCAAAGCTTTCGAGATTTTCGTTGCCGCCGTAAATATTGGGACGCCATTCGCCGCGTCCGAACGAGTTGTAAAGCATTGCCGCGACCGCGTCCACGCGCAGCGCGTCCACGTGGTATTTTTCCACCCAGAAAAAGGCGGAAGCTATTAAAAAGTTTGAAACTTCCTTTTTGCCTAAATTAAAAGCCTTTGTTCCCCACTCGGGATATTCGGCGCGTAAGGGGTCGGCGTATTCGTAAAGGGGCGTGCCGTCAAAGTTTGCGAGCGCGAAATCGTCCTTGGGGAAGTGCGCGGGTACCCAGTCTAAAATTACCCCTATTCCGTGTTCGTGCATATAGTCCACGAAGTACATAAAGTCCTGCGGCGAGCCGTATCTTGCGGTGGGCGAGAAATAGCCGGTCACCTGATAACCCCAGCTGGGGTCGAAGGGATACTCGCAGATACCCATAAGCTCGATATGCGTATAGCCCATATACTGAACGTACTCGCAAAGCTCGTGAGCAAGTCTGCGGTAATCGAAAAACTGGTCCTCGTCCCACTTGGACAGATCCTTTTTCCAGCTGCCCAAATGCACTTCGTAAACCGACATAGGCTTTTCAAGGAAGTTGTAGCCCTTTCTTTCTTCCCTCCACTTGCTATCCTTCCACTCGTAGTCTTCAAGGTTGACGACTATCGACGCGTTTTTGGGGCGAAGCTCGCTTCCGAAAGCGTACGGGTCTATCTTGCAGACCTCGCTGCCGTCCTCGCGCACGACGAGGTATTTATACTTTACTCCCTCGCACATACCGGGAACGAAAAGCTCCCAGATGCTGTCGTCGCACTTTTCCATAACGTCGCGCCACGGCGTCCAGCCGTTGCCGTCCGACAGCACGCAGACCGCGCGCGCGTTAGGCGCCCAAAGCACGAAATGCACTCCGCGCACGCCGCCGATTTCGCGGATATGCGCGCCCATTTTGTTGTACAGCTCGTAATGAGTACCGTGGTGAAAGAGATAGGTATCCAATTCGCCGAAAAATCTGTTTTCCATATTTTCCCCTCGATATATATAAATTAATCGTTTATAACCAAAGTATTTTAAATGCTTTGGTTCAATTTACAGGTAAACACGCAACCCGATTTTGCCGCAATAGTCACGAAAATTCTGCCGTGTTTTACTTCGTACTTCGCGCCGTCGTTTTTAAGTCCCGAGTCAAATACGCAGACCATTTCCGCGCCGCTCTTGACTCCCGTTTCCCAGACGGGGACGAAGAGGTTCAAATCGCCGTCCGTGCAGTTGATTACGACTGCGGCGCAGTCGGTACCGTCAAATCTGCCGTAAGATATATAGCCGTTGCCCGCGTCCAGTTTTTTGACGCTGCCCATTTTTAGACAGTGAATACGCTTGCGCAGTTCAATAGCGCCCTTGTGGTAGTCGATAAGCGCTTTGTCCTCGTTCCCCCAAGGGTAAGTCCTGCGCGAGTCGGGGTCGGTCCAGCCCACCTGCCCCGCTTCGTCGGCATAGTAAATTCCGGGAGAACCAGGCCAGGTCATTTGAATAAGCACCGCAAGCTGCATGACGCGTACGTCCACGCCGTAAGCCGCTGCGTGCGGACCCATTGTCTTTAAAGTGCCGACCGTTCCGTTAGTCCTCGTCAGAAAACGCGAATGGTCGTGGTTTGAAAGCTGATTTAAAGCGCTGTCAAGCGCGGGGCGCGGAAAGCGCGACATATTTTTAGCCATCGCCTCGAAGAACGCCTTGCCGTCCCAAAGCTTGTTGCCGTCGAAGCTCTCGCTGTGCTTTTCCATACCGGTTAAAAACCAGGTGACCGGCTCCATAAAGGCGTCGTAATTCATAACCGAGTCCCACTCGCCGCCCTTGAACCACGCGGAAGGGTCGCCGTAGTGTTCGGCGAAAACGAGCGCTTCGGGATTGGCGGCGCGCACCCTGTCGCGGAACTTGCGCCAGAATTGATGGTTGTACTTGGGCGAATGTCCCAGATCCGCCGCAACGTCCAGTCGCCAACCGTCCACGTTATAGGGCGCCGAAACCCATTTTTCGGCGGTGGATAAAACGTACTCCTCAAGCTCGGGCGATTTTTCGAAGTTGAGTTTTGGCAGAGTCGGAAAGCCCCACCAACCCTCGTATTCGCTCTTCGCTTCAAGAGGTTTATCGAATTTGAAGTAATTTCTGTACGGGCTGTTAGCGCTCTGGAAAGCGCCTTCTTCGTACCCCTCTTTATTGAGGTAAATTCCCTCGCGGTCCAACCATTTGTTGAACGAACCGCAGTGGTTGAAAACGCCGTCGATAACGACTTTCATTCCGCGCGAATGAATTTCCTTTACGAGGTCCGCAAAGTATGCGTTGCTCTTTTCAAGGTTTTTCTTCGAGGTTACCCTCTTTATATACTTGGGCGCGTAACCGTTGTTATGCTCCCAGTGCTGCATTTCGTGCTGTAAATCGTCCTCTATCACCGCGAGGTGGGGGTCTATATAGTCGTAATCCTGCGTATCGTATTTATGATTGGACGGAGACAAAAACAGCGGATTGAAATAAATCGCCTCTACGCCCAGTTCCTGCAAATAATCAAGTTTGGAGCGCACGCCCTGCAGGTCGCCGCCGTAAAAACAGCGCACGTCCAGCTCGTCGGGGAATTTATTCCACTCTGTAATTTTTTTGGAGTGTCCGCCCGTATAAAAATACTCGTTGTCGCAGACGTCGTTATCGGGGTTGCCGTTGCAGAATCTGTCGGTAAAAATCTGGTAAAAAACCGTGCCTTTCGCCCAGTCGGGGACTTTTTGTCCGGGTACGAAAGAAAATTCGTACTCCTCCTGCGAGTTTTCCGCGCAGCCTAGTCTGTTGTAGCAGACAACGTCGTCCTCGTCCACCACCTTGAAAAAGTAGGATATCGACTTTGCCGTGCAGGTAAAACTTACGGAGTAATAATCAAAAGTTTCCTCGCCTTTTTGCGCGGGGAGTTTGGTCATCGTGCGCTTCATACCGTTAATGATGCAGTAAGCTTTCAGGATGTCGTTTTTCATCGTCCTCAATTTTAAAGTAACCCTGTCGCCTGCTTCAGGTTCGTAAGGGGTTTTATAACATTCCGTTTCATCGGCGAAAAGCGCCCGTCTGTTTATCATTTTAAAGTCCTTTTACCTTTATCTCTTATTAATTATACATATTTCACTCTGCAAAGTCAATACGCAAATTCAATATTAAACGCCAAAAATCCCAAACATTGGTACGTCTTTAAATTGACAATAAAAAAGCGTTATGTTATCATTTTTTTATCAATTGATAAGTGAGATTTTATGAAAAAACGAAAAGAAGAAAAACCGGTTTCCGCCGCGGAAAACGGCGCGGTAAAACAAGAGGAAATTCAGACCGAAGCGGTTGAAAAGCCCCGCACGCCGGAGGCTACTATTGCCGAAGCGGTTTCTGCGGAAGCCACGACCATAGTAAGAACGCAGGCGCTGTTCAGCGACAAGGTGCTGACTCCCACCCAGAGAAGAAAACGCACGGCGTTGAGCTGGACGTTTATGTTCTTCGGCATACTTATGATGTCGTGCAGCGTCTACTTTTTCCAGACGCCCAACGACTTCACGATGGGCGGCGTCGCCGGTATTGCGATTGTTCTTGAGGGATTTTTAAAGCCTTTTATCCCCTTCTTGTCACAGGGCGTGATTATGGCTATAATCAACGTCTTTCTGCTGATTTTGGGACTCATAATTCTCGGCAAACAGTGTACGATTAAAACTATAATCTGTTCGCTGTTCTACACCGGATTTATATGGCTGTTCGAGTATCTGGACGTAGTCGGGTTAATAAACGCGGCTGTCGGCAGAGTGGAAACGGTAATCGACCCCGAAACAGGCGCGGAGATCACACACGCGCTTAAAACGCTTACCGACCAGAGGTTTATGGAATTAGTTTACGCCATACTTCTCTTCGGTATCGGCGGCGCGCTTGTATTTAACAGCGGTTCGTCGTCGGGCGGCACGGATATTATCGCGCTGATATTGAAAAAGTACACCAAGCTGAACGTAGGCTTCGCGCTTATGATTATAGACTTTATAGTCGTATGTATTACCTTCTACACCTTCAAGAGTATTGAAAGCGGACTTATATCGCTTTTGGGTCTGTTCACAAAGTCATTCCTTCTGGACGGCGTAATAGAGAGTATCGGCAAGACCAAGTACATTACTATAATCACGCAGCAGCCCGAGCTAATTGCAGATTATATCCTGAATGACATAAACCACAGCTTTACGATGTACGACGCCGAGGGCGGGTATTCACACCAGAAGAAAAAGGTGCTGGTTACCGTCTGCAAGAGGAACGAGGCTATTAAACTTAAAATGAAAATAAACAAAGTTGACCCGACGGCGTTCGTAATAATTACCGACGCGAACGAGATACTGGGCAAGGGCTTCGGCGGCACTTTATAATCAACGGTTTGTCTTTAAATTTTTTTACACAGACTATTTACAATAATTAAACTTAAATAGGGAAAATGAAAGAAAAAAAGCAAAAGGCTGAAAAAGCCGCAAAACCGCAGCTCACAAAAGCCGAGCGGCGAAAAAAAATACGCGACGGCGCGCTGTACTGGATAATACTCAATATCGGCGTGCTGCTGCTTGCGGTGGGCGTGTATCTGTTCAAAAGCCCGAACAACTTTGCAACGGGCGGAGTCAGCGGCATTTCTATAATTATCGCAAAATTCACGCGCGGCACGTTCTTCACACAGCCTGTAATAAACTTTATAATAAACGGCGTACTGCTTATAATAGGTTTTATATTCCTCGGCAAGGGCTGCACCTTTAAAACCGCGTACTGCTCGCTGATGTACACGCTGGAAATGTACGCCTTCGAGCAGATATTCAAGGCGGTCCATATAGAACTTCCGCTTACGAACGAAAAATTTATGGAGTTCATATACGCCATGCTTTTAACAAGTCTGGCGGCGGCAATTCTGTTTTATTGCAGGGCATCCTCGGGCGGAACGGATATAATCGCGCTTATCGTTAAAAAGTTCGCTAAAATGAATATCGGCGTGGCGCTGTTCGTTTCAGATTTTCTGATAGCCGCCTCCACCTTTATAGTATTTAAAGACGTTGCGACCGGACTTTATTCCTTACTGGGACTTTTATTGAAGTCCGTTCTCGTCGACTACGTAATAGACGGTATGGGCAGGTCGAAATTTGTGACCATAATCACCTCACACCCGGAAGTTATTTCGGGATTTATTCTGGACGGTATGCACCGCGGCGTAACTTCTTACAAGGCGACGGGCGGATACACCGGCGCGGAAAAGACGGTAATTATAACCGTCTGCAAGCGCAGGGAAGCGATTAAGCTGAAAATGCAGATTAACCGCGCCGATCCTTCGGCGTTCGTTATAGTTACCAACTCGAACGAGATTATCGGCAAAGGCTTTAACAACCCGATGTCTTAAACCCAGGCAATGCCTGATCAGTATCTTTATTACTGATATGTTTGATTAATTTTTGTTCCAATAAATCAGACAATGCATGACCCGTATACTTAGCTATTTCAATAAAAATTTTCTCACCATACAAGTCT
>WFLX010050290.1_pt1 | contig 12538 bp, 3 predicted proteins | sample 4967041 | NCBI WGS metagenome assembly WFLX01 (sample SAMN12857096, study PRJNA449069) | gut metagenome | isolation source: stool from male and female vole | host: Microtus ochrogaster | place: USA:Florida | collected 2017 | reverse complement strand
CTGTTGACGGTCGTTTCTGGGAGATGCCTACCGTTACCAAGATGGACAATGGCAAATGGCTTGTTACCGTGACTCCCCTTGAGACCGCTACCGGTGTGCATACTCTCTATTGGACAGGGGACATCAATGCTGACGGCACTTTCTCTCCCGATGCCAACTCTTCGCAGCCTCGTGATTTCGAGCTTATCAGCAAAGATGGCTACGGTCTTCTTTCTCCTACTATCTATCAGAAAGATGGCAAGACATTGGTATTGGGTATNGTGCCTGACAAGGTTGCCACATCTGAGAACTGCAAGTGGGGCTGGGCACATCTCTATTCCTTCCCGCGTGAGATAAGCCTCGATGCACAGGGCAATCTTATTCAGAAGCCTTTCGAGGGACTTCGTGACCTTCGTTCTGATAAGCGGGTAATGTTTAAGGATGGTGTTATTGATGGCGTACTTACATTTGAAGTTGACGGTTTCCCCGGTTATAATGCCATTGGTGGTCGTCAGGTTGAAGTGTTCGGTAAGTTTAAAGTAGGTAAGGCAGCCTTCGGTTTCAATATCTTTAAGAGCGCATCCGGTGAGGGTAGCATAAGTTATAATCCTGCCACCAATGAACTTGTGGCTGATTTCACAAATTTGAAGCGTCTCTCCAACGATACCCGTTCCTACAACGGTATTTACCGCGCTGTGCTTCCGGAGCGTCCGGCGGAGGGTTCGGAAATGACACTCGACGTGTTTATTGACGGCTCTATCGTTGACATCTTTGTGAACGACAAATGGGCAACTTCAATTCGCGTATATCCTACAGATGCAGATGCCGATGGGATAGAGGTATTCTCCAAAGGTGGTAGCGTTGAGGCATCCGGAGTTGGAGCATGGATACTGTCGTCTGATGGTGCAGCCGGTGTCGGCTCAATCTGGGCAGATGGTGGCGACTCGTCCTTTCGCAACGGCCCGATAGAGGTTTACACCATGGCGGGCCAAAAAGTGAAAGAAGCAGCCACAGAAGCAGCTGCTCTTGAGGGCCTTGAAAAAGGGATCTACCTCATCTCCGGCCGCAAAGTCCTCGTAAAATAATCTCCTTTACATATAAACTCCTCGTAATATAGAGTAATATCTTATTATACTTTTGACAAAGGTAAATAACAGAATAAAAGATGGAGGGTATCCGTAATGGGTATCCTCCATCTTTTTCATATTATTCATTCCTTTAAATAATAAGCTAAGAGGGTGATGATGAGTTAGTGTAGTTTGGTTTCGAGGATGTAGACGGGGGTGGGGGGTGTGTCGAGGGCTACTTCGCCGTCCCCTTGGTGGGTCTTTTGCACGAAGATGTTGAGTTGCTGACGGTCTTGCCATAGGGTGGTGTCAAGCGAAGGTTCCCAAGCACCTACACTGAATGTGGTGAGGTCGGTTGTGGTCCAATCACCGTTGGCTCCCTCCTTGGTAGATGCAAGCGTAACCACACCATTGCGTTCCATATCCCTATAAATTACACCGATATTGTCACCTTCAGCCACGATTCGCGGTCGCGAAATAGGAATCATCTTCGTGCCTCCGCCGGAAAGTGAGAAGGGAGTGGTGCGGTTAGAGATCTCACGCTCGTTCCAGCTCTTGCCGTCGTGCCACACAAGCCGATACTGCGGTACATCCGAATCTTGCGACCTCCAGTAAGATACGATGTAAGGATGCGATTGACTGTCGGCAGTCATAGAGGTCTGATTGATGAGCTCGGAATTTTGAGGAATGAGGCAAGCATATTCGGCATTTGAGGCAGTGATGGGTAGGGTGTAAGAAGTGCCGTCTGATTTCTGCCATGTCTTTCCGCCGTCGGTTGACTTAGCATAGCAAAGATCGTGATTGGTTTCCACAAACCAAGTCTCACGCCATACCCACGACAAATGCATCACATCATTCTTGTCAATATAGAATTGCCAATAAGGACTGCGTTCCTCCTCACCGTCGAGAAGTGAATCCTGCACTCTGAGCCACTTCTTCTCCTTTACGTCATAGCGGTTGATTGCCATATTGCCACGGCCTGACGCTCCCGAGCGATAGACGAACAAGAGGTCGCCGTTGCTCATGGAATAAAACTCGGGATAGGTGACNTTCTCCTCATCTATTCCGGTCATTGGCATCAGCTCGCCAAGTTCCAGACTGCCNGGAGCAACGCTTTTTGCATATCTGAGAGGNTGACCGTGATGATCAAACGAAACGTGCANATAGCCGGCTCCGTCTATACCCATACTAATTATGTTATGGCCATCTTTCACGTTACCTTTGTACTGTGTCTTATGTACATCCCATTTGTCAGAGCCGTGTGATCGTTTGCCGAGGGTAACGTAACCGTCGGGATCGTAATAAGATATGTATTGGGTGTCGCCGTGGGTAAGTAGTGAGTTTGCCCGAAACACAGCCGTATTCACAGATGTGCCGCTATAGCCCGGAGCAACCTCAATGAGATTACTTTCAGCTTCGTCAGTAAGTCCTGGATTGACAATCTGAGGAATTCCATTTTCATCGAATGTAATAGGGAGCCACAGGTGACGCGAATCGGGGAGATTTTGCGGATTCCAGATATCTGCCATAAAGATCCATTGGTCGCCCATTTTCATTATAGATGTGCCCTGACCTTGGAAAGTCTTGTCAGCACCGGGACCTTTACAGGGATTCGGCATCTTATGCCATTCCCCGAAGAGTGAATCTGCCCACATCATTCTTGCCTCATTCGGTGCCCATCCCGTGCAGCCGGAGGTAATCATCCAATACTTTCCATCCTTCTTAAAGAGGGCCGGAGCTTCGTTATGACCACCGGGGAAGATACGTATGTAACGCCCTGTATGGTCGGTGAACTCATCGTTAAGTTCGGCAATCTGGAGAGTGAGGTTATCCTCCGAAGAGTAAATATGATATGCTTTTCCGTCATCGTCGATGTAGAGGGTCATATCGCGTGCCATCTGNCCCCCNGGAAGGTCGCGGTAAACAAAGAGTCCGTTGTCAATCTCCTTATACCATTCCGGTGTCCACCATTCCATCTTCAATTTGCTTGTGNCAGGTCTGAGTGATGTGTCGAGATTCATCGGCAGTATACCCGGATTAATGCGGTTGCTCTTGATCGGAATAAATGGGCCGAGAGGATTGTCGGCNGTAGCAACGGCTGAATGGGCGGCAGCGTATCCCTTCCCCTTCAGCTCATGGTGAAACCACATAACATACTTCCCCGTCTTGGGATTATAAATCACTTTTGGACGCTCGATAGTAGACCCGCGTTCAATCACGGCTCCCGGCTCATCGCTCACCTGCATCACGATGCCACGGTTTTCCCAATTTTTCAGATCGGTAGAGGTATAGCATGCCACACCCTCCTGCGGTGCGTGGTCGCCACGATGTTCACCATACCAATAATACACTCCGTCTGGAGCTTTTAAGATACCACCGCCATGGCAATTAATATGTTTGCCATCAGTGGCTTTCCATACTCCCCCTTTGTCGCCGGGAAGTTCGGCGTATGCGCCCAAGGTCCATGCTAAAAGGGCTAAGAGAGTAAAAGACAGTTTTTTCAGCATATAGATTTTATGTTTATAATTGTATAACGTATTATTTGGCTCCAACTTATCGGGCTATATGATTTTTGCCAACAGAATCATTTGTTTTGAAGATATTCACTCGGTGCTATGCCATATTCCTTTTTGAACACCTTCCGGAAATAGGCGAGGCTGTTGAATCCTGCCATTAAGGAGATCTCATTAAGATCTGTCTTTCCATCCTTCATCAGCTGCACGGCACGTGACAGTTTGATTTTACGTATAAACTCGTTGGGGGTCAGCCCGGTTATGCTCTTCACCTTACGATANAGTGTAGAATGGCTCATACACATCTTATCAGTAAGGAAAGGNATATCCATTTCNGCTATCTCNATATTATTTTCCACTACATTCTTGAATTTGTCGAGAAAATTACGGTCGAGCTGAGAGAGCTCCTTTTCGGGCGTGGCATTTGCGTCGACCTGCTCATCATCCTTAACCGTATCCCTTTCTTCGGCATCTTTAAGAGTGAGTACTCTTGGGGTGTCTGCCCTAAGATAACGGAGAGATAGACGGCGTCGTGCCTCTAAAATATTATTGATGCGCGAGAGAAGCAGTTTAGAACTGAAGGGTTTGGTCATATATGAATCGGCACCTGAGATATAACCCTCCTCTTTGTCGAGTAAAGAGTCTTTGGCAGTGAGGAGGATCACCGGGATATGATTCGTGGCGGGATCGGATTTTATGGCATCGCATAATTCAAGCCCACTCATCACAGGCATCATAATGTCGCTCACCACAATGTCNGGCATATTCTCCTTCACAATTCTTAGCCCCTCTTCTCCATTTTTGGCGCAGATCACATTGAAGTCATCGGCAAAGGAGGTGGCTATATAATCTCTCACATCCTTATCATCTTCCACTATCAAAACGGTAAAGCGGTCTTGGTTGGTCACATCATATGCCGGCAAAGATTGCTGCGATTCATCGGCAGACACTGTGTTATCCACATGTCTGGCCTCGGGATAATAGTTATCGGCAACAAANCTTATTATAAAGGTGCTTCCCTTCTCTTTTTCCGATTTTACTTCTATCGTCGCCTCATGGAGCTCCACCAGATTCTTTACTATGGCAAGACCTATGCCCGTGCCGCTGACTTTCTTATTATGCAATCCTTGATAATACCTGTTGAAGATATGTGGCAATTCGGCACTGTCAATCCCTTCTCCGGTGTCGGAGACCACAAGCTCAAAATAATCTATATTATTTTGAGTGAGAGGGTAGAGNGAAATGGTTATTAGCCCTTTCTTGGTGTATTTCAAGGCATTGCCCAAGAGGTTGTTGAGAATGGTGGTGATGATTTCCTCATCATAATACACCTCTTTGTCTTCCATCTTTGCCACATCGATCACAATGTTGATGTCGCGGTTGTTGTTAAGCTCCTTGAAGCGCAGACCTATTTCTCTTACAAAGTTTGCCAAATTGCCATGTGTCACCTCCAAATGTCGATTCTGAGTCTCTGTTTTACGGAATTCGAGAATACCGTTTATCAGGTTCAACAATCGCATGGAGCTTGTGCGGATAGTGTGGAGCTTTCTGCGGTGCTCATCGCGCAGGTCGGGATCGTTAACAAGATCTTCTATAGGTCCTACTATAAGAGATAGGGGAGTGCGTAGCTCATGGGTGACATTTGTATAAAACATCATCCTCTCCTCGTTGAGCAATTGGCTATTTTTGCTGTTCTCTCGCTCTACAGCGAGATTCTTCTCCAGATTCATCTTGTAGCGGTAAAAATAGAGCACTAAACCTATTGCCAATGCTGCCAATAACGTATAAATCAGCTTAGCCCACCACGTCAGATAGACAGGAGGTGTGATCGTGATGGTGAGAAGTGTTCGGGGCTCTGACCATTTCTCTCCGAAAAATCTTGTGCAGATATCGAAACGATAAGTGCCCGGTTTAAGATTACGGTACACCGCCTCATTGGAATCGTCGGCAAGGGTCCATATTTTGTCTACCCCCTTCATATTATATATTGTCTCGGAATTGAGCGACATATAAATGTCGGGATTACCAAACCTCACCGTAAAGGTGTTGAGGTTATAGGGAATAGAAATCTTGTTGTCGTTTATGGGGATGATAATCTCCATATTTTGATCTTTTGTCTTAGAGTCGTGCGCAATCAACTCGGTCACTCTTGTGGGACATTCGGAATTGATGTCTGCCCTGGGTAGTGTAGGGTTAAAAACGCTCACACCGTTGTAAGAACCGAAAACAAGCAGGCCGTCGTCACTGCGACATGAGCACCCCTCCATAAATGCNGCGAGTAAAGACTTGTTGATATGGGTGAAAGCTGCGAGTGAATCGGTAGAGGGATAGTAGCAGATAATGCCATCTTCCGCACTTATCCACACCCTGTCGGAGTCGTCCGGCTCAATGGCTTTGAAATTAGATGAGTGAAGTCCGTCGTTAAGTCTTATTGTTTTTATAATCTCACCGTCTGAGAGGCGACATACNGCTGCGCCGTCTCTTGTAGCAATCCATATATTTCCGTCNGAACATTCTTTTATGTCGTTCACATTATTGGAAGGTAGTCCGTCAGCTTGATTTATCATTTTGAGGAGTTCCCCTTTCCTGCTTATTATAGCCACACCCTGGCCGAAAATACCGATCCATAGTGTTCCNTCGGATAGAAGTGTCATATTNGTGACATATCTGTGAGGCAGTTGTCGGTTTATTTCTTCGGCATAATGAGCGATGCCATCGCTGTCGATGGTNTAGATGCCATTATGNGTNGCGGCTATTAACCCTAANCCCGGCATATGCAACAGATTTCTTACCTCTCGGTCTATACCTTTCACCGAAAGGAACGCTCCTGTGGCGGGATTAAGGCGGAAAGCTCCGGAAAACAATGTGCCGAGCCATAAAAATCCTTTCGAATCGTTATAAATCTTCAATACCGGCACCCTTTCATTAGATTCCGAGGGAAGGAGATAGCTACGCACAGCCATACCCTCCTTATTCCAGCGTATTATCTCATTTTCACCTCCAATCCATAAGTCGCCGTTCCCTGTAGCCGTCACGCTCCACACGGGTTGCCGTTTGGATGAACCCGACTTGGCTGTGAAAGGTGGATTAGTATGCAGATAGGGNCCNGCACTTGTCAGCACGTCTATACCGTCGCGATGATAGCCTATCCAACGGTTGCCATAAGAATCTTCCAAAAGAGCCACGGGACTTGAAGAGGAGAGTGAAGGATAGTCAAGNGTGGTCTTCACCGTAAGAAGTTGACAGTAGGGAATCATNGAGAAACTGTGCATCCCCGGTTTGAATATGGTTATTCCCCCTTTATCGGTGGCTGCCCATATGCTCCCATCTTTCATCCCACGGATAGCTTTTACGGTGCCTCTAAGGGGTGTTAAGCCCGGTGAATTTTCAATATGATTTGAGAATCTTCCGGAAAGNGGGTCGAATACAGAGACCCCGTTGTCGGTGCCAAGCCATACATCGCCGTTATCTCGAATAAGAATGGAATATACAGAGACACCCCCGAGAGAGGAGGTATCTGCCGGATTGTGACGGAAGGTTTCATACTTCAAGGTTTTTAGATCGACACGTGTCAAACCGTTGAACTCATGTCCTAAATAAAGATACTTACCTTTAGGATCCTCTGCCGAACACCATATCTTGCCCGGAAAATCCGTTGCCTCTCCTTTGATAAGAGGTGTCACCGTTTTAGATTGAGGATTCAGTATGTCGGGCGAATTGTAGTAGTGAGTGACAAGGATGTTGTTGTCTGACGTNANNGAGAGGGCGGTAATGGAGGGATTGTTAAGANTTTCATTGGAGGGNGAGATCTTACCCGTGGAATAGTCATATATAAACAAGCCGTGTTCACGCGANCCGATCCATACTTTGTCGGGATCTTTCGGGTCTTGAAGCACACAGTTAAGTTCGTTGGTGTCCAGTCCGGAATTTTCCTTTGTATACCTTACAAATCTATTGCCATCGAATTTGTTCAGGCCTGTATTAGTCACAACCCATATATATCCATGTGCATCCTCATAAATGCTTCTCACATGCAGGTCGGCGAGACCGTCATGCTGGTCGAGCCCATGCCGTAAGTAGGGTTGGCGGATATTTGCCATCCCCGGCAGAGTGCATATAAACAGGAGAAGAAGTGTCAGGTAAGTTTTCATATACCGGTTAGTTAATCAAATAACGCAAAAGTAATCAGTAATGATGAGTAAAAGCCTGATGAATCGGTCAAGTTGAGGTAAAAATCTGTCAATTATTANTGNNCNGNAGAGTATGNATAATNTNANNATNNTNAATATNANNAAGTTNTGANNTATTCTANACCGCAACNNGCAAAAATATGTCAAAAGAGAAAAATTAGTCAAATTGAAATTGTTGCAATAATTTTTCCTTAGAATGACATAAAAATTCTGTTATCAACTGTAAAATAAAGTTAATTTTGCGCCATTGAAATTTGAAATGTCGACATGCAGTGCCCTCTCTGTTGTGAGGTATTTGGAGGGCTGATAAGTGACTATAGGTTTATCTTGATGTAATTTTGGTTTTTTTAGGTTTAAGGAAAATGTTTTAAATAATAGTAACTGCTATTCAAAACTAACTGATGAAAAAAGAACGATACCTTATGTGGCTCTTGTTCCTGGTTACGGGATGGGTCACCATGAATGCTCAGCAATATCAGCTGAAAGGTGAGGTGCTGGACGCTGCCGGCGAAGCTATTATTGGTGCTACGGTTATGGTAGAGGGTACCTCTACCGGTACTGCCACTGATATCGACGGCTCGTTTACAATTAATGTGGCAGACGGAGATGTGCTTGCAGTGTCATATGTGGGCTATCTCAGTCAGAAAATCAAGATCACCGGTCAGAGAAATCTGAAAATTACCCTTCTTGTCGATGATCAGCTTCTCGATGAAGTTGTGGTGGTAGGCTATGGTTCGATTCAGCGTAAGAACTTCACCGGTTCCGTATCTACGGTGAAGGTGGCTGATTCACCATTGTCAATNATCCCCACATCTAATGCNATGGATGCACTTCGTGGCACCGTCACCGGTATCACAGTGTCNCAGCAGCAGGGAGCCGGNCAAGTNCCCTCTATGGTNGTGCGTGGTCAGAANTCNATCAATGGTGGCTCCGATCCCCTNCTCGTAGTTGACGGTGTGATATTCCAGGGTGCTCTTCGCGACATCGACCCCTCTATCATAGAGTCGATGAGTGTATTGAAAGATGCAACCTCCCTTGCTGCCTATGGTTCGCAGGCAGCGAATGGTGTGATNATGATCACCACAAAGAAGGGTAGTGAGGGGAAACCCCTTATCTCCGTATCTACTTCATGGGCATGGTCGAATGCTGCCTCAAAGCCTGATCTCCTCAGCCCCGCAGACTATGTGCGAAAGAACAATATCCTTGCCGGTCTTGCTGAGGATGCCGATCCTACATGGATGACAAAGTTTGAGTATGACAACTATAAGAAGGGAAAGACAACCGACTGGTTTGATTATTCTACNCGCACAGGNTTGATGCAGAACTACTCCGTATCNGTATCCGGCGCTACCAGCAAACTCAATTACTACGTTTCCGGGTCTTACACCAACCAGGAGGGTGTGGTTGTAGGCGACGACTATGAGCGTTTCGTGATGAACAGTCGTATCACAGCCGATGTCACCGATTGGCTTCAGCTCGGTGGCCAGATGAGCTACTCTCACAATGATTACTCCGGTCCTACAGTGTATGACTTGTATCAGACCACTCGTCTCAGCCCCTATGGTCAGGCTACCCGTATGAACGGTGAGGTCAACAAATATCCCGTAAATGAAGGTGGTTATCGTCTCAATCCCTTGTGGAGCGTACTCTCCAATACTATTGACGACCATGACATATATAACACCACTACTCTCAAGGGTCATCTTATATTGAAATGTCCTTGGGTAAAGGGTCTTCAGTTCCGTATGAACGGCAGCTTCACACTTGAAAATATCGAACGTGANTACTTTACACATGANGGATACTATGTGCGTGAGATGTCAGGNGTNGCTATTGANGATGCCGATTCCTACTACACNGATGCNGCNACAGCCGGNTATCTCGCATCTGCCAACGGNTATAACTACTGGAGNAAAAACAAATCTTGGGTATGGGATAANATNCTCAGCTACAGCGGACAGTTTGATCAGCACTTCGTGGATGCAACCCTTGTGTATACCCGCGACTCCTATGAGTATCAGACACGTCAGATGACCGCTTCCGACTTCTCGGCTCTCGGTAACACCAACCTTGGATATGACGGNCTCAACTTGGCGGAGACNCAGAAAATCTCCACTCCCGGCTATGCTCGCCACACCGACGTAGGTTATCTTGCCCGTGTNAACTATAACTTTGATCANCGTTATCACTTCAATGCCTCCATTCGCCGTGACGGCTCCTCAGTGTTCGGTGCCGGTAAAAAATGGGGTACCTTCCCCGCATTCGGTGTGGCATGGACAGTTTCTAACGAATCATTTATGGAGAAAGTCGTGCCCGTCACCAACCTTAAGCTTAAGGTGTCTTGGGGTAAGAACGGCAACCAGTCCCTTAGTCCTTATCAGACCCTCTCTACCATCACTCTCGGCCAGTCAGGAGGTTTCGTATATCCTTTCGGCAATGCTTCTCAGGCAAGCTGGGGTCAGCGTATCACAGCTATGGGTAATGTGAATCTCGGTTGGGAAACCACCACTTCATGGAACTATGGCTTTGAGCTGGGCTTGTTTAACAACCGCGTTAATCTTGATTTCGATGCCTATACATCAAAGACTACCGACCAGATCTTCTGGCGCAGCATCCCTGTGATGATTAACGGTTTGACAGGTATGTATGCCACAATGGGTCGTGTAGACAACTGGGGTATTGAGGCTACTCTCAATACAGTAAATATAGAAAATAAGGACTGGAGCTGGACTTCAACTCTGAATTTCTATATGAACCGCAATAAACTGAAAGATCTCTATGGCGACGGCAAAGACGACGTGACTAACGGACTCTTCCTCAACAAGTCTCTCGGAGCAATCTACGGATACAAGAACATCGGCATTGTGCAGGTGGAAGATACCGACTATATGGAAGCTAACGGCGCACAGCCAGGTGACGTAATGTTTGCCGATGTGGATGGCGACGGTGTGATCACCTCTGAAGACCGTACCATTCTCGGCTACTCAAAGGAGAACTTCCGTATGGGCTTCGGCAATACCGTAGGCTATAAAGATTTCCAGCTCTTCGTAATGTTTACGGGTGTGTTCGGTGGCAATGGCTATGGCAAGGCAGGCAANCTCTATGCTTACCGCACCTTATCGGATGTAAACACCGACAACAACCTCAACCACGGTTGGTGGACAGAGGAGAACCGCAGCAATACCTATCCGCGTATCAACTATACCGACGGCAGATATTATCCTCTCCAGAACTACTCCTTTGTACGTCTTTCCGACCTCAGCCTTTCCTATTCATTCCGTCAACCTTGGGTTAAGGCTTGCGGNATCAATAATCTTAAGTTGTTCTTCGCTTGCAAGAATCTCTTCACAATTTCAGGCTGGAAGGGTGGTGACCCCGAAATCAAGCAGACTGTAGGCACCGGATATTCCTATGGCTATCCTCTTGCCCGCTCGTTCTCCCTCGGCCTTAACTTAACATTCTAAAAACAGCAAAGAAAAATGAAACTAAAGAATATAGCCTTATACGCATTAGGTGGNCTGGCATTNCTNCCNACTTTGNCCGCCTGCGACAGCGACAAGGATTTTCTCACCGAGAAGCCCCGCACAATCTATACNACCACCAACTCATATGAGACGGCTGACCAGGTGAGGGCTTGTGTGACCAATCTCTATGTCCATATCCGCTATTGGTATGATTGCAACAACTTCCTGAAGGGTCTCGGTTCAGACGTGGCTGATACTCCCAATTGGCGTGCCAGCGGCAACTATGTGTGCAACTTCAATAACTGGAGTCCCTCTTCCAACTCCTCCAATCAGATCTACGATGCCATGTATCAGCTCGTCAACTATGCCAACCAGAGCCTTGAGGGTGTGCAGAAGGAGGGTCTCTCATGGGAAAGCGAGGCACAACGCAACGAGTGCTATGCCGAGATGATGTTTATGCGTGGCTATGGTTATCTGCGTTTGGCGGAGATGTTTGGCGGTGTACCCTTAGTGACTCAGTTCTATCAGGAGGTGAAACTTGATTTTACCCGTGCTTCAAGAGCTGAAACCTATGAGCAGGCTATTGCCGACCTCAANATTGCGGCTGAGAATCTTCCCGACTATCCGTCGGAGGCGGGACGTGTGGCAAAGGGTGCAGCCTATCATTTCCTTTCCGAGGCTTATCTGGGTCTTGCNATTGACAAGAATAATGATGCNTCCGATCTTAAGGAAGCCATTGCATATGCNGATAAGGTAATGACTTTACATCCTCTTATGACTCAACGCTTCGGTTCACGCGCCATTGTTGACGGCGGCAGGGCTATGAACGGTGTGGAGGCATATCGTGAAGACGGCAACGTATTCTTTGACCTTTTCCAGCGCGACAATCAAGANAGGGAGTCGGGNAATACCGAGTCTCTCTGGGTGTTCCAGCATGACTACGACGTTTACCATGAGTTTGGTGGAAATAAGAGTGAGTCTCCCCGTAACTGGTCGCCCGTGCTCCGCGATACCTACTGGAAAGAGGAATACAAGGAGAATGGTGAGAATTGTCCCTGGAACGGATCGGATGAGGCTCTTTTCCCCGGTGGCAACATATGTGCCTACGTAGGCGGTCGTGGTATCTCCGGCAATAGCCCCACAAGCTATGTGATTGAGGATATTTGGAGCGGTGATTATGGCGATGACATGCGTAACGCCGAATGTAATATTCACCGCAGTTTCAAAGTAATTGACCAAAGACATTCAATGTATGGTCAGGTGGTGACAAAAGATATGCTTGACCCGACACGTATTGACCGTTTTTATCCTGTGTGGGAGAAGTG
>WFLX010102202.1_pt1 | contig 12542 bp, 9 predicted proteins | sample 4967041 | NCBI WGS metagenome assembly WFLX01 (sample SAMN12857096, study PRJNA449069) | gut metagenome | isolation source: stool from male and female vole | host: Microtus ochrogaster | place: USA:Florida | collected 2017 | reverse complement strand
TCAGGAAACTTGCGTGTTAAATCCACGGATAANTGTTCGATNANTTGNGNTCCCCAGCCAANTTCTTTNTTCTTTCGGATAATGTCNCTGCCAATGCTCCAATACAATGACAGCATATCTGTATTCACATGGATAGCCGCATTGAGTTTAGCTTTCTCAATGAGATTCTCTATTTTATTACGCCATTCAGCGTAACCTTCCGGAAGGTTATTTGTATCTATTTCAGCTTCCATAATCTTTTTGACTGTAAAATTACGGAAAGAAATCGAGATTTACAAATGAGTTTTACCCAAATGTCTGTTTTGAATACCATATCGGGGTATAACTCGGCAAGTTCCCTACGCGAGATTTCAGGTTTATTTCGCATGGCTTCGACAATCTTGGCTCTCGTCCCCTCTCCCTGGTTCTGACCACCGTTTCTGACCACCTCTTTCTGACCACTTTTGTTTAATATATTATCCTGATTATCAATATAGGTATTCCCTATGCTTCCAATTTTCTGACCACCTTTCTGACCACTATTTTTTAATGGCAATGGGTAACGGTTGAAGATGTTATATCATTCTCAAATTCAACATTAAGACCTTTAAAGTAGTCAATCATTCATTCGGCGGAGGTCGGTGCCGGAGGGGGCTTGGTAGATGCGGAGACCGAATTCATGGACACATGCGTAGACATAGTCGAAGATGTCGGCCTGAAGTCGCTCAAATGCTGCCCAAGACGTGATCTTAGTGAAGAAATATAGCTCTAATGGCAACCCCTGAGGTGTAGGCTGGAGTTGACGTACCATAAGAATCACGGCTGGATCCGGGTGTTTCTTGATCACTTCGGGATGTGCCGTAAGATAACGTATCAAATATTTACGGAAAAGCGAGAGATTTACTTCTTGATTGGCATGTTTAAGGGAATGCTCCGACAGTAATCCCTTTTCCAACAATCTATCGATCTCCTCTTTCCTCAAAAACCTTATGGAATCAAAATCAATATAGATGGAGCGGGATACGCGTCTGGCTCCTACTTCGCGCATATTCTGATAGTTGCGGAAGGAATCGCTGATCAGTGTGTAAGGATGTATAGTGACGATTGAATTATCCCAGTTTCTGACTTTCACCGTGGTCAGTTTGATCTGTTGCACCTCACCATTAGCACCAGCCTTGTCGCAGATGATCCAGTCACCTTTCTTAAGCATATTGTTGAGTGTCAGCTGCACGCCCCCCACAAACCCCTTGATTGTATCCTGAAACACCAACATAAGCACAGCTGCCGAAGCACCGAATCCGGTCAGCACCATAGTCGGTTTTTTATCGAATAGGATGCTAAGGGCGATGATGATGCCGATCAGAACGAGTATAAGCTTCATAGCACCCTCGATCACCGTCAGATTGTGCTCTGCAGCCTTATCTCTTTTCTCGAACGCATCGACAGTATTCGACATCAACACCGAGAGGAGGTTGATGACAGCATATACTATATATACCTTCGTAAGTTTTTCTATCAGCAACACGCCCCACGCATGATTGGAGAAAGCTAAAGGGAGGAGCCACGCCAAGATAAGTGCAGGTGCGAGTTGCGAGAAAGCTTTCATAGCCTTCTTGTTGAGGATATCATCATCCCACTCAGTCTCCGTCTTCCGGGTGATAAAAGCCATAAGAGGAGTGACGATTCTCACACAAAGGAAATAAGCTGCCACTGAAATCAGAGCGATCACCACCAGCAGTGTAGGGCTAATCAACGGCGCAGCCGACTCCGGTGTCATCACCGAATTAAGCAAATCCGTTATCCAAGTTCTAAGATTCATATTGAAATTACTAAAAAAAACTATTTCCTGCCAAAGTCGGCTGGTATTTCACCCCAAAGTTCTGTCTGCCATTTCATAATTTTTACAGGCCAAGAATGAGATCGTATCCATACCAATCCGCGCCCTAAAAGTTCGAATAGCCTGGCATTGCGGTCGGTCTGCTTCAGTTGAGTCTTCACCTGCCGATTGCGCACCCAAGCCAAGGCCGTCTTAGAATCTGAATAGATATTGTGCCATTCATTACGGCGATGCATTTCAGCTAAAGCGTGCACGATGGCTAAAAACTCACCGATATTGTTAGTACCGTCTTGAAATGGACCGACCTTGAAGAGTTCTCGCCCGGTAGCCAATTCCACCCCACGATACTCCATTATCCCGGGATTGCCCTGGCAAGAGGCATCCACCGCCCATGCTTCTTTATCAATATCCGGATTTGACAGATAGGCTGCTCCTCCGGCTAAGGGAGTTGCCACATTACGATGGTCGGATGCAGATATCAGCAGCGATCCCAAGTCGGCAGGATTGCTATCATCGTCATTGCCCCTGAAGGCTTGGGCAGCCTCTGCCGATGAAGAGAAACTCTTATATTTAGCACCCGGGAAATTCAGGATCTGCTCCTCACAATCACTCCAATTGTCGTAGACCCCCGGCTCTCTGCCGACCCACACTACATAGTATTTCTGTTTTCCCATCATTCGACTCCACATGCACGCTTGATCAGCAGTGGTATTTCATTATTATTCAAACTGCCGGTAAAGTATTGTGCATTAGCTCCGATAGCATATACCGGCACGAGGTTGCCGGCATGGTATGTAGTGGTCCAGCCAATTCCCATATGATAGTTCAAGATTGAAAACGCTTTGGCAGTAAAGGCATTGAAAGTGTGATATAGTGTCTTCTCATCCTCTGCCCTCTTAGTGATGAAAGTCTCATCGAAAAGCTGCTTCAGCTCATTCGTCTCCTTCTCGCTTACGGGCACAATAGTCCAGAAACCAAGTTTTTCCTTCAGCACCTGTTCCATCTCTTCCCATGTAGGATTTGCAGTCTCCCTTCCCCAATTTCGGGTCCAGTCGGCAAAAGCATCTTTCGAAATTTTCTGAGCATCGGCATAGGCAATGTTGTAAGCGCCACCGTTACGGCCATATGCCATAGCTCCCGTATCATGGTCAGCAGTCACCACAATAAGAGTCTCCGAGGGATGACGAAGATAGAACTGATAAGCCACATTTATCGCATCCTGAAAGTTTAGAATCTCCTTGATCACGCCGCCGCCATCGTTAGAGTGTGCCGCCCAGTCGATGTTGCCCCCCTCAATCATCATAAGAAACTTGTCGGGATTCACGCTCTCAAGCGTGTGAAGACATGCCTCAGTGATCTGCGCACAAGTAAGGAAGCCCGGTATGGAGTCGATAGTATATCCCACCTGACCGCCGCCAACATTCTCCGGCATCAGCATCACTTTCTGGGGAAACTTTCCTCCCTTACGCTTCAATTCGTTGAAAGCAGCATATCCTTCGGCAATCTCGTAATTTCCCTTACGCATAGTGTTAAGGAATTCCACAAAGGCTTCCTCCCCTGCTCCATGCAGTTTAAAGCCACCGCCAGCCAAAAACGACAGACCACTCGCAGCAGCCTGACCAGCAATGGTCTCTTNCNTTCCACNNTTTTCAGCATGTGCATACCATGCTGCAGGGGTGGCATCATCAGCTTGCACAGTGGTGCCCACTCCTACAGCAAAACCGGCTNTCATAAAGTCGACCGCTATNCTATTGACAGGCACCNTATCCGGATTCATACCAATCATGGAGTTCTTTGTCTTTACCCCTGTAGAAAGGGCTGTGCCGGCTGCCGCGGAGTCAGTAATGGGCGATGAGGCAGAATATGTCCTTGCCTGCGAAGCCACGGGGAAAGTCATCATCAATATCGGCTGCTCACTTTTGAGCACATCACGATTGTAAGCCTCTGTGGCATTGACATGACCAAGACCCATTCCATCTCCTATAAAGTAAAACACGTATTTGGCGTCATCTGCCATCATCGAGATTGCCGCCATAGCAGCCAACCCAAAAAGAATTATTTTTTTCATGATTTTTTGTATGAGTCGTAAGTTTTCAGTCGATTGATTATAGTTTCTCGTTTATAGTTTATCGAGTCATTCCCGCCTGCGAATCTTGATTGGGATCGCACCATCGGGAATCGAGTCGACCACTAACAGCAGATTTCCTCCACCGCCGGCACCGAGCATCTTCCAGGCAAGAGCCTTGTCGCGCCACTTGTCAATGTGCTCCTGCACCCCAGGCTGCATCATTCCGGGAAACATTGCCACTTGAGCATTGAAAGAGTCAAGAAAGGCTTTGGCAAAAGCATTCAGATCTTTCTTGATAATGGCATCCCAGCAATTGTCGGCTGCNTTTGTNNGCGCCTTCACCTTCTCCTGATTGATATCTTTCCCCTCTATCNCAGAGCAACCTTTTCGCCTTGGGAACATAGGCGCCACACATAGGTGCCCCTCAAGCCACTTTAGTATCTCCTCATCATGGACTGTCTCAATGGTCTTTGGCCAATAATGCCCATCGTAGAAATGTCTTGACAGTCCAGACACGCAAATGCCGATGGCATCCTGCGCGCCGGAGACATGACCCTCATTCTCCGGGTCATTCTCAAAGCAGAAAAGAAGGCGTGCGAGCATCTCCTCATTGTAGGCAGGGAGTTCGTAAGGCCAAATCTTCTTGGCAGCATTGCGGGTGGAAGTAGACATCCCCCCTCGCTCCATAAATTCATATGTCGGTTCGATAGAAGCAGTGATGGCCCAACCTGACCCGTGTTCTGAGACATAAGGCTGGTCGATCCATGTTCCCGCTATGTCTATGCGATAAGGGAGGCTGCTTTTCACTTCGTTGCGTAGAGCCGTAGTGGAGCGGGCTTTAAGCCCGTCATCAGGTTCTCTCTCAAGCACTACATATTCAATACCCCGCTGCTCGCAAAACTTACGTTTCACATCGCTTCCGCCGTCGGAATTCACCACAAACACATCAGGCTTGAAACGCTCTACCGACTCAATGAAGTCCATCATTCCGCTACCGGTGTTGATACATGCATCCGTGACGTAGCGAATGGATTTCACCATATACAGACGTTCTTTCTCTGAGCAAACCGTCTTGCGGTGTTTAAGTTCCTCTATAGTCTTGTCAGAACCGATTCCCACATATAGGTCGCCATACCGAGACGCCTCCTTAAAGAAAGCCACATGTCCGGAATGCAGCATATCGTAGCATCCTGACACAAACACTTTCTTATTTTTCTTTTCAACATTGTTCATGTTGCAAACTTAACAAAAAAATGATACTAAGCGTTAATGAGGGCCTCCACGTCGGCGATGGTGCCAGAGAATGGACCTTTGGAGCCGAGCTTTATGCTACACATGGCGGCGGCAAATGCCCCCGCTTCTTCATAGGATGCTCCGCGGCTTCTCTTATACAAATAGCCTGCCATATATGTATCGCCGCACCCGGTGGCATCCACAAGGTCTTTTGCAGGATATGCCGGTATCTTATGAAATTTTCCGTCTGCATAAATCAGTGAGCCCTTGTCGCCGAGTGTCAACACCACTTCCTTGACACCCCAGCCGGCAAGCATCCTTGCAGCTTCATACGGGTCGGAAGTTCCGGTCAGCGTCTCCATTTCCATTTCATTAGCCTTGAGAATGCCAATGTAAGGGAGAGCATCCAATTTATCATCATAGTCTACCGCCACGACATGCTCACCTTCCACTTTTCTCAGATATCCTTGCACATCTACAGAGACAATCCCCTTAGTAGACAGATATTTAATGGTTTCCTTGTCGAAATCATCAGCAAGAAGAGTACCAAGATGGATGATATTTGCCTCTACATCCTTAAGATTTTCCTTCGTGAAAGGATCAGCTTTTGCAAGCACCCGCTGTGTGCGCTCGTTCATATCCTCACCATACTTATTCTCGAAATATACAGAATTTTTGGATACTATTGCCTCAACGTCGATACCTTCCTTGCGAAGCTTCTCCACCTCATGCATCTCGCTTGCCGCAAGCGAAGTCACAAGTCGGAAATCCTGCAGGTCGATATTCTTAAGAGCATTTGCGAAATAATATGCTGTGCCTCCGGGCATGTAGGCAGTGAAGCGAGGGGTAATTACTTTGTCGAGTGTAATATGTCCGATGCAGGTAAGTTTCATATTTAATTCATAATGCATAATTCATAATGCATATTTGTTTGCATTTAGAATTTACAATTAATAATTCATTGCGTAGTTAATTATGCATTATGCATTATGCATTATGCATTTTCTTGAGGACGCACAGGGCGTAGATGAGCACGAAAGCATAGCCTATGGCAGGAATGATGAAGGCTGTAGACATCGATGTGATATCTGCCATCTGGCCCATGAGGAGTGTGCCTACTGCACCTCCAATAGGAGTCATCATGAGGAATGAAGAAGCAATCTTGACATTGTGCCCTTGTGCCCCAACAATGGTTATTGCAAAAATAGTGGGAAACATTATTGCTTCAAAGGCATAGCACATGAAGACGCCCACGCGAGAAAGCCAACCGCAATCTATAGTCACGAGTAAGGCTCCGATCACTGTCATCAATCCGCAGACTACGAGCACCTTTTCAGAAGCAACCTTACTCATAATCCAACTGCCTATAATTCTCGCAAGCATGAATAGCCCGAGAGCTCCAAACGAAAGCACAACTGAAGCTGTGGTCTTATCCATCCAGCCATCAGCAGTAGCATAGTTGATGAACAGGCTATTTATTGAAATTTCAGCTATCTCGTAGAAGAAAAGTGCCAATACGCCGAAACGGAAAGTATTGGAGGTCCATAGTGCCTTAATAGTGGCTCCTAAGCTTTCCTTTGTATCGGGAGCTTCATCTGTGTCATCATTATTGCTGATCTCAGGAAGTTTTACGCGTGTGAAAACAAGTGCTACCAAGAGGACAGCGACTCCCATTATGCCGTATGGGACAGAAACGCTGCTTCCGGGTGTGGAGAACAGGAATCCGCCCACTATCACAGGAGCCAGGATGCAGCCAAGGCCGTTGAATGACTGAGCAAGGTTGAGTCGGCTTGCCGCAGTATCCTTTTCTCCCAATTCTGTAGCATATGGATTGGCGGCAGTTTCAAGGATCACGAGTCCGCATCCGATGATGAAAAGAGCAAACAGGAACATGCCAAACGACATCATGCTCTCCCCTGGAATGAAAAGCAATGCGCCAAGGGCAAAGAGAAGCAGACCGGTCACGACACCTTTTCGGTAGCCTACACGTGTGATAAGGATTCCGGCAGGAAGTGCCATTAGAAAATATCCGAGATATGTAGTAGCTTGAATCAGGGCTGACTGTCCGATTGAGATGTGGAGCATTTCTTGGAAATGCTTGTTGAGCACATCAAGTATTGCTCGTGCAAAGCCCCACATGAAGAAGAGGCTCGTGATGAGCACGAATGGGAGAAGGTATTTCTTAGAGACTAATCTGCTCATTTTTTTGAATTGAGAATTGAGAATTTAAAATTGAGAATTATTTTTGAATTGGAAATTCTCTAAATAAATGCAAAATTACAAAAAAAACTTAGACTAATGATAAATTATTAATATAAAAAGCATGCATCAGGGTAATGAACTGCACCCCAATGCATGCTTTTTTATTGAAATTTCCTTATATGTTAGATTCGTTGGCCTTCTTTGCGCGACGGAGGGATGAGCATGAAGGTATGGGAATTTTCTCCATTCGGGAATATATAATCGTTCTCAATATCATTTTGCGGCATCAGCGACCAGTGCCACAAATAGCGTGGATATAGATTAATATTCATATAGTATCTGTCTGATGAATCATCCACTGCTTCCGGCACTTCCCATATCCAAGAGCAACGGAATGTCAGGTCGCCGGTTGCTATATCAGGAATTTGCATATTTCTCTTATATGGAAGCTCATAAATGCGAAGACCCCATGATGGTTTTGCACCTTCATAGTCATTTAGAATGTCAAGACATTCCTCTGTCGCAGGTTCCTGCACATTATTCCAAGTCCAACCACCTTCTTGCAGAGGAGTAGGAGTGGAAGACTCAAGACCATTTCCGCCTGTCAGCCAACCATCAAAACTCCATTCAAATCCACTTTGATAAGGTGTTGAAGTATCTGTAGTGGCTGGTGCCGGTTCTTGTGCCAACTTAACAGAAGCCATCCCTTTAAGATCCATGCCATCTTTCTTCAAGATATAAGCTGAGGTCAAGCACTCTGAGAGATAGAATCCGCATACCTCATAGAGATGCTTACCTCTGTTGTATTGCCACATGCCATAGTATAGAATTCCAGTATGAAGGGTGATTTCAGCTTCTACAGCATAGAGATCGCCCGAGAAGACATTGTCATCAAAGGAATGGAGCGGATATATATCACATTTGAACTCAGCTGTTGTGCTGAGCGACGCATCTTCCGGCACTACCCAGTTCGTCTTCTCCAACACTTCACGTGGCAGATCAAAAGAGAAGACATGGCTGACATGCTGTGGCGTGAATCTCTTTTTAATTTCGCGGCTCCTGTAGTCGGGACCCATCAGGGTAGGAGTAAGCATCTTGTCAAGCCAATCTGTGAAGATTACCAATGGCACCTCTTCTTCATCTATTCCATCTTTATGCCTGCTTTTCTGGATACTTATTGAAGAAGCCTTGCGGTTGAAGCTGACGAGAGCATACCCTTTGTTGGCTGTCGGGTCTCCGGCATACACCATTCCGTTGACAGCGCACCATTCTTCAAGTCTGGCAGCATCCGGATCAGTTACAGTGATGACTGAGCCTTTCTGATAAGCTGTCAACAAATCTTCCTTATACGTGTCAAGATCACTACAAGCCACTATTATATGTTTAGCTTTTGCAGTCTCAACAATATTGGTAAATGTAGTAGAAATGATGGAGGATAATGAGCCTCCTGAGCCAAGGATGGCAGTTGGCTGGTTGCTTTCCACTTTCTGTACAGGCTTTACATTGCCCCCTTCTACGATAGAAATATTTTCGATCGGAAGATCTTCTTCATCGGAGCAGCCTGAAAACACAAATGAGGCACTCGCAAGAAGAGTAAAAATTACCTTAAGATTAGAATTCATGCTTATTATAAAATGTATACTCTATTATAACACATTTTACACTGATTTCGTTCTATATTCTTCCGCTATACCGATAGCGAAAAAAAGGAGGCGCACATCCACGCAGATGAACGCCTCATTATTATTGATTTATCTCGTTTAAATGCTTACTTGATTAGCGGATAACTTTCTTAGCTACCTTGTTGCCTTCGCGAACGATGTAGATACCGCTTTCAGGCTGAGCAACGCGTACACCCTGGAGGTTGTAGTATTCAACTGCGCCATTAGCAGAGTTGATAGCCTCAACAGCATCGGGAGTATTTGCGTCAAACATTTCGAGTTTGAAGTCACAGAATGGATTCCAGAACTGTGCAGGGCTGTTTTCGTCCTTACCAAGACCAATCCATACCTTACCGGGAGCTGTAAGCTCGAACTCAACATATTGACGCCATTTCTCTGGATCGTTAACGAAGGCTGCAGATGATTCACGCTCTTTACCTGAATCTTCCCAATTTGGCATTACATTTCTTACTTCATATGCAGGAACAATCTCAGTTCCTTCTTCCGTTCCGCGAGGCTCATTCTCTGGCATAGTAGCATAGTCGCCTTTGCAAATCTCCCAAGGACCTTTCACACGAGTTACCTTAACATTTTCTTCAAGGATTTCTATAGATACACCAAGATTATTTGGCTTATTTTCTTCGAAAGATACATACAAATAAGCATTGTTGACGAAGTCATCCTCTTTGTATGCATTTTCTTCATACCACTGCTTTGGAGATTTGGGAACTTCCTGAAGTTTCCATTCGCCTTTGCAAGATATGATCTGACCATCATAGTTTCCGGCACCACCATAGCGAAGGAATGTAAGTGCACTGAAGCGATATTTACCTGCTGGAAGTTCTACTTGCTGACCAAAGTTATAAGGAGATGCATTGGTCTTACGATATACACCACCCCAGCAGTTAACATCCGGTTTCTTTACCTTGCCTTCGCTGTTGTCCATATTCCAACATTCTGCATCCATATTGATGCCCTCAGAAAAATCGGCATTTTTAATACGATTTGTATAATCGGTATCGCCACTCTTGAGAGTGAAATTATCAAAAGCACACCATTCTCCGGCATAGCAGCCAAGGTTCTTAATGCCAAGTAAAAGGTCTCCACCAGAGTGAGTATATGTTACTGTATTTACGTATTCACCGGCTGTGAAGGCTTCATTAGCTTGATCAAGATTGTCAGGAGCTACTTCTTTCCCATCAAAAAGACCTTTTACTTCTACTGATGCTGTCCCCAAATAGAGGCTTGCATAGTGGTTTTGACCATCCACCATAAGTTTCTTTGCATCTTCATTCCAGCCGCAACGGTAGAAAGCGTTTGCTGTGAGCACGTATTCGCCGGCAGGCATATCGGGAAGCACTTGATAGAGGTTGAAAGCTCCGTTATAGACTTCACCTACGCCAACGTTGACATTGACATCTGTGAGAGCACCCTGCCATCCGGGAAAGAATGCCGGATTCTGCATGTACTGACCGGTGACATCACGATAACCGGCAGTTGCTGACAGCACGAGAGCTGCAGCACCAAGCAGCATTGAGCTGCGTTTCATGTTGAAATTTGCCATAAATTAATTTAAGGTTATTAATGTATTACTTTTATAATTCATAATGCACAATGCATAATTATTCTGATTCATACTAATCTTGTACAAATCACTGTTTAATTATGAATTATGCATTATGAATTATGCATTGTTTTATAGTCCCTGATACCCGGGATTTTGTTTCCAGTTTAGGTTGGTCTCGAGGATACCGCGGTGAATAGGCATAAGGCGACGATAAGTGTCTTTCACTCCGCGATCTACCCATTCGAATTCTGTGTGCTCCTCGTTGAGCCACTTCTTGTAGCGGTTCTTCTGACCCCAATCGTTTTCAAACATACCGCAGCGGATAAGATCGTTGCGACGCCATGGTTCGAGGATGAACTCACGAGAACGTTCGTCCATGAGATCCTGTATTGTGAAGTTGCCAGTCACATCGGGAGCATTTGAGCAGTGGCGAACTTCATTTACGAGAGAATTGACCGATGCCCCAAGAGTAGGAGTGGCGCCACGCATTATGCATTCTGCCTTGGTGAGAAGGATATCAGCATAGCGGAAGATAGGAGAGTCATTGGCTTGCTGACGGTTCCAAAGTGAATAGTCTTCCTCGCGTGGTGGATATTTGAAGCAACGGGCACCTTTCTGGATGTTGAGCAGAGCTGTGCCGTTTTCAATATTTGTCTTATTGGCTTTAGGCAGGGCCTCATCGCCAAGAGAGTAGATTGATGCGTCGTCAAAGTCAAAATCCGTATGGTATGTAAGCTGACCTACAAGGGTTTTTTCATTGCCTGGTACAGAATAAATATATACAGGTATGTCAGTCTGCTCATAGTTCGCGTCAATGGTGCACTGAGGACCTTGAAGTATTATTTTGTTGCGTTCATCCCCCGGAAGGTTGAAGCGCGCAACGGCCTCTTTTGTAAGGACTGTCTGTCCGGCTACAGACTTAGTGTTTTCCCAACCAAGGCAATAAGGACGGCAAAGACCATCTTTCTTGAAGCCAAACCAGCGATACCAGGTAGTGGTTCCGTCGCCTTGGGTCTGTGGGTCTACATTAAGAGCATAGNTGAAGTCTTTGATGTGGACTCCATTGTCAGGANAGAATTTCTTGCGATAGCCCTGNCCTACCTCAAAGAGANCTGAATTTATGATTTCGTCACACCATTTCACACAGTCGTTGAGCTTTGGATTAGGCGTGTCGTTGGTGACAATGTTGATATCATTGGTATAGACACCCCAATTGAGGTATATCTTTGCAAGAAGGGCAGCCGCCATCCAGTAGTTGGGTTTGCCATAGGTAGATAGGTCGTTGGCTTTGCTGAGCCCATCTTCCTGACCAAGAATTTCAAGAAGTTCGCTTTCAAGCCATTCAGCCACTTCTTTACGCGGAGATCGGTCGATGGGTTCTCCTTCCTCAAGCGGTCGCTTCATAATTGGAGCGTCGCCATAAAGCTCCATCATCCAGAAAGTGTAGTATGCGCGGATGGCGCGAAGAGGAGCCACTATCGGGTCGTTCATATCCGGACCTCCGTAAGCCAAAATCTTGAGGTTGGTGTAGGTAATGCCCGACATGCACCCTTCGATGATACGGGTACGCCAGTTATCAAGGTTCAGGTTGTGGATTGAAGCGTCGAGATAGCGACCGTCGTCGAAGTAGTTACCGACACCAAAGCAACAGCCCATCACCTCGTCGCCCTGTGCTACCACGCCCTCGTTGAAGTCTCTACCAAACCAGCCGTGCAGGTAAAGATAGCAGGCATTGAATTCACCTTCCACAGCAATGGGATTGTCGGGTAGGGTTTCATATCTCGTATTCAGGTCGGTATTCAAATCGGTGCAGGAAGCCATTCCTGCAAGGATTGCACCGAGTGTGAGAATTTTCTTATATGATTTCATTTTCAATATTCTGTTTGATTAGAAGTTGATTGTTGCGCCCACAAGGATTTGGCGCGTACGTGGATAGTGGTCTGAGCGTGTGTCATGGCCCGGAGCAAGACCACCAAGGTTGATTTCCGGGTCGCG